>ENA-OQHY01000207-OQHY01000207.1-human-gut-metagenome-genome-assembly--contig:-NODE-207-length-33993-cov-5.080878_pt1 | contig 33993 bp, 44 predicted proteins | sample MGYA00242570_ERZ504733 | MGnify/ENA primary metagenome ERZ504733 (study PRJEB26092, sample SAMD00036219) | human gut metagenome | host: Homo sapiens | study: EMG produced TPA metagenomics assembly of... | reverse complement strand
CAGTAGATTCATCTATTTTTAAATTAAATTCTGTACACATGTTTCATTACCTCACTTACAGGTAAATTGTACAAGTCTATTTGACATTAATGATGTCTATATCCTGTTTTATTAAATGTGTCTTTTACCAAAAGAAATCGAAAAAAAAAGTAACTTTTTGTCCTGGAAGTATTAAAATCAAGGATGGAATGAAATTAACTGATAAGGAGATGGAAATCTTTAAAAAAACGAAAGCCGACTTAGAAAAAGCCTTAAAAAGTCGATTTGAATAACATTCACAATAAAGATAATATAAATCAGGTCACTCAAACGAATGTCCTTTTATTATGTAAGGGAGAGGTACCGTGTGATCAATATAAAAATTAAACATACAGAACGTGATTGTTTGATTGAAGTACATGGCCATGCATGTTTTATTTCGATAGTTGGTGCAATGGTGTTTAGGCCAAGTGAAAATGACATCAGTTTTAATCCTAAGTTCTTTAGAGATTCAGATGCTTATAGCAAACTTATAAAAAGAAAGATAAAAGCAGGGTATTGAATGAAGACTACAACAATTGAGGGAGACAAGCTCATGAAACTGCTCATGTTTTGAATTTTTACAATTGAATATGAATGTGAATTATAAGAATAGCTTGCAAAAGGAAATTGCATAGAAGAACTGTAACTGAGATGGAAAAGTAGTCTTAGAAGCCTTTAATAATCTTAGAGCAAAGGGTATAATTTAAGGGAAAAAGTTGAATGTATTGATTATAGATATTTCGATATACGCATCTGAAAGTTATTCAGAAACCATGGTGGAAGCCTTTAGTGATTACTTTTTAAATGATAATAGTGCTCACGAAATATCAAAAGAAATCAAACGAATAGTAGATATTAAATTGAGGGGGTAAATGTGATTATGCATTTAATGCCGAGCTGGTATCCCTACATAGATTGGGATAAATCAGATATGAAAGTAACAGTTTTAAAATCGGATACACCACAAGAAATCAAGGATGAATTCGCAAAATATCTAGAAGAATTGAAAAAACCGAAAAAAGGATTCGTAGATAAGTAGCTATGTTTTTAGGGTCACTCAAACGAGTGGCCTTTTATTAGTAAGAGAGTGATACTAGGATTATGGGGAATACGTTGTGGTAGAATTAAATTTGTTAAGCAGACTAATATAAGAAATGCAAATTCAAACTAAGTATGATGAAACGGGAGTAAACGAATGATATCTAAAAATACTTGACTGTAAGTTTGAAAGTGTATGTAGTTAAGTATTTCGGAATTTAATAAAAATAACAATTATGGTATAATAAAGCCACAATAAGGAGATAAAATCATGCCACAGATAATACCGATTAAAGAATTAAAAAATACTTCTGAAATATCTGATTTATGTCACAAAACGGATGAACCTATTTTTGTAACAAAAAACGGATATGGAGATATGGTAATCATGAGTATTGAAAAGTATGAATCAACTTTGAAAAAACTTGAAATGTACCAAGATATTGCGATTTCTGAATACCAAATTGATATTGGAGAGACAAAAGATGTAAAATTAGCCGTTCAAGAAATGAGAAAGAAGTATGGCCTATAATTTGATTATTACGAAACGGGCAGAGGAATTATTGGATGATCTTATTTATCAATTAATAAATAAATATAAGTGTGAAGATATTGCTAAACGATTATTGAATCACATAGGGTGTATTAATGATCGTTTAATTGACAATCCATACCAGTTTCCTTTGATAAGAGATAGATATCTTTCTATGAAAGGATATCGTATTGCGATAATTCCAAAGACGAAATATATTTTAGTATTTGATATAAGAGAAGATACTGTTTTTGTGTTAGGAATATTTCATCAATTAGAAAATTATTGGATAAAAGTATAAAAGCACCGTTTTGGTGCTTTTACTAGTTTTTGATGGCCTTTCGAATGTCTAAGATTCCATTCACAAAGAATAATAAGGATATACAAATATCCACAACTTGATTATTGAAAGGTTTTACGATCAATCCAATGATAATGCCACAAAGAATGTTTAATATTCCAATAAAAATATACATAGCTATCTCCTTATGCCAAATATACTAAAATAAATATAAATGTCAAATCGAGAATGATGTTATAATAGATGCATGCTGATTAATGTATATATAGAATACAATCGCCTACGCAATACTTTTACTTACTCTTGTGAGCAAGATGTTGAAGTTGGATGTAGAGTCCGTGTTGAATTCAACAATCGAACGCTTGTAGGATTTGTCGAAGAAATTGAGGTAGAAAGCGATTTTAAAAATATTAAACCTGTTATTGAAGTCATAGATGAAAAGCCTTTATTGAATAACGAATTAAAGTTATTGGCAAATTATATGGCTGATTTTTATGCGAGTTCGAAAGTGACTTGTTATAAAACAATGCTTCCACCAGCTTTGCGCCCTTCTAGTAAGCATTCAAAAATCATCTATGAAGATTATGCGGTTTTAAAAGAGTCGAATGAAACATTGACTTCTCGTCAAAAAGAAGTGCTTGAAATGTTTAGCTATCCATGTAAGATGAGTGAACTTAGAAAAGTAAGTCCATCCATCACAAAGGTTTTACTAGAAAAGGGCTATATAGGGATTGAAAAAAGAATTAAAGATTCAAATACGCATGTAACGAGTATTTCAGATGTACAACATGAATTGACTATCGAACAAAAAGATGCGATTTCTAAGATCACAAGTACAGAAAAGATGGTATCACTGCTTCATGGTGTAACGGGTTCTGGTAAAACTGAAGTCTTTTTGCGTTTAGCTGAAAATGTATTGTCTTGTGGAAAACAAGTTCTATTTCTTGTTCCTGAAATTGGTTTGACGCCGATGATGATACAAAGAGTGCAGGCTCGTTTTAAACAAAAAATTGCGATCTATCATTCAGGGTTGAATGCACAGGAAAAATTAGAACAATATAATTTAGTAAAAGATCATAAAGTTGATATTGTGGTTGGAACGCGTAGTGCTTGTTTTATGCCGTTTTCTTCTTTAGGTTTGATTTTAATGGATGAAGAACATGATTCAAGCTACAAACAAGACAATACACCACGCTATCATACGCGGGATATTGTTTTATTTCGTGCGGCTTATCATAAGTGTAAAGTCATCTTGGCAAGTGCGACGCCTTCATTAGAATCGTACGCAAGAGCTTATAAGAATGTATATGAATTGATTGAACTGAAAAATCGTATTCATGAAATGCCAAAAATTTGTTTGGTGGATATGAAAAAGGAAAGAGTCACAAATGGCCTATCTGAAACTTTACTTCAAGCCATTCACAAGCGGCTTTCTAAAAAAGAACAAGTGATCTTGCTTTTAAATCGAAGAGGGTATCTTCCTGTTGTTCGTTGTAGCGATTGTGGACACATTCGTATATGTCCAGATTGTGGGGTAGCCTTAACGTATCATAAAAATCAAAACGCCTTAGTTTGTCATTGTTGTGGAAGACAATTTAAATTTATGGAAGAATGTCCAAGCTGTCATTCTAAGAACTATTTTAAGGCCGGTATGGGTACAGAGCGATTGGAAGAACAGATTGTTGAAATTTTTAAAGATCATCATGTCGTTCGTATGGATGCGGATAGTACGCGAAAAAAGAATGCGCATGAAAAGTTGTTACAAGAATTTGAAGAGTCTGGCGATCTATTAATTGGTACGCAAATGGTCGCAAAAGGACTTGATTTTGAAAGAGTGACTTTAGTTGGAATTTTAAATGCAGATGCCACGCTTTGTCGTAATGACTATAGAGCAAGTGAAACGGCTTATGAAATGTTAGAACAGGCAAGTGGAAGAAGTGGTCGAGGAAAATTAAAAGGTGAAGTTATGATTCAAACTTTTGATCCCGATCATTTTGTGATGCAATGTGTAAAGATGCATGATTATAAGAGGTTCTTTAATCAAGAAATGCGCTATCGCCACCTAGGTATGTATCCACCTTATGTATATTTATGTACTTTAATCTTTACACATTTCGATTTTAATGAAGCTTATAAACAGGCAAGTGCTGCGAAAGAATATTTTTCTTCTTTGCGTGTTTTAGGGCCCATTGAAATTCGTATGCAACAAAAAAAACATCGTGTTCGTTTGATTTTAAAATCAAAGGATGACAAGTTACTACATGAACTTGTTCAGAATTATTTAGATGAAACAAAACAGATTGTGGATGTGAATATGCATCCAATTATGATGGAGGAATAGTATGCGAAAGTGGATATGGAAAGCTTTGGATGAAGTGGTAAATAAAGAAGTATATTCCAATTTATATTTAAGAAATCACTTGCATGAAGTGGATGAAAAAGATCGTGCTTTGGCAACAAGAATCTTTTATGGTACGATTCAAAATTATCGATATTGTAAAGCGTGTTGGTCAAAGTATGTGAAGAATAAATTAAATCCAAAAATGGATGTATTACTTACAATGAGTACATATCAATTGTTGTTTTTGGATAAAGTACCAAACTATGCGATTGTTAACGATGCGGTCAATATCGCAAAAAAAATCAATATGAAATATGCCGGACTTACCAATGCGGTATTACATAAGGTAAAACCTATCGAAACCGATAATATGGCTTTAAAATATTCTTTGCCAGATTGGCTATACAAGATGTGGACAAGTCAATATGGTCAAGAAAAAGCGCTTGTTATGGCTAGTGCTAGTGTGAATATTTTGCAATGTACGTTCGCCGAAATGTGTTGAATACAAACGAATCGGATTTTGATTTGGATATGTTTGTTCGTGTTCAAGATCCATTGTACATCTATAAAGGAAATGATTATTTTCATCATGACTACTATCAAAAAGGCTATATGAGCGCACAAGATGAGGGGAGTTTTGAAATTGCGAAGTTTGTAGATCCGCAAGAAAATGAAAGGATTCTAGATTGTTGTGCGGCTCCAGGAACAAAGAGTATGGCTATGGCCGAAATGATGCATAATAAAGGGCATATTGATGCGTATGATTTGCATGCACATCGTAAAGATTTGATTGAAAATGATGCCAAACGATTAGGAATTGATATTATACATGCCGGTGTTCAAGATGCGACTGAATTTAAAAGCTCTAATATGTATGATCGTATCTTATGTGATGTTCCTTGTTCAGGTTATGGTGTACTATCTAGAAAACCAGATATTAAATTACATATGGTACCTGAAGATATGGATACATTGATTCCTTTACAATATTCTATTCTGAATAATGTATGTCAATATGTAAAGGTTGAAGGAACTTTAGTTTATTCAACTTGTACAATGAATAAAAAAGAGAATGAAAAACAGATTGAGAAGTTTTTGAAGGCGCATAAAGAGTTTAGTTTAGTAGAAGAAAAAACAATCTTTAGTAACGCTACACAAGATGGCTTCTATATGGCAAAACTAGTGCGTAAATGATATAATGAACGGTAGAAATTGAGGTGCTATTTTGGAAAGTTTATACAATTTAAATTATGATCAAATGTGCGAATATGCATTGGATCATGGATGGAAATCTTATCGTGGACATCAAATTTTTCAATGGTTATATCGTAACCGCGTATTTGATATTGATGAAATGACAAATGTATCAAAGGAAACAAGAGAAATCTTGAAGAAAGATTTTATTGTGAATCCTTTAGAATTAATAAAAAAACAAGTTTCACATGATGGAACGACAAAATTCTTGTTTAAGACAAGCGATGGAGCCCTATTAGAAAGTGTTATGATGGTCTTTGATTATGGAAGAAGTGTGTGTGTTTCAAGTCAAGTTGGATGTAACATGGGTTGTGCATTTTGTGCAAGTGGGCTTACAAAGAAAAAAAGAGATTTAACAAGTGGGGAAATGGTAGCCCAAGTTATGTATGTTCAAAAAGAATTGGATAAAGATAATTTGCGCTTATCGCACATTGTTGTCATGGGAACAGGCGAGCCATTTGATAACTATGACAATGTTATGAATTTTTTAGCTACAGTAAATCATGATCGTGGCTTGGGTATTGGCTCAAGACATATCACAATTTCGACTTGTGGAATTGTGCCTAGAATCTTGGATTTTGCCAATGAGCATACCCAATACAATTTGGCCATCAGTTTACATGCACCAAATGATGAATTGCGTGATCAATTGATGCCTGTCAACCATGCATATCCATTAAAGGAATTGATGGAAGCAATTCAATATTATGGTAAGGAAAATAATCGTCGTTTGACATTTGAATATATTTTATTAAAGGGTGTCAATGATCATCCTGAACATGCCAAACAATTATCGAAGCTTTTACATGGAATGAATGCCTATGTAATTTGATTCCATATAATGCGGTTGATGAAAAAGGCTTCAAATCGGTTACACATGATGAGGCGATGGTATTCTATGATTTGTTGATGAAAAATCATGTGCGTTGCACAATTCGAAAAGAGCATGGTAATGATATTGATGCAGCTTGTGGTCAGTTAAGAATTAAGGAAATAAAAAAGGAAGGAATTTAAGTCGATGAAAGTTTTTGCGAATACGAATGTAGGTCTTGTAAGAAAATTAAATGAAGATGATTATTGCATTGCCCACAATGACAATGATGAATGGATGGCCATCGTCTGTGATGGTATTGGCGGGGCAAAAGCCGGAGAAGTGGCAAGTCATACAGCGGTCATGACAATGTATGAGGCATTTATGAAGGCTCCTAAATTTAATAAAGATCGACAGGTGGATAATTGGATTCGTGAAAATTTAAATCAGGCGAATGATTTTATTTATTCAAAAAGTTTAAAAAACCCAAACGAAAGAGGTATGGGAACAACCGCTGTGGGTGTTATTGTAGCTAGCATTGGAACCTTTATTTTCAATGTAGGAGATTCAAGAATCTATGCCGATTATAATGGGGAATTGATTCAAATGAGTGAAGATCATAGTGTAATTGCCCAACTTTTAAAGGAAGGCAAAATCACAAGTGAAGAGGCAAAAACACATCCTAAAAAAAATACATTGACAAATGCACTTGGTGTATGGCATGTGTTCCGTATCGATATCAATAAGATTGAAAATACATATAACTATTTATTGATCTCAAGTGATGGGCTTCATGGATATGTGGAAAAGAAAGTAATTTCAGATATTGTGCATGATGAAAGTCTTTCTTTACAGGAAAAAGTGGATACATTGATCGCAAGAGCCAACCAATCGGGTGGTTATGACAATTGTTCAATTATCTTAATGGAGAATGATGGAGAACAATAATATGATGATGGAACAGATAGCGAATCGTTATGAAATCTTGTCCTTGATTGGACAAGGTGGTATGGCGGATGTCTATAAGGCAAAAGATACAATTTTAAATCGTATTGTCGCAATCAAAGTTCTACGTGATAAATTAAGTCAAGATGCGATGGCACTTGTTCGTTTTCAACGTGAGGCAAGTGCAGCAAGTCGACTATCCCACCCCAATGTAGTGGATATATATGATGTTGGTGAATACGAAGGTATGCACTATATTGTTATGGAATTTATTCGTGGAAGAACATTGAAAGAATTGATTGCGCAGCGTGGTGCCTTAGATGTCGATGAGGCCATAGGCATTATGAAACAATTGGTGAGTGCTATAAATCATGCGCATGAACATAAAATTATTCATCGTGACATAAAACCACAAAATGTTTTGGTTAAAGATGATGGAACCATAAAAATCACTGATTTTGGGATTGCGGTAGCCAATGGATCTGTACAATTAACTTTTAACAATACAGTCATGGGTTCAGCACACTACTTAGCTCCTGAAACAACACAGGGAAAAGAGCCCAACGAACAAGTTGATATATATTCTTTGGGAATTGTATTTTATGAATTATTAACAGGCAAAGTTCCTTTTACAGGAAAAACACCAACAGAAATCGCAATTAAGCATTTGCGTAAGCCAATGCCATATGTTCGTGACTTTAACCCGAATATTCCGCAATCGGTAGAGAATATTATTTTAAAGGCGACGGCTAAAAATCTATCCGATCGTTATGTTTCTTGTAAAGAAATGCTTTATGATTTGATTCATTGCATGGATGATGAATACCGTAATATGAAACGTATCAAAGTGGATCAAGATCAAACAAGTGAATTGTTGAAATTTGATAATGGTCATCTTGATTTTGAGGATGAAGAGCCTGCAAAGGTGGAAAAGAAACAAAGAAATTGGATTCCTGCTTTAATGATTTCAGCCGCTGTAATTATTGGAATCATTGTATTAGTACTTGTCGCAAGTATTACAGGAATCATTCGAATTAGTGGATTTTTAGGCTATCAAACGATGCCAGATGTGATTGGACAAAGTCAAGAAGATGCGATCGATACATTGCAGGATGCGCATTTTAATACTTCCAAAGTCACATATGTCTATAGGGCAAATGATAAATATGAAAAGGGAAAAATCATTAAGTCTTCCCATAAAAAGGGTGAAGTTATTTTAAATGATACAAAGATCGTTTTAACTGTATCTAAAGGTGCAACCTATTTAGTACCTGATTTTACAGATGGAACGTATGCGGATGCTGAATATGAATTGGAAAAGAATTGTCCGAATGTGAATATTGTTGTGGAATACAAGGGTAAGAAAGATTTGGATCCGGGTATTGTGTTGAAACAAAAGGGCTTAACTCCAGGAACTCGAATGGATCCGGACAGTAAAAAACAATAACATTTGTCGTAAGTACATATCCTTCTATTGTGATTCCGTCGGATTTGATTGGAAAAGATGTATTAGATGCCAAAGATGAATTGAATGATCTAGGCATTGCGGCTGTTTTAAGTAAAATTTCAGATGGTTCAGGAAGTAATAAAGTAATTAGTGTCTCACCGGATGTAGGGACAGAATATGTACAGGAAGGAACAAACAGTGTTGTTACACTGTATTATGATTAATATGCAGCAGGGAAGAATTATAAAAATTATTTCGAATCAATATACGATTCAAAATGAAAAAGAAGAAATTATTGCCAAACCAAGAGGTAAAATGCGCCAGCAACAAACGCCTGTTGTAGGGGATTTTGTAGAATATGAAAAGATTGAAGATTCGTATCGCATTCATAAAGTGTTGCCACGAACAAATCGTCTTTTAAGACCGGCCATTGCCAATGTCGATCAGGCATTGATTGTCACGAGTTTAAAAGATCCAGATTATTCATGTCATCTTTTAAATCGTTTGATTTTCTTGGTAGGCCTAGCTGGAGTAAAACCGGTGATTTGTGTGACAAAACTGGATTTGTTAGAGGATCCTGAAGAAATCTTGGCGGATTTAGAAAAATACAAAAAGGCTGGATATGATGTGGTATTCTCAAATCCAGGTAGTGATGATAGAGAATTGCAGGAAATTTTAAATGGTAAGTATCCGTATTATGTGGTCAATCTGGAGCGGGTAAGAGTAGTTTATTGAATCGCTTAAATCCGGATTTTGAATTGCAGACACAAGCTATCTCAAAAGCTTTAGGACGTGGTAAACATACAACACGCTATTGCCAATTACATCCAGTATGTGATGGATTAGTGGCGGATACGCCAGGTTTTTCAAGCTTAGATTTTACTAGATTAGATACATCCCATTTAGATGCGTGTATTCTTGATTTTAAACCTTATATTCATACGTGTCGATTTAAAGACTGTAAGCATTTAAATGAACCGGATTGTAGCATTAAAGAAGCGGTCAATAAAGGCGAAATCAACGCGTCAATCTATGAGGATTATAAAAATATAATGGAAGAAAGAGGTAAGAAACTATGAATGAAATTGTAATTGCACCTTCAATTTTATCTTTGGATTATTCCAATGTGAGTGCGCAACTTGAAGAGTTAAAGGCATCCAAGGCGAAATGGTTACACTTTGATGTGATGGATGGTCATTTTGTACCAAACTTAACTTTTGGGCCTGATATTTTAAAAGGCTTTAAAAAGGCTTGTCCATTATTTATGGATGTGCATTTGATGGTTGAAGATCCCAAAACGTATGCACCAATTTTCATTCAAAATGGAGCGGATTTAGTCACATTCCATACAGAAGCTTTAGATAATGATTTAAGTCGTATTCAAGGCTTATTGGATGAAATTCATAATTTGGGGGCAAAAGGCGGTATTGTGGTTAAGCCAAATACAGCGATCGAACCTTTTGAAAGTGTATTAAAATCTTGTGATTTAGTTTTAGTTATGAGTGTAGAGCCTGGCTTTGGTGGTCAAAAATTCATGGCAGACATGCTTAAAAAGGTAGAGTGGTTAAAAGAGAAACGTGAAGAATTGAATCTGTCCTATCGCATTGAAATAGATGGTGGTATTAATCAAGATACGTATAAATCTGCATTGGATGCAGGTTGTGATACATTGGTTGCGGGAAGCTACGTATTTAAAAATGATATTACCAAAACCATTGAAGGTATGCTTGCATAAATATGACTTGTGCTGTTTTGATTACCCCACTCGTTGATGTTGTACCTATTATTGAAGGTTGTGATTATATTGGCGTAGATGCGGGGGCATTAAAAATTATAGATCAAGGTCTTCCTATTAAAATGGCTGTTGGGGACTTTGATTCTTTAAACGAAGAAGATTTAAAACGAGTTACGTGTCCGATTGAAAGACATCCAATCATGAAAGATGAAACGGATTCAGAACTTGCGATTCGATTATGTAAAGATTATGATACGATCTATTTGTATGGTGGAATACAGGGTAGAATCGATCATACAATTGCCAATATTCGTTTGGCAATGTATCGTTTTAATAATTTGGTTTTGATAGATGAACATCAAAAGATATCTGTTATGAATGTAGGGGAGTATGAAATTGATAATACGTATCGGCATATTTCATTCTATCCAATTTTAGAAGGTGTGCTTTCTTTATCTGGATTTTTATATCCACTACAATCTAGACGTATTCATATTGAGGAAATATATACAACAAGTAATTCTTTGGTTGAAGGTAAAGGCATTGTTCGTATAGAAGAGGGGCGCTTTCTTTGTGTACAATCCAATTGGAGGTAGTCTATGTTTTATGATGTAGCTATGAACTTTGTGATTGGAACTATCTTAATGGTGGCTGGAGCTATCATGCTGTGTATTCCAAATCGAGTTTTCACATGGATCTTAGTTGTTTCCATTCTGTTTTTATTTGCGAACGGAGTTACTTTATTTATTCGTTTTATTAAAAATAAAAAGAACAAAGACTTTTTCTTTTCAATCTTATCGTTTGCGTTTATGTTTTTCTTGATGAACTTTCGTTATATTCCGCAATGGATCTTGCGAGTGAATTTTGGTGGGTATTGTATTCTTTGTGGTTCGGCTTGTTTTATTCAACTTGTGATTGATAAAATCAATCATTTTAAAGGGAAGTTTTTTAACTTTGTGTTTACACTTATTTATATTTTATTTGGCTTTTATCTTCTTTTGAATCCGAATTTTCATACGGATCTTTTAATGCAGGCATTTGGAATCTATTTTATGATTCTAGGCTTACGTTATTTAGGCGATGGATATGTGGGAATCAATCCTCTTACAAAATATAAGTGGAGACGTAAAGTAAGAATCACGCTTCCTGCTTTTTTGTGTGCTTTAGTGCCCGATGCTGCATTGGCGAGTATTAACCGTTATTTAGAAGAAGGCAAACCAGAAGATTTAAATACGTATAAAATGGAGGATCCTGTTCGTTTAAAAGTGATTGTACATGTGGGGCCTAAAGGTTTTCAAAAGGTAGGGCACATTTGTTTTTCATATGACAATATTGTATATAGTTATGGCAATTATGATAGTGACTCCTTTCGTTTGAATCAAACAATTGGTGATGGTATCTTTTTTACGGTGCCTTTAGAGAAATATATTCCGAATATGATTTCGGCTGAAAATAATTCGATTTTTGAGTATGGTATTTTGACAACGCCTACACAAAATGATTCATAGAAAAGGAAATTGAAAAGATTCGTTTAAATGGGTATCGTTGGTATACAAAAATAGAAAAAGAAGATGGCTATGATCATTTTAGTCAGTATGAAATGGATTATCCAAGTCGACTTCATTATCGTACGGGAGCTAAATTATATAAGGTAAAGAGTGGTAAATTTCATATTTATTGGGCTTTAGGTGATAATTGTGCTTCTTTTACAGATTTAGTTTTAGGAACACTTGGTGCAGATGTATTAAGTATACGTGGGATCATTAGTCCTGGAACGTATTTGGATTGGCTTCAAAAAGAATATTTAAAGAAAAATAGTCCAATTGTATCTAGGTGTATATATACAAAAGAAACGGTGGAACAATAGATGAATGGATATTTTTATGTATTAACGACAATTGATATTTTCGTTCTTTGTTTCATGTGCGTGTTGACGCGATTAAGTGAATCATTAAATAAAAAACAAAAGCGAGGTTTTTTCTTTGCGTTTATATTGATTGCGTTTATTTCTGTATTGGAAGTTGTTACATTAAAAGTGGATGGTTTATCAGTTCGTTATCGTTGGATCAATATTATATCAAATTATCTTGGTTTTGGACTTACACCATCTGTTTGTATCTGTTTGGTGTATGTATTGGATAAAAAGACAAGGCTTCGGTGGAAATTTAAATTGGCAATTTTGTGCGAAATTATCTATCTTCTAGTTCTTGCGATATCGATTCCGTCTGGACTTGTATTTTCAGTAAGTCAAGAAAATATATATTCTCGTGGGCCTTATTTCTTTATTTACATCTTTGCGTATTTTATATCTATATTCTATTTGTCTTTATCTACGATCTTAGTTTCGAAGCAGTTTCAAAATCGCAGTAAAGCATTGATTTATCCATTGATTATCTTCTTGGCTGCAGAAACCATCATTCAAATCCTACTTCCTAATCTTCATGTGAGCTGGCTTTGTGTCACTTTACTTTCTGTACTTTATTTTATTTATTGTAGTGAAATGTGGAATCAATTGGATAGTTTAACAGGATTGTTGAATCAGAATAGTTTCTTGAATCGTAGTCATGAAATGAATTATACAAATGGAATGTTGATAGTGTTTGATGTGAATGATTTTAAACATGTCAATGATGTGTATGGACATGTCAAAGGAGATCTTTGTCTAAGTATCATTGCCAACTGTATTAAGAAAGCCTATGCCAAATATGGATATTGTTACCGAATTGGTGGCGATGAGTTTTGTGTATTATTAAAAAATTGTCGTAATGAAGAATCGTGTTCTATACAATTTGATTATTTGATGAAATCCAAACAAAGAAAATATAAATATTTGCCTTCGGTATCTTATGGATCGGCTTTGTTGCTGACGGGAGATATTGTGAGTGTTAAGGATTTGGCAGATCAAAATATGTATTTAAATAAAAAGCGAAAAAAAGAACAGCAGTGATTTGATAATCGCTGCTGTTTTAAGGTAGAAACCAAGTAATCAAATCCACGATCCATGCGATGAAAGTAGATCCTTTCTTAATTTCGTTGTCATATTGATGGGATTGTATTATTTCTTCTTTTGAAAAACCCTTTTGTGTTAAATCTTCTATTTGTTTTTGAGTTAGGCCTTGATTTAGTAATTCATCCTTATCTTGTTTGTTCATTTTCTTTACCTCTTATGAATGGCTATTATCTTTACGATATTGCAATGGAGAAGTATGAGTGGCCTTTTTAAAGGCTTGTGCAAAATAAGATTGACTTGTAAAACCAACAATATATGCGATTTCTGAAATTTGTAGGTTGGTTGTAGACAACAAAAGTTTAGCTTCTTCCAAACGTTTTTGAATCATATAGTTAATGGGAGAAATGCCTTTATATTGTTTAAAGGCATGTACAATATGGTATTTGTTTAAGAATGTGAGTTCACTTAATGTATCGAGTGTGATGTCTTCTTTGAAGTGTGCATCAATATATTTTTCAATTAAGACGCAATCTTTGTTGGCTTTATTGATTGGTGAAGATTTTAAGTTGATGTTTGCGCGTCGCATGAGGTTGATCAATAAAACTTCAAGTAGGTTTTGACAAAGAGATTGGTATTCTGTATCTTTTGTCTTTACTTCAAATAGGATTGTTTTCAAATAAAATAAAACTTCATGTTTATATTCACAATAATTGGCAATACTACAACCTTGTTCTTCATCTTCTTCTTTGAAAAGTAAGTGACACCTTCAATTCCCATGACAATATATTCGAAGTTTACATTTTCAATACCACGTTCTGTATGAGAAACTAAAGGATTGACTATAACTAGATCATCTTCTTTGACAGGATAGTTTTTATTATCTAGACTTAGTAGTCCATGACCTCTTGTCACATAGAACATTTCTGTATATAAGTGTGTATGCAGAGTGGAATTCCATTCATGATCAAATTTAGATTCTGTTATATATAAAAGCTTTGGGCGTGCTTTATTAAAGTCTACTTGATCGATTTGAAAGCGTTGTGTACTCATATAAACACCTCTTTTTGTATAATTATATAATGTTTTCATTTATTTATCAATTTTGTTCATAAATTCATCGAATCGCAATATATCTAAAATATCGAGCTATATTTTTATGATAAATCGCTTACAAATAAGCTATACTTTGATTGTCAAAAGAGGTTCATACGAATTTTATGAGGAGGTAAAGTATGAAAAAAGTTATAACTGCTGGGTTATCATTTGCGATGGCTGCTTCAATGTTAGCAGGATGTTCAAGTAAACCAGCTGAAAATTCTGATTCTGGAGATAAACGAGTATTAAAATTTGATTCGTTCTCTGGTGGAAATGGTGAAAAAGTATTTACAAAATTAGCAGAAGCTTTCGAAAAAGCAAATCCAGATGTAGATGTGCAATTGCGTTTTGAAAAAGAATTGCCAGATGTATTAAATAAAGAAAATGCGAAGGGTGAATATTCAGATGTTGTTTATTATAATTTAGGACAGCCTTCTGGATATACTGAAACTCAATTAAATACACACGAAGTATTAGATATCTCTGATGTTGTTAAAGAAGTAGGTATGGATGAAAACTATGCGAATAGTAGTATCGTACAATATTATGGGGATGGAAAATCTTATTTAATGCCACTTAAAACAACACCTGCTGGATTCTTCTATAATACAGAATTAGTTGGAGAAGGAAAGAAATATGATCTTCCAACAACTTGGGACGAATTCTGGGCTTTAGGTGATCAAGCTAAACAAGATGGTATTTCATTATTTACATATCCAACAAATGGTTACTTTGATAATACATTAAATGCATTGTTGAAAGAAACTGGTGGAGAAGAATTATTATCTAACGTATTAAATTATGATAAGGATGCTTGGAATACAGATGGTGCTAAACAAGCTATCGATATTTTAACTAAATTAGTAAGTCCTGATTATTTATATTCTGATACAGTATCTAATGCCAATGCGAAAGATGGATTCACAATGAACCAACAGGCAGTTATTGATGGAAAAGCATTATTCATGCCTAATGGTGACTGGGTAGTGAATGAAATGGCAGATACAACTCCTGAAGATTATCACTGGGGATTACTTCCATTGCCTGCATTAGAAAAAGATGGTGAACGTTTCGTTGGATCTATGACTGAACAAGTATGGATTCCTGCTCAAGCTAAAAACGTAGATGATGCGAAAGCATTCTTGAAGTTATCTATTCTGAAGAAGGCGTTAAGATCATGGCTGAAGGTGGAAACATTGTTCCAACAGATACTATGTCTGATACAATTGCAGCTATGGAAGATGGATATACAAAAGAATTCTTCTCAGTATATGATAATGCTTCTGCAGCTTTAGGTGCATTTGCTCCTTATAACACAGACAACTTACCAGATTTCGATCGTGCTGCTACAGTATTTGGTTCAATCGACTCTTTAGCAACAGGTGAATTAAGTGCAAAAGATTATCAAGCTAAATTATCAGACGCTTGGGCTAAATTAGCAAAAAATAAAGCCGTAGCTGAATAATTAAAAAAGTATATTTTAACATAAAGCGATGAGCATATTATTGCTCGTCGCTTTTTAAAAGATGGGAGGTAACTCATGAATAAAAAGAAAGCACAAAATCGTTTCGTATTTGCGTGTCTTGCACCAGCCGTTATTTTGGTTGTCATTTTTATGGTCATTCCAACGATTGATGTATTTAAGACGGCATTCTTTAAAAAGAGCAATTTCGTAAGTGATGCCACTTTTGCAGGTTTATTCAACTTTAAGGTTCTTTTTAACGATATGCGTTTTATTGAGGCTATGCAAAATACAATTTTATATGTTGTATTGATCACAATCATCACTTTGGTGTTGGCAGTCTTATTTGCGACCTTATTAACTCGTGAAGAATTTGTAGGAAAGAATTTCTTCCGCGTGATTTTCTATATTCCAAATATTTTGAGTATTGTAGTCATCGCAGGTATTTTCTCAGCCATTTATCAACCAACCAATGGTATTTTGAATTCATTCTTAGGTATGATTGGTCTAGAATCTTTACAAAGACAATGGATGGGAAATCCAGCTATTATTAACTATTCTATTATTGGTGCATTAGTTTGGCAGGCCATTGGATATTATATGGTTATGTATATGTCGAGTATGACAAGTATTCCAGAAAATCTTTATGAAGCTGCAAGTTTAGAAGGGGCAAGTAAAGTAAAGCAATTTTTTATGATTACTTTACCATTGATTTGGGATAACATTCGTACAACTTTGACTTTCTTCGTTATTTCTACAATTAACTTATCCTTTATGTTTGTGCAGTTGACAAGTGAAGGAAACTTAGGAAGTGAAGTGGCATTGAACTATATGTATAACAATGCGTTTGCGGGTAAATATGGATTTGGTATGGCAATCGGAGTTTGTATCTTCGTATTCTCATTTGCGTTATCCGCTATTATAAATAAAGTCACAGAACGTGATGTATTGCAGTATTAGGAGGATGAAATATGAAGAAGCGTAATTTTCCTTTATATAAAATCTTTGTTTATGTAGCATTGATTACGTTGGCTATTTCGATTATTGTACCGATCGCATGGGTTTTCCTTGCATCTTTAAAATCGCAACTCGAATTGGTAAGTGGCAATCCATTTGATTTTCCAAAACAAATGTTATGGTCAAACTTTGCGGATGCCTTTGTGAAGGCAAGAATGGGTGATTATTTGTTGAATACGATCATTGTAACCGCATTATCCTTAGTTATCTTGTTGGTGGTTGCTCTTCCAGCATCGTATGTATTAGCTCGCTTTGATTTTGTTGGAAAGAAATTCTTTAACGGATTGTTTATGGCCGGACTATTTGTCAACGTGAATTACATCGTATTACCTATTTTCTTGATGCTATTTAATGCCGATATCAAGCTTGGCGTCGACTTTTTCTTGAATAGTAAATTCTGGCTTTCTGTTGTTTATGCAGCAACAGCCTTGCCATTTACGATTTATTTGTTGACAGGTTATTTCAAAACATTGCCAAAAGCTTATGAAGAAGCAGCTCGTATTGATGGTTGTGGCTATTTCAAGACTATGACTAAAATTATGATTCCAATGGCTAGACCTAGTATTATTACTGTAATTTTATTTCAGTTTTTAGCATTCTGGAACGAATATATTATCGCATTTACATTTATGGATAAAGATAATGCGACTTTGGCAGTTGGTGTTAAATATTTGATGGCTGATGCAAAATCACAAGCGAATTTTGGCGTTATGTATGCTGGATTGGTAATTGTTATGATTCCAACACTGATTCTTTATATTTGTGTTCAAAAGAAGATTACACAAGGTATGAGCATTGGTGGAATGAAAGAGTAAGAGGTGTCTAGTATGAGAGATGATAATAAAGTAATGAATATAGTTATGATTATTTTATTCTTTGTGTTTTTAGGACTAATCATTTGGGCACAAAAGACAGTTAGTGTTCGTAATTTAATGATTGAAATTGTTGGATTGACGGGTTTGCTTACATTGTTGTTTTTATACAACAATAAACATAAATAGGAGGATGAAGTATGGCAGAATTATCATTGCAGCATGTTGATAAAATATATGACAACAATGTTCAGGCTGTATTTGACTTTAATTTAGATGTAAAAGATAATGAATTTATTGTGTTTGTAGGACCTAGTGGATGTGGTAAGTCTACAACACTTCGTATGATTGCTGGTTTAGAGGAAATTAGTGCCGGTGATTTCTATATTGATGGAAAAAGAATGAATGATGTGGAACCAAAAGATCGTGATATTGCGATGGTATTCCAATCCTATGCTTTATATCCACATATGAGTGTGTATGAGAACATGGCTTTTGGTTTAAAACTTCGTAAGTTCAGCAAGGAAGAAATAGATAAACGTGTGCATGAAGCGGCACGTATTTTGGAAATCGAGCCTTATTTGGATCGTAAACCAAAGGCATTATCGGGTGGACAAAGACAACGTGTTGCATTAGGACGTGCGATTGTACGTAATGCGAAAGTATTCTTGATGGATGAACCACTTTCAAACCTAGATGCTAAATTGCGTGTTCAAATGCGTTCTGAAATCATTCAGCTACATGAAAGAATTGGTGCTACTACAATTTATGTTACACACGATCAAACAGAAGCTATGACAATGGCGGATCGTATTGTTGTTATGAAGGGTGGATATATTCAACAGATTGGAACACCTAAAGAAATTTATAATAATCCCGCAAATCTATTTGTGGCAGGATTCTTGGGAGCTCCAGCTACAAACTTTATTAAGTGTTTACAAAAATGGATTCTTTTATGTAGATGATATGAAGATTGATATTCCTTTGATGTATCGCGAAAAACTTTCTAGCTACCAAGGAAAAGAAATCATTATGGGTATTCGTCCAGAAGATCTACATGGGGAAGGCATTGTTGCCGATACGTATCCAAGTGCAAACTTTGATTTTGAAATTGAAGTGGCTGAATTATTAGGACATGAATATATTTTACATGGTTCTTTGAATGGGCAAAAAATGTGCGCAAAAGTAAATTCACGTTTAGAACCAGAAGCTCACACAACAATTAAGTTGACGATGGATTTATCAAAAGTGCATTTCTTTGATTTAGAAACAGAAAATAGAATTGACTAGTTTAGGAGAAAATAAAAATGATTGAAACAGGCAGAGTAACTGTACCAACAGATGTTGATGTGATTGATGCGACAATTGAAATCATTCATCGATGGAAAGCCGATGCGATTCGTGACTGTGATGGAACGGATATGCCGGAAGAATTGCGTAAAATGGACATCAAACAATATGCAACGTATTATACGACAAGAAAAGATAATGCTTGGGCAAAAGCAAATCCAGATGAAATTCAACAAATGTATTTGATGAGTGATTTTGTGACAGCTAAAGATACGGAATTAAAGATTCAAATCATGCAGCATTTCTATTCAGATCAATTAAAGCCAAACACAAAAGACAATCATAGATGGTGGGAAGTGATTGATCGTACTACAGATGAAGTTGTCACAAATTGGGATTATGATGAAAAAACGATGGAAGTCATCATTCATGATACTATTCCATATCATGCGTATACTGTAAGCTTTTTAGCTTTTGTGATCTGGGACCCAGTACATATGTATAATGCTCTAACAAATGATTGGAAAGATGAAGAGCATCAGATGACTTATGATGTTAGACAACCTAAAAACAAAAAAAGTATGTTTTTAGATAAAATTCAGAAAATTCTGTGAAGAAAAGAGATGATGTGGATGTTGTTCGTTTTACAACATTCTTCCACCAGTTTACTTTACAATTCGATGAGTTTGCGCGTGAAAAATTTGTAGACTGGTTTGGATATAGTGCTTCTGTATCTCCATACATTTTGGAACAGTTTGAAAAAGAAGTAGGCTATCCATTCAGAGCGGAATATATTATCAACAAAGGATTCAATAACTCTACATTCTGTGTTCCTACAAAGGAATATCGTGACTTTATGGATTTCCAACAGCGTGAAGTGAGTAAGCTGGCTAAAAAATTTGTCGATATTTGTCATGAATATGGAAAAGAAGCCATGATGTTTTTAGGGGATCACTGGATTGGTACAGAACCATTTGGTAAATATTTTGAATCGATTGGATTAGATGCCGTTGTAGGTTCGGTTGGTTCTGGTACTACACTTCGTTTGATTTCAGATATTAAAGGTGTTAAATATACAGAAGGAAGATTCTTACCTTATTTCTTCCCAGATGTTTTCCATGAAAATGGAGATCCATTAAAAGAAGCTAAGGTCAATTGGGTAACGGCTCGTAGAGCTATTTTAAGAAGTCCTGTAGATCGTATTGGTTATGGTGGATATTTAAAACTTGCGTTGGATTTCCCAGAATTCATTGATTATATTGAAAAGGTTTGTGATGAATTCCGTACTTTATATTCACATGTAAATCAACAAGTTCCACATAACTTATTAAAAGTGGGTGTTATCAATAGTTGGGGTGAACTTCGTCGTTGGGGAACACATTTAGTTCATCATGCGATTTGGTATAAACAAATTTATTCATACACTGGTGTTATGGAAGCATTGAGTGGATTCCCGTTTGATGTTCGCTTTATTAGTTTTGATGATATTCGCAAAGATCCATCCATTTTAGGGGATATGGATGTTGTGATGAATATTGGTTCTGCCTATACAAGTTTTAGTGGTGGTGCTGAATTTGACGAAACAATCATTACAGCACTTCGTCGTTATGTAGACCAGGGTGGTGGATTCATCGGTGTTGGTGAGCCAACAGCTATAAATCGTAATGGTAAATATTTTACATTATATGATGTATTAGGTGTCGATAAAGAATTAGGTTTCACAATGCATACAGATAAGTATAATTGGGAAGTACATCCAAATCATTTTATTACAGAACAATTAGAGCATGAAGATTGGGGAGAATGCATCAATAATGTATATGCACTACCTGGTACAGAAATCTTGGCTGAAAAAGATCTGCATGTAAATCTAGCCGTGAATGAATATGGAAAAGGGCGCGGTGTGTATATGAATGGTCTTCCTTTTAGTTTTGAAAATGTACGACTCTTATATCGTGCCATCTTCTTTGCGGCACATAAGGAAGATGAGATGAAGCGTTGGTATTCAGAGAACTATAATGTAGATGTCAATGTATATCCTTCTACAAATAGTTTCTGTGTTGTAAATAATACATATGAACCTCAAACTACAACAATTTATAAGGGTGATGGTTCTAGTTTTGAAGTTGAATTAGCAGAATGCGAAATTCAATGGTTTGAAATATAATAATATCTTGTAAAAGTAAATAGAGCCAAGCTGAAAGTGCAGAGAAATCTGCACTTTTAGCTTATTGTGGATGGTAAAATAGAAATATAGGGTGGTGATTTTCATGAATAGTCTTATTTTTGACGAGAAAAAGAAAGAATTTACTATATTGGATGGAAGTTTAGGGAAGTATTCGTTTTATGATGTTGTTTCAAGTCAAATTGTATATGAAGATGCAAAGTATAAAGATAAATCACCTATGTTTTCTCATAGGGTATTAGTGAGCACTTTTAATCATAGTATTTTCATTGAAATGAAAAAAGTATATGTGGGTATTGAAATTAAATTATTAAACGGAAATAAGGTATATGTATATATCTCGAAATCTCCAGTCATTCAACATAATTTTCAATTCAAACAAGACTTGAAGGTTGCTAAATGTTTGAATGAAAAATTAAAAGAATTCTATAAATAGAAAAAAAGAAGAGTTTATCTCTTCTTTTTTATCTTATGCATAATTTTTTTAAGGATCCTAATTATCTAAAATTAAATAGCGTTTTGTTTCTTCAATGTTTTTAATGTTCTAGCTGAAACACGGATAGTTTGAGGTTTTCCGTCAACTACAACACGAACTTTTTGAAGATTCACGTTCCATTTACGGCGAGAAGCACGCATTGAGTGAGAACGTTTATTTCCAGATAAAGGACCTTTTCCAGATACTGCACATACTCTTGACATCTTAATGTCCTCCTTTTTCTTTCATTTACGCAATCGCTTAACTATAATACCATTAACAAGCCTGTATTTCAAGTCCTGAATTAAAATTTGTTAGGAATTCAATAGAATGTTATAATGATAGTGTTTTGAAAAGAGGAGTAGATAGAATGTTGAATTCGAATTATATATGGATTATTGGAATGTGTTTAATCACACTCGTTATTATGTTGGTCATCATGCCTGGATTGATTGATTATTTACATAAAATCAAATTTGGACAGACGGAAAGAGAAGAAGGTTTGGCAAGTCATAAAAAGAAAAATGGTACGCCGACTATGGGTGGTTTAGCCTTTATTATTGTGCCTACACTTGTGTATGTCGTTGGTTCTTTCTTTACACCATTCAAATTAGATATGAACACAATGATTATTTTATTGGCCTTTGTAGGATATGGTGTTGTTGGATTTATTGATGATTATATTATTGTAGTTCAAAAGAACAATGAAGGATTAAAACCAGCGCATAAGTTTTTACTTCAATCTGTTTTAGCCATTGTATTTTTCTTCTTGTATCGAACAAATTCAACTACAGATATTTGGATTCCAATTTTTGATGCCACAATCAATTTATCATGGTTCTACTTTGTTTTAGTTTTCTTAATGTTTACAGCGGAAACCAATGCCGTTAACTTAACGGATGGTTTGGATGGATTATGTGCAGGTCAAATGGTGATCGCATTAGTTCCTTTTGCGCTTTTCGCATTCATTCAAGGCTTAAATAATGTGGCATGTTTGATTTGTATGGTCATCTTTGCGTTACTAGGCTATTTAAAATTCAATAAGCATCCAGCTAAGATCTTTATGGGTGATACTGGATCTTTAGCGCTAGGTGGCTTTATAGCGGCCATCGCAATGGTTTTAAAACAAGAAATCCTTTTGATTGTGATTGGATTTGTGTTTGTGGCAGAGGTTTTAAGTGTAATTATACAGGTTACGTATTATAAAAAAACACATAAGAGAATCTTTAAGATGGCGCCTTTACATCACCATTTTGAAATGTGTGGCTGGTCTGAAGAAAAGGTTGTAACTCGCTTTAGACTTGTAGGTGTGATCTTAGCTATTCTTGGGCTTGTTTTGGGGGTAATGTAGAATGGAACTGTATTGGTTATTGGTGCGGCTCGTAGTGGTATTGCGGTAAGTAAACTATTATTAAAAAATGGGTATCATGTGATTTTAACAGATTCTAATAAAGTGAATGAAAAGAGTGAATTGGAATCAAAGGGTATTGAAGTATATGATGAAGGTCATCCAGATTGTTTAAAAGAGAAAAAATATGCGTTTATTGTAAAGAATCCTGGAATTCCTTATCGTGTTCCTTTCGTTCATTATTTTGTGGAACAACGCAAAAATCTATACGGAAATTGAAGTGGCATATCGTTATACGAAAAACTTCGATTATGCGGCTGTTACAGGTACAGATGGAAAGACTACGGTAACAACTTTATTATTTGAAATGTTGAATCGTCAAAAAAAGAGTTTAGTTGCCGGAAACATTGGTACGCCTTTGTGTGAATTGGCTTTAGAATATACGGATGCAAATTATAATGTTGCCTTAGAATTGAGTAATTTTCAGTTGTTAGGTATTGAAACATTTAGACCACATGTATCGACTGTCACAAATCTAGCGCCAGATCACTTAGATTATATGGATAGTCTAGAGGCTTATTATGAAAGTAAGATGCGTATTTATGAAAACACAAATGCGGATGATTATTTTATTCGTAATGTGGATGATGAAAATGTTGTGAAGTATGCACAAAATATTCCTTGTCATGTGATTGATTTTTCTTTAAAAAGAAAAGATGTTGACTTATATAAAGATGATCAATATGCCTATTATAAAGATACACAATTGTTTAAATTATCCGATTTAAAAATTGTTGGAGAATTCAATTGTGGTAATGCGATGATGGCAAGTTGTATGGCTTACTTAATGGGTGTTTCCCTATTTAACATTCAAGAAGTAATTCGTGAATTTAGTGGTGTAGAGCATCGTATTGAATATGTGGATACAATTGATAATGTGCGTTTCTATAATGATTCAAAGGCAACAAATACACATGCGGCTTGTGCTGGATTATCCGCTTTTGAAAAGAATGTGATCTTACTTTGTGGTGGTAAGGATAAACATATTTCTTTTGATGATTTGAAACAATATGATGCGGTTGTTAAGAAATGTATTTCTTTTGGTCAAACAAAAGATAAATTTAAAGATATTTTTTCGAATCAAGTAAGTGTAGAAACAATGAGGGATGCGTTTGAAAAGGCTGTGTTGTTTGCGAAACCGGGTGATATTGTCTTGTTGTGTCCTGCATGTTCTAGTTTTGATCAATTTAAAAATTATGAGATTCGTGGAGAAATCTTTAAAGAGATGGTTCATGATTATGCATCAAAAAGGAATGAAGAATGATAGATATTATTAAAACAATCTTTTTAGGTATCATTCAAGGAATTACCGAATGGTTACCTATTTCTTCAACAGGACATTTGATTTTGTTCTCGAGTATATGCCTTTAGAGCCGGCTAAATTTTTTGAAGTGTTCAAAGTTGTCATTCAATTTGGTAGTATTTTGGCAGTTTTAGTTTTGTATTATCAAAAATTGAATCCGTTTGATTCAAGAAAATCAGCAAAGAAGAAGAAACAGACATTGCAACTGTGGTCAAAGGTGATTGTGGGAGTAATTCCTTGTGCCATCATTGGTTTATTATTGGATAATATCATTGAGGATTATTTATCGAAGAATATTGTGATTGCGATCACTTTGATTCTATATGGAATGATCTTTATATTCGTAGAAAAACATCCAAAGAAAGAAAAGGTTCAAACCATTGAGCGTTTGGATTACAAATCGGCTTTAAAGATTGGTTGTTTTCAATGTTTGGCTTTAATTCCAGGTACATCAAGATCTGGAGCCACGATTTTGGGCGGTTTATATTGTGGTTGTTCAAGAACAGTCGCAAGTGAATTTTCCTTCTTTTTAGCCATTCCTGTTATGTTTGGTGCGAGTCTATTAAAAGTCATCAAATATTTGATGAAGGTTGGATTGTTTAGTTTTGGACAATTATTCTTATTGTTGTTAGGTACTTTTGTAGCTTTTGTGGTCAGCTTATTTGCGATAAAAGCTTTATTAAATTATGTAAAGAATCATGATTTTACTGTTTTTGGATGGTACCGCATTATTCTTGGTATTTTTGTGATTTTATTTTTCTATATATTATAAGAGGTAAGTATGAATAGATTTGATTTGCATATGCATTCTTATTATTCGAGCGATGGACAATTCACACCAAAAGAATTGATTGAAATTGCTCAAGAAAAAGGTTTAAAGACCATTGCGCTTAGTGATCATGATTGTATTAGTGGTGTAAAGGAAATGATTCGCTTAGGGAATGAAGTTGGAATAGAAGTGATTCCAGCTATTGAGTGTTCAACAAGCATTGGATATACAGATGTGCATTTACTTGGGTATGGTATTGATTTAGATAATGATTATTTTCAAAATTTATTAGAGAAAACGCAAGTAAAGTCTAGAAATGCATTTTCAACTCGTTGTGATCGTTTACGTGCAAAATATGGGGTTGAAATTGATGAAGAGGCGATATTAAAAGAGGCAAATGGTAAAAATCCATGGTTTGTGATGTGTACACATATGTTTAATGATCCTCGTTATCAAGATATTCCAGATTTTAAGGATTATATTCCTGGCGGTAAAAGAAGTGATCCGGCTCCTGTTAATTTCTTTTGGGATAAATGTCAATATGGATCGGACTTATTTGTACATGTACCTATGCCTGATTTTTTAGAGTCGGTACAAAAAATTCATGAAGCTGGTGGGCTTGCGATTGTTGCACATCCTTTTACAACGTTTTATAAAAACGATGAGATGTTGAAAATCTTATTGGATTCTGGTGTAGATGGTATTGAAGCTTATAGTAATTATCATACGCCAGAACAGAATGTATATTATGAAAATCTTGCCAAAGAACATCATTTATTGATTACTTGTGGAAGTGACTTTCATGGGGAGAAAAAGCCAAGTATTCAAATGGGTGAGTATGGTTTAAATTCTGATGGTTCTTTATGGTTAGAACAATTTAAGGAAAAATTAAAGGCAGCTAGATGATCTAGCTGCCTATATTGTCAATAAGAATGTAAATAGAATGCAATAGCTTAATAAATTGTTTGAACGACTTGCTCTAAATAGGGATTGGTGTCCCATTTCTGTAATGGCACAAAATTTATCTACAGCTTGAATGATCCATCCAACACTTGTATTTGGATGACTTGTCTTTAGTGGCCACATGTGATGTAAAATGGCATCATCAATGGTTGGATTGGTTACTGTAATATTTTTTGCGTTTTCTAGAGCGATGATTGGATGAATCTTGGCGTGATTTCCTTCTAAGGGACGTTTGTCATTGGTTTTCCAATCATAGTAATATAGGTCATGTAATAAACCGGCACGGGCTGCACTATAGGCGTCGAGTCCGAGTTTTCTACAAATCAAAAATGAATAATAAGAAACATTCAATGAATGTTGAAAGCGGGATGTAGCTAAGTGTTGGCTGCATTTTTTTAAATCTTGAACTTCTTTTGTATCAATTAAATCTGAAATTGTTTCAAAATAATCATATGCGATATTTGTATCTAATGTTTTTAAATTAATTCTAGATAGAATAGCTTTTTCCATTTTTTGACCTCACTAAAGAAGAATATAGCATATATAAATAATAGATACAACTATTTATTTTAAACCTAGTAATATGATATAATTAGCTGAAGGAGGCAATTATTATGGTAATTTTATATACTTCTCCAGGTTGTGCGAGTTGTCGTAAGGCAAAACAATGGTTAAAAGACAACCAAATTGAATTTATTGAAAAAAATATTTTTACTTCTTTATTGAAGGAAAGTGAAATTAAATATTTATTGTCGCGATGTGAAAATGGAACGGAAGATATTATTTCGGTTCGTTCAAAAGTGTTTCAGGCTTTAAAAAAGGATATTGATGATTATTCAATGAAAGAACTTGTATCTTTGATTCAGGAAAATCCATCGATTTTAAAAAGGCCGATTCTTTTATCTGAAAAAAGTCTTGTGGTTGGATATGATGATGATGAGATCACGACAATGATGCCAGCTCAATTAAGAACGGTTGTCGACAATGCATGTACAGATGCTTGTCCAAATTATTCAGTTTGTGGTAAGTGTAGAGAGCGTGCAAATGTGAACTAGATGAGTCTAGTTCTTTTTTTTTGTTTTCAAACGAAACACAAACGAAATTAGGAACATTCTATTTCGTTTCGATGCCAATGATTTCGTTGAGAAGAAAAATATTTCGTTTGAATTTTTAATGTTTGAGTATTTGTTTGTGAAATTTTAAAAAAAAACTATCATTATGTAATATTGTATGTTATAATAGTTTACACATGTAAACGGTTACAAAAGGAGGTAAAGTATTATGGATAAAAAATATGTCTATGAATTTAATGAAGGCGATGAAACAATGCGTGAATTGTTAGGTGGAAAAGGTGCCAATTTAGCTGGAATGTCTAAACTTGGAATGCCTGTACCTTATGGATTCACAATTACTACAGAAGCTTGTAACCAATATTATGAAGATAATGAAACTATCAATGATGGTATTAAAGCTCAAATTATGGAGTATCTAGATTTATTAGAAAAGAAATCTGGAAAGAAATTAGGGGATGAAGCCAATCCTTTATTAGTATCTGTTCGTTCAGGGGCACGTGCAAGTATGCCTGGTATGATGGATACTATTTTAAATTTAGGTATGAACAAAACAGTTGCAGAAACTGTGGCTAACTTAACTAATAATGAGCGTTTCGCATATGATTCATATCGTCGTTTTATTCAAATGTATTCAGATGTTGTAATGGGGTTGAGTAAAAAGCGTTTTGAAGAGATCATTGATGAAGTAAAGGCTGAAAGAGGCATTACGGATGATTTAGATTTAAATGCAGAGGATATGAAAAAATTAGTAGAATTGTTTAAGGCATTCTACAAAAATGAATTAAAATCAGAATTCCCTGAAGAACCTAAAGAACAATTGATGGGTGCTATTGAGGCTGTATTCCGTTCTTGGAACAATCCTCGCGCTATCTATTATCGTAAGATGAATGATATTCCATCAAGCTGGGGAACTGCAGTTAACGTACAGATGATGGTATTTGGTAATATGGGTAATGATTGTGGTACGGGTGTTGCCTTTACGCGTAATCCAAGTACTGGTGAAAATAAATTATATGGTGAATTCTTAATGAATGCACAAGGTGAAGATGTTGTTGCGGGTATTCGTACACCTCAAAAAATCGATCAATTAAAAGAAGTAGCTTCTGGAGCATATGATGATTTTGTTGCGATCACTAAAAAATTGGAAACTCACTATCGTAATATGCAAGACATGGAATTTACAATTGAAAAAGGTAAATTGTTCATGTTGCAGACACGTAATGGTAAACGTACAGCACAAGCTGCATTAAAGATTGCGTGCGACATGGTGGATGAAGGTATGATTACTACGGATGAAGCTTTAATGATGGTAGAACCAAAACAATTGGATTCATTACTTCACCCAATGTTTGATGCGGATGAATTAAAGAAAGCTGAACCAATTGCGACTGCACTTCCAGCAAGCCCTGGTGCTGCTTGTGGACAAATTGTATTTAGTGCAGAAGAAGCAATTCAAGAAGCAAGTCGTAACCACAAAGTAATCTTAGTTCGTTTAGAAACAAGTCCAGAAGATATTGAAGGTATGCACGTATCTCAAGGTATCTTAACTGTACGTGGTGGTATGACAAGTCATGCTGCTGTAGTAGCTCGTGGTATGGGTGCTTGCTGCGTAAGTGGTTGTGGTGATATCAACATGCATGATGATGAAGGATATTTTGAAATTGATGGTGTGAAATATCACCGTGGAGATTGGATCAGTTTAGATGGTTCAACAGGAAATATCTATGGTAGTGCGATTAAAACAGTTCCTGCAAGTATTTCAGGTGACTTTGAACGTTTTATGAACTGGGCAGATGAAAGACGTACATTAAAAGTTCGTACTAATGCCGATACTCCTCATGATGCAAAACAAGCACATGAATTTGGTGCGCAAGGTATTGGTTTAGTTCGTACGGAACATATGTTCTTTGAAGGAGATCGTATTAAAGCGGTTCGTGAAATGATTGTTTCTAAAACGGCTGCACAAAGACGTGTCGCATTAGAAAAAATCTTGCCTATGCAAAGAAGTGACTTTGAAGGAATCTATGAAGCTATGCAAGGATTACCAGTGACAATTCGTTACTTGGATCCACCTTTACATGAATTCTTACCTACAAACTCTTATGATATTACACAATTAGCGAAGGATATGCATATTGGTTTAGATGAATTGAAATCTGTCATTTCTAGCTTACACGAATTCAACCTATGATGGGTCATCGTGGATGTCGTTTGGCTATTTCATATCCAGAAATTGCTGAAATGCAGACAACGGCAGTTATCCAGGCTGCTTTAGCTGTCAATGAAAGACACCCAGACTGGCATATTGAACCTGAAATCATGATCCCATTAGTTGGTGATGTTGCAGAGCTTCGTTATGTTAAAAAGGTTGTATGTGATGTAGCTGACAAATTGATTCAAGAATCCGAATTGGATATGAAATATCATGTTGGTACAATGATTGAAATTCCTCGTGCTGCATTATTAGCGGATGAAATCGCAAAAGAAGCTGAATTCTTCTCATTTGGTACAAATGACTTGACGCAGATGACATTTGGCTTCTCAAGAGATGATGCGGGTGGATTCTTACAAGATTACTATGACAAGAAGATTTTCGAACAAGATCCATTTGCACACTTAGATCAAAGAGGTGTTGGAAAACTTGTTAAGATGGCTACAGAGCTTGGAAGAAGTACTCGTCCAAATATTAAATTAGGTATTTGTGGAGAACATGGTGGTGATCCAGCAAGTATTGAATTCTGTCATAGAGTTGGATTGAACTACGTTTCTTGTTCACCATATCGTGTACCAATCGCAAGACTTGCTGCTGCACAGGCAGCTATTAAATTCGATAAATAGAACACTTAGGAGTTGATTAATTTCAACTCCTTTTTAATATGTGTAGTTTAGTGTTATTTTTTACAAAGTATTCGTGTGATTTTCGGTGTATTTTTAACGTTTTTTTACACTAAACTACAGGAATATCTAGTAATGATATAATTTCAACTTATTATAGGAAAATGAAACTGGTTAAATATTAACAAAGAGTTGATTGATTTCAACTCCTTTTAGTATACTGATTTTGAGGTGTTTAAAATGGATTATGTATATGTCACAAAAGAAAATATAGAACAAGAACACATTTGTTGTGCAATTAGCAGTAATTCAGATGTACAAGTAAGATCAAAGAAGGATTGGTTGACAGATCGTTTTGAGGATGGTCTTGTCTTTATTAAATCGAGTGTAAGAGGGAAATGTTTTATTGAGTACATTCCCGCAAAGAATGCATGGATTCCAATTGATGCAGATAATTATATGTATATTGATTGTTTATGGGTCGCTGGTTCTTTAAAAGGTCATGGCTATTCGAGTGAATTATTAAATCTTTGTATTGAGGATAGTAAGAAAAAGGGTATGGATGGAATTTGTATCTTATCTAGTAAAAAGAAAATGCCGTATCTAGCAGATCCTAAGTTTTTAGCTTATAAAGGTTTTAGGGTATGTGATGAAGCGAGCAATGGAATTCAATTGTGGTATTTAGCTTTTAATGATTCTAATTTACCAAAATTTAAATCTTGTGCTAAGAATTGTCATATATCTGAATCTGGTTTTGTCTTATATTATACAAGCCAATGTCCTTTTAATGCGAAATATGTTCCAATCATTGAAAATTTGTCTAAAGAAATGAATATAGAATTTAAAGCGATTCATCTAGACACAAAAGAAAAGGCGCAAAATGCGCCAACACCTATCACCACATATGCGCTATTTTACAATGGTGATTATGTAACGAATGATGTTATGAATGAGAAGAAGTTTTTAAAAGTTGTTGAAAAGCTAAAATAAGCATTAATTATCTTGAGATAGGATGGTTTTGAATAATAAATACAACATATAGAATAAGAAGATAGATAAGAAATAATTTTTGTATTGTTTCATGATTGATTACATATTGGCTTGCACTTTGTATTGTTTTGTACTAAAATTCTAATTGTAGTAAATAAATCTGGGGAGCTATTGCTGAGAGGAAGTTCGACTTCGACCCATTAAACCTGACGGATAATGCCGGCGTAGGAAGTATAGTTGTTTTTTTGACCTGTCTTTTTACGTTGCAGGTCTTTTTATTTTATTGCCTTACTGTAGGGGAGCGCCTAGAGTATAGAAAACAAGCGAGGGAGCCTGAATTGACAGGATGAGAGAGGACTGTTTGTCTAATACCGAAACCCCAGATGGTTTTTTGCGTGTTTTCTAGGCCATCTGTATCTGTAGGAGGTAGTATTATGAATAAACACAATTACTTATTAAGCTTAGTCTTTTTTTCAATGATGGTAGCTGTTGGAGTGGTCATTTCACCCATTTTACGTGTGGAAGGAATGTGTCCTATGGCACATCTTATTAATATCACAATGGCTGTATTTATGGGGCCTTGGTATTCATTTCTTTGTGCTTTAGCTATTGGTTTAATTCGTATGACAGTTATGGGAATTCCACCATTAGCTTTAACTGGCGCTATTTTTGGAGCTACATTATCTGGAATCTTATATCGTGTAAGTAAAGGAAAAATCTGGGCTGCTGTACTTGGTGAAGTCATTGGTACAGGTTTAATTGGTTCTGTTCTTTCATATCCAGTAATGACATATTTATGGGGTAGAACGGGACTTACTTGGATGTTCTATGTACCTAGCTTTTTAATGGGTACAATTATTGGTGGAAGTATTGCGTATGTTTTATTGAAGTCAATGTCTCGTAGTGGAATCCTAGAAAATATTCAAAGAAAGTTAGGAGTGCAAAAATTTGTTGAAACAAACGAATAATTTGATTCACTGTATCACAAATCCGATTTCAATCAATGATTGTGCAAATCTTATATTAGCTTTGGGGGCGAAGCCTATTATGGCTTGTCATCCGGATGAAGTTGATGATATCACCTGCCATTCTGCGGCTTTGGTATTAAATTTAGGTAACTTTGATGATATAAGAGCTAAGTCTATGATGATTAGTGCTAAATGTGCTAAAGAAAATAAAATTCCATTTATTTTAGATTTGGTTGGAGTGGCTTGTTCAACACTTCGATTGAATTATGCTAAAGAACTTGTTTCTTTATATTGTCCAACCGTTATTAAGGGTAATATTAGTGAGTGTAAAGCATTTTATGGAATGACAAGTCATGCGCATGGTGTAGATGCAGATATTCAAGATGAAGAGGATATCTAGGTGGATTAGAAAATATTATTATTGAATCATAATAAATATGTATCATGAAGAAAAAAGTGAAATGTACAGCCGTTTTGTGCGACTGTTATTTCACTTTTTACGTTATGCTTCGAGCTGTTTTCCTAGAAAATCAGAAGCAATTTTGGCAATTTAAACTCCTGATCATCTAATTCATCTTCAATAGAAAGAATACATACAAATCCAACGGCTTCACTTTCTGCAATTATCGTAGAAAGACACACATAGCGAAATACCTCTGGGAAGTCCAAAATCAGAGGAAAGAAATCTTCTTTTTCACGGTCCATCAATATATGTTTTCGATCTATCAAAGCTTCTTCAGCCTTTTCATCTAATAATTTTCCGATTAGTTTTTTGGCATTTGGTCCGGCAGCAGCGATCACACAGTCTTGATCACAAATACAGATTGTATGTGGAATCTGAGCAGCGATCGATTCTGCATATAGCTTCGCACTGTTTCCTAGTTCACCGATCGGGGAATATTTCTTTAAAATGATATCGCCGTCCCTCTCTGTAAATATCTCCAAAGGATCGCTTTCTCTGATGTGCATGGTTTTTCGTATTTCTTTTGGTATAACGATCCGGCCAAGGTCATCAATTCTTCGTATAATACCTGTAGCTTTCATTCTTAAGATCCTCCATATTCATTGGTTTCGTGTATGCTTGTAGTATTTGTAAAATCATTGGTTTTATACCCGGATTATGGTATAATATTTCATTAACAGAGAAAAGGTAAGGAGAATTAAGATGAAATTTCATACACAATTAAAAGCGAAAGATATTTTTAAATTTTCATTAGCATACACGTATTCCGGAGTACAGGCGATTTTGACGATTTTTATGTTGGGAGTCGGAGCATATATGATCGTCCAAGGAATCGGTCAGCCAGAAGGACAGACGAATATTATTTTTGGTGCAGTTGTTATTGCATTATTTGTTGTCATTAATCCACTGATGATATATGTAAAAGCAAAGAAACAGGCAATTGAGAATCCAGTATACAAGAATCCAACATACTATACCTTACGAGATGATGGTATTTTTGTGGAACTAGGAGAAGAAAGTGCAACGATCGAGTGGGCCAGAGTTTATAAGATCACACATTTTATGGGACTGACATTATTGTATACAGGAAAACAGCAGGCATTTGTATTTCCAGATTATGAACTTGGTGATGACAGAGAAAAGATGTTAGATTATATGAAAGAACACATCAAAGAAGCAAGAAAGAAGGCTGTTTCAAGACACAGACAGATGGAGGAGATATTTCAAAATATTCCAAGGCATCAGCAGAAACTGAGCAGGAAGAGACAGAAGTAGAAACGGAAACTCAGGTTGAAGCATCAGGATCAGAAGTTCAAGAGAAATCAGAAGGAGAAGAATAGAAAATGATCGTACAAAGTTTTTGTGCAGAAGATACGTATGAGATCGGAAAGAAGATCGGACAGGAGGCACAGCCTGGACAGGTGATCTGTTTATATGGAGATCTTGGGTTGGTAAGACTGTATTTACAAAAGGTTGGCAGATGGACTTGGTATCACAGAACCAATTCAGA
>ENA-OQHY01000206-OQHY01000206.1-human-gut-metagenome-genome-assembly--contig:-NODE-206-length-34136-cov-2.527919_pt1 | contig 34136 bp, 41 predicted proteins | sample MGYA00242570_ERZ504733 | MGnify/ENA primary metagenome ERZ504733 (study PRJEB26092, sample SAMD00036219) | human gut metagenome | host: Homo sapiens | study: EMG produced TPA metagenomics assembly of... | reverse complement strand
GTCGAGATGGGTATCCTCGAGGTTGATCACCACACAGTTACCCGCGGCCAGCGCGGGTGCCAGCTTCCATGCCGCCATCATCAGCGGATAGTTCCATGGCGCAATGGAGGCGACCACGCCCACCGGATCGCGGCGTATCATCGATGTGTGACCGTCAAGATATTCGCCGGCGGCCAGCCCGTTCAGGCAGCGGGCGGCGCCGGCAAAGAAGCGGAAAACGTCGACCACAGCCGGAATTTCATCTCCCAGTGCACAGTGCAGCGGCTTACCGCAATTGAGCGATTCGAGACGGGCAAATTCTTCGCCGTGGGCTTCAATCACGTCAGCCAGCTTCAGCAGACACTCGGCACGCGTTTTAGGCGTGGTTTGTCCCCATTCAATGAATGCGCGATCGGCGGCCTGGACCGCCGCGTCGACCTGTGCTGCTGACGCTTCAGCAATCTCCAGAAGTACCTCTCCGGTGGCAGGGTTATAGACCGGCTGTTTTTCCCCGTCTCCGGCGACCAGTTCACCATTTATCAGCAGTTGTGTTTGCATAGCATTGTCCTGTTGAAATCAATGTTATTTCCCGCTTCCGGCACTGTTTTCGCCGTCGCGGGTTAGCCACCAGGCTCCCAGAATGGGTAGGGTTGTGACCAGCATCACCAGCAATGCGACGACGTTGGTGACCGGCACGTCGCGCGGACGCCCGAGCTGATTAAGCAACCACAGCGGTAACGTGCGCTCGTGTCCCGCGGTAAATGTTGTGACGATGATTTCGTCAAACGAGAGTGCAAACGCCAGCATCCCCCCGGCCAGCAACGCCGAACCGAGATTTGGCAGGACCACGTAACGGAAGGTTTGCCAGCCGTCGGCCCCCAGATCCATTGACGCCTCGACCAGACTCCAGGAGGTGCGCCTGAACCGGGCAATCACGTTGTTAAACACCACCACCACGCAGAACGTGGCGTGACCGACCACGATGGTGAAAAAACCCGGCTCAAGGTCAATGGTTTTAAACGCCGTCAACAGCGCCAGACCGGTGATAATCCCCGGTAACGCAATCGGCAACAGCAGCAACAGCGAGATCGCATTTTTGCCAAAAAACGCGCTTCGCCACAGCGCCGCTGCAGCAAGCGTGCCAAGCACCAGCGCGATAGCCGTCGACAGCGCAGCGATTTGAAGTGACAACGTCACTGATTCAATGATATCGCCACGCCCTGCTGCCACGGTGAACCACTTCAAGGTCAACCCCTGTGGCGGAAAACTGAACGCGGCGTCTTCGGTGTTAAAGGCGTAGGTCGCAATAATCAGCAGCGGGAAATGAAGGAAGATAACGCCTCCCCAGGCTGCCACTTTCAGGAACAACGGTGCGCGTTCAGAGTGCATCGAATGCTCCCAGACGTTTCACGAACGCCAGATAAAGCGAGATGAGGACAATTGGTACCAGGGTGAAGGCCGCGGCCATGGGCATATTGCCGATAGCGCCTGCTGGGAATAGACCATATTGCCAATAAAGTACCCCGGCGGCCCCACCAGCTGTGGAACAATGAAATCGCCCAGCGTCAGGGAAAAAGTGAAGATTGACCCTGCGGCAATGCCCGGGATTGCCAGCGGCAAAACGACGTAACGAAAAGTCTGGCGTGGTCGCGCGCCGAGATCGGCTGAAGCCTGCAGTAACGACGCGGGCAGTCGCTCCAGCGCCGCCTGTACCGGCAGGATCATAAACGGCAGCCAGATATAGACGAACACCAGAAAACGCCCCAGCCCGGAGGTGGAAAGCGTGTTTCCGCCAATGGCCGGAAGCGTAAGGATCGCGGTCAGGATCGGCTCCAGCCCCAGGTGGCTCAGAAACCACTGCGCTACCCCGTCTTTCGCCAGCAGCAGCGTCCAGGCATAGGCTTTAACAATATAGCTGGCCCACATTGGCAGCATCACGGCGATATAGAAGAACGCCTTCCACTTGCCGCGGGTGTAACGTGCCATGTACCACGCCATCGGAAACGCGAGGATAGCGCTGGCGATGGTCACCGCAATGGCCATCATCAGCGTACGCAGGATGATGTCATAGTTTGCCGGATTAAAAAGCGCCAGGATATTGGCAAACGTCAGTTCCGGCGTGACCGCCATGGTGAAATCGTCAAAGGTATAAAACCCTTGCCATAAAAGGGTGAGAAGCGATCCCAGATAAACGATGCCAAACCACATTAGCGGCGCGAGCAGCAGCAGGAACAGCCCAAGCGATGGCTTACGCCAGAACAGTGCGGTAAGGCGGCTCATGCGGCTACGGTGGGCGGGAGGCGGCGCGACATGCGTGTTCATGTCACCTCTCCTCTTGCAGGCGAACCATGGCATCACGTGACCACGACGCCATCACCGCCTGCCCCGGCGTCACGCCGCTCAGCGTTGCGGCATCGCTAAAATTGGCCTGGCTGACCAGCAGTTTTGCACCGTCAGCGAGTTTTAGCTCAAGACGCGTTGCCGCCCCTGATACTGTACTGCCTGCACCACGCCCTCAACCTGAACCTCACCGCTCTCATTGAGGCGAATATGTTCCGGCCGTAAAGAATAGATGCCTTCCATCCCGCACACGTTGTGTGCCATACCGGCGTCAAACACGTTCGAGGTCCCGACAAAGCTCGCCACGAATGGCGTTCCTGGACGCATATAGAGATCGCGCGGGGTGTCGACTTGCTCAATGCGGCCATTATTGAAAACCGCGACCCGGTCAGACATCGACAGGGCTTCCCCCTGATCGTGAGTGACGAAAATAAAGGTGATGCCGAGCTCCTGTTGCAGCTTTTTCAGCTCGAACTGCATCTGCTCACGCAGTTTAAGATCGAGCGCGCCGAGCGGTTCATCCAGCAGTAATACCCGGGGTTCATTGACCAGCGCCCGCGCGATGGCGACACGTTGACGTTGCCCGCCGGAAAGCTGCGAAGGCTTACGCGTGACAGCAAAGCTTAGCCCCACTTTTTCCAGCGCTTGACGCGCCTGCGCATGGCGCGTTTTCTTGTCGATACCTTTGACCATGAGCCCGTACGCGACGTTGTCGAGGATCGACATATGCGGGAACAACGCATAATCCTGGAACACGGTATTCACATCGCGTTCCCAGGGGGGAAGTGCGCTCGCCTCTTTACCGAAGATTTTGATTGCGCCGCCTGACAGCTGCTCAAAACCGGCGATCAGACGCAGGCAGGTAGTTTTGCCGGAGCCCGAAGGCCCCAGCATGGAGAAAAACTCTCCGTCATGAATAGCAATGGTGACCCCATCCACCGCCCGCACGTCACCGTACAGACGGGAAACGTCATTAAACTCTACTGCGTACGTCATGTTCTGCTCCTGCGATTAACGGCCGCCCATGATGGCGATGTAATCCTGTGTCCAGCGGCTGTAAGGAACGAATTTGCCGCCTTCTGCAATCGGGGTTTTCCAGAACATGATTTTGTCGAAATAGTTGTAGCCGTTCGTTTCGCAGCCTTTATCGCCGAGCAATGTGCTGGCTTTACACCCTTCCGGCACCACGGGCAGCGAGCCAAACCAGGCCGCAGATCGCCCTGCACCTTAGGCGTCAGCGACCAGTTCATCCATTTGTAGGCGCACATCGGTGCTTGGCCTGCGCGTGCAGCATGGTGGTGTCCGCCCAGCCGGTTACCCCTTCTTTCGGGAAAACAGTGGCGACAGGCTGGTTCTCCGCTTTCAGGGCATTGGCCTGATAGGGCCAGGCGCTGGAGGCCACTACGCCTTCATTTTTAAAGTCGCTCATCTGAACGGTGGTGTCATGCCAGTAGCGGTGGATCAGCGCATGCTGGTCACGCAATACCTTCAGTACGGCGGCATACTGTTTTCTGTTAGCTGGTACGGGTCGGTGATACCCAGCTGCGGCTGCGTGGCTTTGACAAACAGCGCCGCATCGGCGATGTAAATCGGGCCATCATAGGCCTGCACGCGGCCCTGATTGGTTTTACCGTCAGGTAAATCCTGTTTCGTAAAGACGACGCTCCAGCTGTCCGGCGGCGTCGGGAACGTTTTGCTGTTGTACATCAGCAGGTTTGGCCCCACTGATACGGCGTGCCGTAGACGTTGCCGCCGACGTTAAACCATTCACCTTTGACGATCCGCGGGTCGAGGGTTTTCCAGTTTGGGATAAGGTCGGGGTTAATCGGCTGAACGCGTTTCCCCATGATCAGGCGCAGTGAGGCATCGCCCGAGGCAGTGACCAGATCGTATCCTCCTTTCGCCATCAGGCTAACCATTTCATCCGAGGTGGCCGCGGTTTTAACGTTCACCGCGCAGCCGGTCTCTTTTTCGAACTGCGTGACCCAGTCATAATTTTTATCGGTTTGTCCCCGTTCGATGTACCCGGGCCAGGCAATAATATCCAGTCGTCCTTCCCCGTCGCCGATAGCCTTCGGTGGCTCTGCGGCGTGCGCTGTCATGAGGTCATGCCGAGCGCGCACAGGCTGCTGCGGGCAAATTTTTTGCTCATAAGAATTACTCCTGTCGCAATGAAATTTAGCGGCAGCCGTGCCGTAAAAATATCTCCCTTATTAAACGTAGACCGCGCAAATGCGCCGCACCGTGCGGCTTAAAGAAATTTCATCAAGGTGTGACCGAGGGCGCATTCCCCGTTAACTGGATTATAGACAAGGAGTTAGCGTTGAGAGGCGGTATGCAGATTTCCTATGATGCGGTACTGCGGAATATTCGCCGTACCGCCATCAGGATAAGGAATGATTATTTTAGAAAGGTGCGAAGATTATTATTCGAGCATGCTACTAATTAATTTCCCTAACTGAATCACAGCCTGTTCTTCCCGCTCCCCCCACGCCCAGGAGGTATTAAACCGGAAGAATGGTGTCCAGGCGTCAGAGGTCGAAAACATCTTACCGGGGGCAATACTGATGTGGTGCATTAGCGCTTTCTCACTCAGCAGCCCGGCATCCAGCTGCGCCGGGAGTTCCAGCCACAAAAAATAGCCGCTGTCGTTGTGATGAATTTGACGCCTGCCGGCATATGGCGTAAAAGCGACTGCCACGCCTGCTGTTTGCGTTCGGCCAGCGTGCGTCGCAGGCGGCGAAGATGGGCGTCGTAGCGTTTTGTCGCCAGGTAATCCACCAGCGCCAGCTGCATGGGTGAACTGGTCGATAAGGTGCTCATCAGCTGTAGCTGCTGAATGCGTCGTGCATGTTTACCTGCCGCCACCCAGCCGATGCGAAACCCCGCAACCAGACATTTCGAGAAGGACGAGCAGTGCAGCGTCATATCGTCACGATCCAGGCTTTCGCTGGCAGGGGTTTCTCCCGGCCAAAATAGAGTTCGCTGTAGACATCATCTTCGATCAGGGTGACGTTGTGCCTGGCGAGAAGCGCGACCAGGTGCGCTTTTTTCTCTGCGCTGAGCGTGAAGCCGAGGGGATTTTGACTGTTGGTCATGAGCCAGCAGGCTTTGACCGGATACTCATTGAGCGCCTGCTCAAGCGCATTCAGATCGATCCCTTCGCGGACGTCCGTCGCCACCGACAGCGCTTTGAGTTTCAGGCGTTCCAGCGCCTGTAGCGCACCGTAGAAACAGGGGTTTTCGACAATCACCCAGTCACCAGGCTCGGTAACGGCCTGCAGGCTAAGATTCAGGGCTTCGAGTGCGCCTGCGGTAATGACAATCTCATCCGGCGAGATATTCATTCCCTGCTGCGCATAGCGGCGGGCAATGGCGTGGCGAAGGTCAACGTTACCCGGAGGCAGGTTTTCAATCACGCTCATTGCTGTGGCGGTTTTACTGACATTGGCCAGCGAACGGTTAAGTTGCTGCAGCGGGAAAAGCCGGGGGTCGGGGAAGCCGAAGCGAAAAGGAACAACCGACGGGTCGCGGCTGGCCTGTAATACGTCGAAGATATAGGTGTTGATATCTACCACTTCGTCCCGCATACCTGGGCAGGCGGCGCAGTTGGTGGGCGGTCGGGCGCGAGGCAACGTAATAGCCCGACTGCGGCCTGGCGACGATACGCCCCTGGCTTTCCAGCATCTGATACGCGTGGCCCACGGTCATAAAACTCATGCCGCTGCTCGCGACCTGCTCTCGCAGAGAAGGCAGTTTATCGCCCGGCAACCATACGCCAAGCTCGATCTGCGAGATAATTTGTTGCGCCAGACGCTGGTATTTTTTCATCAGATTCTCCTTATGACCGACAGTGTATATCAGCAGGAGAAAAATAGAAGATTTTGCTAACTGTTATAGTTAGCCAGATGCATTACTTACGCAGTTCGGTGACGTTACGCTGAGCGTGGCGGGCAGCGGCCAGATGATCGAGGGTAATCATCGACGATTTGCAAAAATGCATTTTGCACCGAACGGGTTTTCTCAGACACATCAAAAGCTGAGGTACGGTACTGCGAACCATGGCAACATGGGCAGCGGAAATGGATATAAGAAGTCATAGGATTCTCCTGTAAACGTAAAAACGTTAATTGCTTAATGGGCCCTTCAGGCGATAGTGGTTTGAAACAAAAACTAATCGGAGTGTAGAAAAAGACCCAAGAGAGGCTGCGGAGAGGCACAACGTGATGAGAACTGCTTTATAAAACTACGTCAGATGTTTATTTGGACTCAAACCCAGAGGGCCATTAACGCATGATGTTGATAACAAGGCAAGCTGTTTAATGCATAAATTTCATAAAAATAATTTTTTTATTCTTTCACGCAAGCTATATCAGATGTGCAAAGCGTGATGTTTTCATGAACTGTTATAGGTAAATTTCGCTTTTCTGCGTCTGATACTCGTTATTTCGCCCCTATACCATAACAGCACACCGTTTGACATTGAGGTTGTGCATGTTTGGTTTAGATGCTTTTCATCTTGCACGGATACAGTTTGCCTTTACCGTATCCTTCCACATTATTTTCCCGGCTATTACCATCGGTCTGGCGAGTTATCTCGCTGTGCTAGAAGGCCTGTGGCTGAAAACCAAAAACCCGATCTGGCGTTCGCTGTACCATTTCTGGTCGAAGATTTTTGCCGTTAACTTCGGTATGGGCGTGGTCTCCGGGCTGGTCATGGCCTACCAGTTTGGGACCAACTGGAGTGGGTTTTCACAATTTGCCGGCAGTATTACCGGCCCGCTCCTGACCTACGAAGTGCTTACTGCCTTCTTCCTCGAGGCAGGATTCCTCGGCGTTATGCTGTTCGGCTGGAATAAAGTCGGGCCGGGTCTGCATTTCTTTGCAACCTGTATGGTGGCACTGGGGACCATTATCTCAACCTTCTGGATCCTCTCATCAAACAGCTGGATGCAGACGCCACAGGGCTTTGAAATCGTCAACGGACAGGTGGTGCCGGTAGACTGGTTTGCCGTGGTGTTTAACCCCTCCTTCCCGTATCGCCTGCTGCATATGTCGATAGCGGCCTTCCTGAGTAGCGCCCTGTTTGTCGGCGCATCCGCAGCCTGGCATTTGCTGCGCGGAAACAACACCCCCGCCATCCGCGCGATGTTTTCCATGGCGCTGTGGATGACCCTGATTGTGGCTCCCCTTCAGGCGATGGTGGGTGATATGCACGGGTTGAACACCCTGAAGCACCAGCGCCAAAATAGCAGCCATTGAAGGCCACTGGGAGAACCCACCGGGTGAACCCACCCCGCTGCTGCTGTTTGGCTGGCCGGATATGGAACAGGAGCGCACCCGCTTTGGGCTGGAGATCCCGGCGCTTGGCAGCCTTATTCTGACGCACAGCCTCGACAAACAGGTTCCGGCACTGAAAGAATTTCCAAAGGAAGACCGGCCAAATTCCACCATCGTCTTCTGGTCATTCCGCATTATGGCGGGCTTAGGCATGCTGATGCTGCTGCTTGGGGTGACGGCACTCTGGTTACGTTATAAAAAGCGCGTGTAGCTTCGCGTCCCTTCCTGTGGTTTGCCCTCCTGATGGGACCACCGGCTGATTGCATCCTGGCCGGATGGGTCACTACCGAAGTGGGCCGCCAGCCGTGGGTCGTCTACGGGCTTCAGCGAACAAAGGATGCGGTTTCTGCGCATGGTGACTTGCATATGAGCGTGAGTTTGCTGGCCTTCTTCGTCGTCTACACCTCCGTATTTGGCGTGGGTTACAGCTATATGGTCCGCCTGATTAAAAAAGGACCTCAGCCTCATGAATCGTTTGCCACCGAGTCCGATGGACGTCCCGCACGCCCGCTTTCTGCCGTTACTACTGAACATAAGGAGCAACCATAATGGGTATCGATCTTTCCATTATCTGGTTTGTTATCATCGTCTTTGCCACGCTGATGTATATCGTGATGGATGGTTTTGACCTGGGGATAGGTATCCTGTTCCCGGCTACCCCTGATGCCGACGATCGCGATGTGATGGTGAACAGCGTTGCGCCGGTCTGGGACGGCAATGAAACCTGGCTGGTGCTCGGCGGTGCAGCGCTTTTTGGCGCGTTTCCGCTGGCCTATGCGATCATTATTGATGCCCTCACTATTCCGCTGACGTTAATGCTGATCGGACTTATTTTCCGGGGCGTGGCATTTGAGTTTCGTTTTAAAGCCACGCCGGCACACCGCCCTTTCTGGGACAAAGCGTTTATTGGCGGTTCGATCCTGGCGACCTTTACCCAGGGCATGACGGTGGGTGCGGTGATCAACGGCTTTAGCGTCACCGGGCGTGCCTACAGTGGCGGACCGTTCGACTGGCTGACCGTTTTTAACCTGTTCTGCGGCGCAGGTCTGGTGGTGGCCTACGCGCTGTTAGGCTCGACATGGCTGGTGATGAAAAGCGAAAACGCGCTGCAACAGCGAATGCGACGGGTATCCAGAACGCTCCTGATCCTGCTTCTGGTATTCATTGCAGCAATCAGCCTCTGGACCCCACTGGCGCAGCGGCCATCGCCGCGCGCTGGTTTACCCTGCCGAATCTTTTCTTCCTGCTGCCCGTGCCGGCGCTGGTGGTGATCCTGAGCCTGTGTCAGTGGCGTTGCCTGAATAACCCAGAGAGCCATCATCTGCCGTTTATCCTGACGTTAGGCTGATTTTTCTCGGCTTTAGCGGACTTGGGATCAGCATCTGGCCGCACATTATTCCCCCGTCAATCACGCTCTGGCAGGCGGCGGCTCCGACACAAAGCCAGGGCTTTATGCTGGTGGGCGCGTTGTTGATCATTCCCGTGATTCTGGTCTACACCTTCTGGAGTTACTACGTGTTTCGCGGAAAAGTACAACATGGAGAGGGTTATCACTGATGCAACAACCTTTCTGGAAAAGAGTCATGTGGCTGGCCATTATCTGGGGCGGCAGCGTACTGGCACTGGCGGCGGTCAGTATGCTCTTTCGCATGTTAATGACGGCCGCAGGGTTTAAGTCGCACTGATCGTATTGCGGGCAACGACAACGTTGCCCGGTACCCGCCCGCACTTTCAGATAAACCCCATTAACGCACGGCAGAGTATCGTTACACTGAAAAAAAGATTCACAGTATCTATCGTCTGAGAAGAAAAATGAAAAAGCTCATTGCGTTAAGTGTTATCAGTCTTGTCCTCACCGGGTGTGTTAATCCTGGTAAAGCCTCCGTTCAGCCGGACCAACTTAAGAGCACCGTTTTGTGCTGGAGAATGTGGACGGGAAAGCCGTTAAGGCCACGACAACGCAACCAGAGATCAGCTTCAAAGCCCTGTCTGATATCAGTCTGGTTAATAACATTAGCGTTTCCGGCGTAATGTGTAACACGTTTAACGGACAGGGGAAATTGTCCGAAGGTGAGCTCAAGGTCAAAACGCTCGCCATGACGCGCAAGCTCTGTACCGAACCACAGTTGAACGAACTGGATCAGGCAATTGGCGACATGCTGCGCAAAGGGGCGCAGGTCGACCTGACTGAAGACCAGTTAACGCTGGCGACAGCGACAAAACGCTGATGTTTAAGCGTGCGGAGTAATCAGTAGTTTCCGCAGGATCCTACGGCAAGCGACTGTTCACTGCAGCGTTTGCCGTTTGGCAATGCGCACATCCCGATAGCTGAGCCATCAAGCTGGCGGGCAACAGACAGCGAGCCGCCAATCATCGCGCAGTTGGCTTGTCCAGAGCTGGACATCGCCGCTTTCATCCCCGGCGTTACGTGTGCCGCCGTTGCCTGCTGAACAGGTTCACTGCTGCATGCCGATAATAATAACGCGGCACACCCGACCCAAAATGCTGAACGCATGCTCTCTCTCCCCCATTAATAATGCGAAACCTATGCATAATAGGCATCACATGCCGTGTCGTCGAGAGCGAAAGTGCGTATTTATGCGCTCCTGAAACAATTTCTCGCAATTTTTTCGCCAAAAGATTGATCTACTCATTGATGTCGAGAATATCGAGGACACAAAAGCGAAAATCGTAAAATCCGACCTTTGCTAAACTAAGGGAATAATATTCAAAGCCCGTTGTGTTTTTTTCGGGCTCCTTTTTTTTGCGCAATGTAAGGGTGTTGTCCTATGCAAACTATTGACGGTAATGGTGCAGTCGCGTCCGTCGCGTTTCGCACCAGTGAAGTTATCGCCATCTACCAATTACGCCAAGTTCTACGATGGCCGAGCAGGCCGATGCCTGGGCGGGTAACGGACTGAAAAACGTCTGGGGCGACGTCCCAAGAGTCGTGGAAATGCAGTCTGAGGCTGGCGCTATCGCGACCGTCCACGGGGCGCTGCAGACCGGTGCTTTGTCGACGTCATTCACGTCGTCGCAGGGATTATTGTTGATGATCCCGACGCTCTATAAACTGGCAGGACAACTCACCCCGTTTGTGCTTCACGTTGCCGCACGAACCGTTGCGACACACGCCCTCTCCATCTTCGGCGATCACTCAGACGTAATGGCCGTCCGCCAGACCGGTTGCGCCATGCTGTGCGCCAGCAGCGTTCAGGAAGCACAGGACTTCGCGTTAATTTCGCATATGGCGACGCTGAAGAGTCGCGTGCCCTTTATTCATTTCTTTGATGGTTTTCGTACCTCTCACGAAATCAATAAAATTGTTCCGCTGGCTGATGACACGCTCCTCAATCTTTTGCCGCAGGCGGATATCGACGCGCATCGCGCCCGTGCGCTGAACCCGGAACACCCCGTGATCCGCGGGACATCGGCCAACCCGGATACCTATTTCCAGTCCCGGGAAGCAACGAACCCGTGGTACAACGCCGTTTATGATCACGTTGAGCAGGCGATGGATGATTTTGCCGCGGCCACCGGACGGCAATACAAACCGTTTGAATACTACGGCCATCCGCAGGCGGAACGGGTCATTGTGCTCATGGGGTCAGCCATTGGCACCTGTGAAGAGGTAGTGGATGAACTGCTGACCCGTGGTGAAAAATCGGCGTGCTCAAAGTGCGGCTCTACCGACCGTTTTCCGCGCGACATTTGCTCTCCGCCCTGCCGGAAAGCGCGCGCACCGTGGCGGTGCTCGATCGCACTAAAGAGCCTGGCGCCCACGCAGAACCTCTGTATCTGGACGTCATGTCCGCGCTGGCTGAAGCGTTTAATTGCGGTGAGCGCGAAACACTGCCGCGCGTGATCGGGGGTCGCTATGGGTTGTCCTCCAAAGAGTTTGGCCCGGACTGTGTGCTGGCGGTGTTTAATGAGCTGAGCGAGGCTAAACCAAAACCGCGCTTTACCGTCGGTATTTATGATGACGTGACCAACCTCTCTCTGCCCCTGCCGGAAAACACGCTGCCTTCCACCGCAAAACTTGAGGCGCTGTTTTATGGACTGGGAAGCGACGGTAGCGTCTCCGCGACCAAGAACAACATTAAGATTATCGGGAACTCCACGTCGTGGTATGCCCAGGGGTATTTTGTCTACGACTCCAAAAAAGCAGGCGGGCTGACCGTTTCCCATCTGCGCGTCAGCGAGCACCCTATCCGCTCGGCATCCTTATCTCGCAGGCTGATTTTGTGGGCTGTCACCAGCTGCAGTTCATCGATAAGTACCAGATGGCAGAGCGCCTGAAACCGGGCGGTATTTTCCTGCTCAATACGCCATACAGCGTGGATGAAGTCTGGTCGCGGCTGCCGCAGGAAGTGCAGGCGGTGCTGAACCAGAAAAAAGCCCGCTTCTACGTCATTAACGCTGCAAAAATTGCCCGCGAGTGTGGCCTTGCCGCGCGAATCAACACCGTGATGCAAATGGCCTTCTTCCACCTGACGCAGATCCTGCCGGGAGACAGCGCGCTAATGGAACTGCAGGGGGCGATTGCCAAAAGCTACAGCAGTAAAGGTCAGGAGCTGGTCGAGCGTAACTGGCAGGCGCTGGCGCTGGCGCGCGAGTCTTTATTCGAAGTACCGCTGCAAGCGGTTGATGCGTCCAGCCCGAACCGTCCACCGGTGGTTTCTGACGCGGCACCGGATTTCGTAAAAACCGTGACGGCAGCCATGCTGGCCGGGCTGGGTGATGCCCTTCCCGTCTCCGCGCTGCCGCCGGATGGCACCTGGCCGATGGGCACCACGCGCTGGGAAAAACGCAACATCGCCGAAGAAATCCCCATCTGGAAAGAGGAGCTGTGTACCCAGTGCAACCACTGCGTAGCAGCCTGCCCGCACTCGGCCATTCGTGCCAAAGTGGTTTCCCCGGAAGCGATGGAAGACGCCCCGGCCAGCCTGCATTCACTTGATGTGAAATCCCGTGATATGCGCGGACAGAAGTATGTTCTGCAGGTCGCTCCGGAAGATTGCACCGGATGTAATCTGTGCGTTGAGGTCTGTCCGGCGAAAGATCGTCAGGATCCGGACATCAAAGCCATCAATATGATGTCGCGCCTCGAGCATGTCGAAGAAGAGAAGGTAAATTATGACTTCTTCCTGAACCTGCCGGAGATCGACCGCAGCACGCTGGAGCGTATTGATATTCGTACCTCGCAGCTCATTACTCCGCTGTTCGAATATTCAGGCGCCTGCTCCGGCTGCGGTGAAACGCCGTATATCAAGCTGCTCACGCAACTGTACGGCGACAGAATGTTGATCGCTAACGCCACGGGCTGTTCATCAATCTATGGCGGTAATCTGCCTTCCACGCCGTACACCACCGACGCCCATGGCCGCGGTCCGGCATGGGCGAACTCGTTGTTTGAGGATAACGCCGAGTTTGGTCTGGGCTTCCGTCTGACCGTTGACCAGCACCGCGCACGCGTGATGCGGTTACTGGAACAGTTTGCCGGCCACATCCCGGCGGAGCTGAATGAGGCGTTGCACGCTGATGCAACGCCAGAACGTCGTCGTGAGCAAGTTGCGGAACTGCGCAACGCTCTGCAGGACGTGGAAGGTGCCGGGCAACTGTTGACCGACGCTGACGCGCTGGTGGAAAAATCAATCTGGCTGATTGGCGGTGACGGCTGGGCGTATGACATCGGCTTTGGCGGGCTGGATCACGTGTTAAGCCTTACCGAAAACGTCAACATTCTGGTTCTGGATACGCAGTGCTATTCCAACACCGGTGGCCAGGCGTCAAAAGCTACTCCGCTTGGCGCAGTAACTAAGTTTGGTGAACACGGCAAGCGCAAGGCGCGTAAAGATCTCGGCGTCAGCATGATGATGTACGGCCATGTGTATGTCGCGCAAATCTCGCTGGGCGCGCAGCTGAACCAGACGGTGAAAGCCATTCAGGAAGCGGAAGCCTACCCGGGTCCGTCGCTGATCATTGCCTACAGCCCGTGTGAAGAGCATGGCTACGACCTGGCACTCAGCCACGATCAGATGCGCCAGCTGACCGCAACCGGTTTCTGGCCGCTCTACCGGTTCGACCCGCGCCGCGCCGATGAAGGTAAATTGCCTCTGGCGCTGGATTCACGCCCGCCTTCCGATGCGCTGGCCGAAACGTTAATGCAGGAACAGCGCTTCCGTCGCCTCAACGCGCAACAACCAGAGGTGGCCGAGCAATTGTGGAAAGATGCCGCCGCCGATCTGCAAAAACGGTATGATTTCCTGGCGCAAATGGCCGGAAAAGCGGAAAAACCCACCCGCGACTGACTCTCCCTCTGCCCGGCTTGTCCGGGCATTTTTTTGCCATAAAAAAGCCCGATGTATTCACACCGGGCGAGTCCAGATAATTAATGAATATCACGTTAAATCACTAAATGACATTCACATAAATTATGGATGAAAAATCTTAAAGCATATAACGCCGCTGAGATTATCTGATTTAATGGGCAATTAATAATTTTTATTTAATATAATTAGCTTTAAATCATTCATAAAACCAATGACTATTTCCGCCGCATAATTCAGTTAAGAATTAACTTAACTCGTAACAATTATATTTTATTGTTCTTGGTCAGGAGTGATTTAGCATGAGACAGCTTTCTCGTGCGGAAAGTTCAATACGTAATTAAATAAAAACAACTGCAAAGGAATTCCAAAATGCAAAGAAAAGTACTGGCCTGATGATTCCAGCGCTGTTAATGGCTGGCGCTGCGCATGCTGCAGAAATTTATAATAAAGACGGCAACAAATTAGATCTGTACGGAAAAGTAGATGGTCTGCATTACTTCTCCGACGATGCCTCTAAAGATGGCGATCAAACTTACATGCGTCTGGGCTTCAAGGGTGAAACCCAGATCAACAACATGATGACCGGTTACGCCCAATGGGAATACAACATCCAGGCCAATAACACTGAAGGGTCTGATAACCAGTCATGGACGCGTCTGGCCTTCGCCGGTATTAAAGTCGGTGACTATGGCTCCTTCGATTACGGTCGTAACTACGGCGTTCTGTACGACGTGGAAGGCTGGACCGATATGTTGCCAGAATTCGGTGGTGACTCTTACACCAATGCAGACAACTTTATGACTGGCCGTGCCAACGGGGTCGCAACCTACCGTAACACTGACTTCTATGGTCTGGTACAGGGTCTGAACTTTGCCCTGCAGTATCAGGGTAAGAACGAAGATGCCAGCAACAACCAGGAAGGCACCAACAATGGTCGCGACACGCGCCATGAGAACGGTGACGGCTTCGGTATCTCCACCACCTATGACTTTGGCATGGGTATCAGCGCGGGTGCTGCCTATACCTCTTCTGACCGTACCAACGAGCAGGTGATGAATACCACTGCCGGTGGTGATAAAGCGGATGCCTGGACTGCAGGCCTGAAATATGACGCCAACAATATTTATCTGGCGGCAATGTATTCTGAAACCCGCAATATGACCCTTATGGCGATAATACGGATGCCGTGGCCAATAAAACGCAAAACATTGAAGTGACCGCGCAATATCAGTTCGACTTCGGCCTGCGCCCGGCAATTTCTTATCTGCAGTCTAAAGGTAAAGACCTGCCAACGGTCAGGGCGATCAGGATCTGGTTAAATATGCTGACGTAGGCGCAACCTACTACTTCAACAAAAACATGTCCACCTACGTTGATTATAAAATCAACCTGTTGGATGAAGATGACAGTTTCTACAAAAATAACGGCATTAGTACGGATGATGTCGTTGCATTAGGTCTGGTTTACCAGTTCTGATCCCAAGAGCCCGCATCGTGATGCGGGCTCTTTATTTCGTTGCGACGCCTGAAGCCAGCCCTCCTCTTCTCTCCCCATCATATTTCCCCCTCCTTCGCGCCTGTCGGCTCAGTGAATGTGTGAATCATCTCAAAAAGGAAAATTTATGACTATGTCGTTAAGGGTAAGTTTAAAGAAACCCGTGTACACTCACCTTATAGACTTTGCTTCATTAAGGATAACTGCATTGTTTGGTCGTGTATCAGTTGCCGTACTTACCTTCTGGCGATTATATGGATGGCGTTAATTTTTGATTTTGGTGGTGTCGTTGGGCATCTCGGCGCGCTGTTGAACCATCTGGATGGCAGTTAAGGTTTCCCCCAAAAATACGCCACCAGCAGGGCCGGTGGCGGGAAACGTATCAACGGACTATTTTTTGACCGGCTGAGGCTTTTTATCACCTGACTCAGGCGCCTCACGCGGATCGTCTTTCTCAACATACAGCATATTTCTCTCCTGTTTCGGTACCCACTCCCCACTATAGGCCGCATTGTTAAAATCTGGCCAGGCGGCAGTTATGCTTCTTTTTGACGAAAAGAGAGGTAGCCGAAAACCCCGCTGTCGCCATCCGCGGGATGATTAACGCCGTCCATCACCGCCACTTCAGCAAAATCAAAGGGGGTCACATTTTCAAAACAGGCCACATTCACGCCGTATTCGTTGGGATTTGAACGCCGCTGATGGAAGGTATAAATCCCGCAGACCGAGCAGAAGAAATGGCGGGCTGTTCCTGTGTTAAAACGATATTCCGTGAGCTTATCCGCCCCTTTTGTTACGGTAATGCCTGACAGCGGTGCCGAGACCACCACGGCGCCCCGCATCCGGCAAAAAGAGCAGCTGCAGCGCCGGGCGGTATTTAATCCGTCTGAAAGTTCAACGGTAAACGCCACCGCGCCACAATGGCACTGAGCATGACGAATATCAGCCATCGGTTACACCCCCTTTCTCACGAGTTCGGCAGCCTTAACGAAAACCTCATCTTCAACGCCATCGCCTTTCTGTCTGCCGAGTCTGACCAGTTCACTCACAATACTGTCGCGATGGATGGGTTGCTGTGCTGAAACAAGACCGATAACGGCGGCACCAATTGCCAGTCCCACTAATCCCGTTTGTTCATCTTTGTTCTTCATGTTTGTGCTCCCTTGTACAACACAAAAAGCGTAGCAGGATTGTGGTAAAACGTGGCGTTGTCACGGATGCTATTTATTCTGTGATACAGGGCGTAACCCCTACGCTAACAGGCGATGAGGTCGAGGTGTACGTGTCAGAATCGCGGCGCGAGGCCGTATTTGGGCGCATTAATGTTCGCAGCCCAGACCTTGATGTCGTTTTGAAGAAGTAAGGTAAAATCCGATTTCAGATGGTTAACCATGCCGTTAACGCTCTGCGCATCTTTCACCGAAAAATGCTCTATCCGGTTCTGCCCGACCTGAACACAATAATACGTGGCCGGAAGCACTTTGCCATTCACGTTAAGTTCTTGTCGGGTCCCGCCACAGCGCCCTTCGGTGATATAGGAGACCAGCAAATTTGCTGATTTCCGCTCAGGCTGGGAGATGCTCAACATGACCGGGAAACCGTCTGAAGTCTGGGTCATATCGTAAAGAACAGCATTTTTTATATACCAGGTATTATATTCCCGCTCCTGAAAAGCTGACCTCGAAGGCGCAGAAACGACCACCAGCATTGCCAGTGTAATAGTTTGAATTTTCATGAGATGTTGTCATCCGTGTCGTTGCACACATTATTCAGATCGTGCAAAAAACAGCAACACCTTAAGAATATTCCTACTACTATTGGCAGTCGTTTTTAGTTATCTACCGTGGTCAGCGCGTTATTGCATTCCGTTTGTACACGCTCAGTACGTTAAAACAGGAAAGAGTTGGTACACCGCCACCATCGCTGAAATACTGACGATGACACTGACAATGAAGTAGGTTTTGAAGGGCTGCTTTTGCGTTTTATGGCGAAACAGTTGCTGACCTATAATCGCCCCGGGCCATCCGCCGATAAGGCAAATACCAGCAGTGTGGCTTCCGGCACTCTGCGCATGGCCCTTCGCGCCGCCATTTTGTCGGCGCCATACATCGCTAACGTCAGTACGTTGATAAGCAGGAGCCACAGGATAAACGGATGCGAGGTGAATAGACTTCCGATTGCGGCGATCAACAGAAGCAAATAACAAAAGCGATTGAGGGTCATAGCACAAGCCACTGGAATGTTCAGAGTATGTCGAAGCCGCATTATACGCGATATCACAAAGCAAGGTTGCTGCCGTCCACAATTCAAAATCCTGTAAAACGTGCTGGCATTCGGCGCAACAATCCGTACCATACACGGCACACTTTCGCATGCTGGTGGTTAACCGCAGGCGCTGACCCGTCTTTTATTGCCAGTCAGATGGGGCACTAAAATGCGCAGAGGGTGTTTGAAATCTAAGCTTCATAGAGTGAAGAGATGAACAGCAAAGAGAGGGCAATGCGGAAAGAAGCTGCCCCTCTAAACCGTTTGCCCCACTGGTGCCCCATTTGAAATTTGAGTACAGATTAAATGGCAACAAAATCAAGAAATTAATAAGAAAGAGCAATACAACCTGAATAAGCTACGCTTGATTTTGCCAACTTATTGATTATCATTTATTTTATCAAATTTATTCAAGTGGTTATAGCCATAATAACTTCCCCCTCGAAGCTACCCAGAACTACATTTTTCGTGCCCTTTTTTTGCCCCTTTTCAGCATTTCTGCCCCCAAATTTGCCCCCAAACACCCTTCTTTTGCGTAGCTCCTTCCAGTTTCGCGACGTGCCACTTTAAGCTACATGTTCCCCAGCATAATCCCCACCGATCTGATTGGATCGGTTTGTTTGTAGAACTGGTTTGTGACAACCGAAACGTTGAGGGTTTGGCGGGTGCCTGAGAGATTATCCTGGCCGAATTGACGAAGCGAGTGCATCAGATTTTCCCTGATGCCGAGGTGAGAGTAAAGCCGATGCAGCTAACGCGTTAAATAGCGACGCCAGTATAAAGTGTTCAGGAAAAACTGAACCGCATGCTGGAGGAAATGTTTGAAGACGCAAATATGTGGCTGGTGAATGATTAGCAAAACCCGTGTTCGCCTCGTGCATACCTTCAACTACGCAGACATGCACCACTACCCATCGTACTTTCCCGATATTGAACGGCACATCATCTTAGTGGCGTTAAATAATAAGCACTTTTACTACTCACTGTTTTTGCGGTCACTCCAATAGATGCCCTTTTCAGTGCCGCATTAAATGCAACTAACGTTACCGGGCTTGGAGTTGTCTTGGTACGATGTGAATGGCTCTGAAACAAAAACACATCTTCAGGATACTTCTCCCTGCGGGAGTGGAAAATTCTTTTAACTCCTGGCTTAAGAGCAATGCATCTTTCCCTCAGTCCTTTTGTGGCTGAAAGAACAATAATATCATGGCTCACATCATCGAACTTTGCCCCAAGAAGCTGTCCGGGCTTAGCCTGACTCAGATACAACATTGCCCAGAGATCTGACCATGTATCAGAAATATTCTCAAGATTCCGCTTGATAGCAATAAATTCAACTAAGGTAAGCCCCCACACATCTCTCATCATTCCTTTCAGTAGATCCTCTTGTTACATGAATCTTATGTACAAACAGAATCTTCATGGTTGTAACATTCAATATTCGAATTACCGAACAGTGCCCAGCAATCGTAGCTCATTTTTACATATGGCTGTCCGAAACATCAAACATCCTGCTCTCATACTAAGATTTTTTTGTTCTGAACGTTTGCAGTTCCGTATTGTCTAAATAAAAAGTTCATAAAAAAATGTTCAACATGGCAACGTTTATAATCGCAAGTACCGTAGTTGTGGCTCTTGGCTTGGTAGTATTGAGCCTGATCAAAATTGGCATAAGCACATCGAATAACCCGGATGAATTTTAATGTGTTGAAGTTCGTGTAACGTCTTTATTTACTGGGAATTTTTTATATAGAGTACAAACGGCCACATCGTAAATGATCGCCACCTGCTTCCGATCCACTCCGTTTGCGATTAACCTGCCAGCCTGAGCCCATTGCTCAGGTGTCAATTTTGGCCGCCTCCCACCGATTCGCCCTTTCTCACGGGCTGCGGCCAACCCAGCCCGGGTGCGCTCCACTATCAACTCCCTCTCCATTTCAGCCAGAGCTGACATGATATGAAAGATGAAGCGGCCCATCGGGCTTGATGTATCAATGCTATCCGTGAGGCTCTTGAAGTGAATGCCACGCTGCCGGAGTTCTTCCACCAGCAGCACCAGATTCCGCATGCTGCGCCCAAGGCGATCCAGCTTCCAGACCACCAGCGTATCCCCCTCATTCAGTGCCTTAAGAAGCTTTTTCAACGCTGGCCGGTTCGCCACTGTTCCGCTCATTTTTTCTTCGAAAATCTGCTCACATCCTGCGCGTTCGAGCGCTTGTCGCTGAAGATCCGTATTTTGGTCATTTGTTGACACCCTGACATAGCCAATTTGCATATTTTTCACCCAATAAATTCTGCAAAAAAATCAGGTGAAGTTATCGGCCATGCCGCCTCGTGACAATCTATAAAACGTCGGTTTAGGAAGTAGCGCGACGAAGGACGTCGGAACCGCCGCAAATAACGTGATGCAGGTAGGCGCATTCGGTATTGGGTCTATCCACGGCGACGGACCACTACTGGACGCTATGGATGCATTCACACCTACCTGTTTCACCTCTCACTCCAATGATGGTCTTACCCAGCTTGGGTTAACTGCAAATACGGGTATTACGTCAATAGTCGTCAACCGGGGAAGCCGTCCGACACGCATTCATCAGGCTTACATTCTGAGGAGAACGTGGTTTTCGTATTACAGTGGCTCGTCTTGGTCATATCAGGAGGCTTACACCACGGGCAATACCACAAAGGCCAGCGATGGCACCCTAAAGGCTGCGTCTCCGGTTGCCCGAATCGTAGCGAACCAGGAAGCCTGCCAGCGCGCCGATATAGCAGAGGATGGTTTCTCCTGGTGCGGCTGCGGAACTGCGAACGCCGAGGCTGAAGGTATCACAATCTCTCGGCTCGATATCGGCGTTTACGTCCTGGCGGGCTCCGATGGTCTTGCGTCGGAAGGCTGGCAGCTCCTGCCGCCAATGGACCCTGGCGGCATGGAGAACTTGGCGTAGTTGAAGCTGAGCAGACCGAAAACGGAGGCCTGACAATCCGCCTGTTTAAGCGCAAATACATGCTGGGCGATGACGGGGAGATTGTCAAAACGAAAGGGGAACCGATGGACGTGCCGGTGAACAGCTGGATCGATGTTCGGCTCGATATGCCCGCTGATTCAGTTTTCAGGTGTGGACAGTACAGTCTGCAAAGTGACGGAGAAGGTTAGGCAACTGTCGGACCGCGGAGGTCGGCCAGTTCTTTTTCAATGATCTTTAACCTCTCGGCCAGTTCTTTGATGGCCTCAACATACAGGCGCTCATGGTACTGTAATCCACTGTTTTAAGGTCGTTAATTTCCTCTCCATCTGGAGTTGTTCCTGTTCCGCCAGAACTCACAGCAACGGGCAGAACCTGTTCCAGTTCCTGGGCGATGATGCCTGCGCTGTGTACCGACTCCGATTCTGTGAGCTGAATGCCGAACGTGTAGCCCGTCAGAGAGCATATTTTCTCCAGAGCCTTGCTGACGGGTTCTTTATCAAATTTAACCCGTTCATCTGAGGTCTGGTTTACGGAAACGCAGGTAAACCTGCCATCGGCTCCGAAAGTGAAGCTATATCCATTCGCCCCACCATTATCATTATTATCTGCCTGATTCGCATAGTGCCATCCCTGCCAGCATAGATTACCCCGCGCGATGCATTCCCACCGACACCATAAAACCACACATGGGCATTCTGCGTATCGCTGGAAGCCCATATATTTGATGATGTGGTTGCTCTCAGTGAGCCGTCGGCGCTGATGCTGTTCTGGCAGTTTATTGGGTTACGAAACTCGAAACTGTCTCCTATGAAAACGTATTTTCCTGCGTAAAAAGTGAAGTCTCCTTTACCGATCCCTCCATTAGAATTACCGCCACAGAGAATACGCGCGTCATAGTCATTAGTACCCAGAAAATGGAAGTCCACAAAGCTTGCAGAAGAGGCTTTTTTCGCTCCAATTTCGAGGCTTCCGAAGTTGGCTGTGGCGCTGTCTCCTAAACCGACCTTTAAAATTTTTCACGCGCCGTTCTGCTCGGTCAGTTCCCCCTCTGCATTTGTCCCTTTGTTATTGTTTAAATTTTCTCCGTTGGTAATCTCGTCGATTTGCAGTTTCAACCCTTTTACAGCAGCAATCAGATAGCCGATCAGCCCCATATAATCGGCAACAAGATAATCTGTAGCTTCATCATGAATAACCAGGTCGGGAATCACTAAATCGAGATCTTGCGCAAGCGCGCCAGCGGTTAATCTCTTTGAATCTGCATTCTTATAGCGGAACGTGTAACCATCAAGCGCGGCTATCTTTTCCAGAGCCTCCGCAGGTTCGATGATGTTCACTTCCTCTTTTGCGTTCCAGTCTGACGTAAGAGTAACGCCGTTGGCCTGAACCGCCCCTTTCGCGTTAATTGTTCCATTTCGTGTATTGATGTACACGGCGGGCTTGCCTTCCTGAACACCATTAGTTGGTGATGTGTACGCGGTGCAGAAACCAATCCCGTACCATGAATAAAGGTTGATGTTAGATGCATTGTCAAAGTTGGCTGTGTCTGCGCCTGCATAAATACACGTATACCGGGGCCAGAAGGTGCGGTCGCTGATGCAGTGTTTGGGATAGTAATCGAGCCAGCGGCGAGAGCAACAGGGCAATTAAAAAGAGCGCGCTGCGCAGCAGAGTTAAAAACATGTTCTCCGCCTGCCACTGCGTTGTAACGTACACTCCCTGTTGTTGACTGTACATTCAAATCCCCGGTCGTTGCGGTAACACCTGCAAGCATCACTGTATCCGATATTCCCAAACCGAGGTTTGTGCGAACGTCTTCTGGCTTCGTTGCTCCGGTCCCCCCCTGGTCAATAGGGAGAGCTCCGTTGCTCCCTTTCTGCGCCAGTTTACCGATGCCGGGGATCGTTACAGAGGTGCCGTTTATGGTAACTGTGATGCTCTGGTTTGCTGAGGTGGTGGCGAACGTCTCCCACGCGCCAATGTTCTCGTCATACTCTTTGATAAGCTGCGACATGGCCTGTGCCAGGCCGTCCACCGAGATATTGTCCGACACAAGGATTCCATACTTCTGACCGCTCAGCGCCGGTGATGCAGCAGGCGTTACCGTCATTGCCGTGGCGCTGTTCACGGATGAAATCTGGAACATCTGCACCGGGTTGGACATAACGATAATTGTCTGGCCAGCGCGAACCTGGCTGGCCGGTGCCGTCCAGTTTGTGCCAGTGCCGGTTGCGGTATTTCCGTTAATAGCGATAGTGCCAGTGTTATAAAGCATAGGTACCTCTTAATTAATTGATCGCTATAAACGATCAATAACTAAATATTGATTCACACAAACGTTCTGAATAATTAATGTTTATTTGTGAATATGGGCATTCCACTAATTAATGGAATGTAAAAATGAAAAAGAACTATTTATCGATGCTTATTGGCGTAACGTTATTGTCAATGTCATCACTGTCTGTAGCTTCTGAAACGGGACACACATCCAATCCTGGATATGGTGATGGTGGAACAGCACAGAAACGCCAGATTGACGCCTGTGTTAACGCGAATACGTCCACTGTCACGTCTTACGATAATGTCTCACACGTTAAGCCATGTACTGGTGGCGTCTCTTACAAAGACAGAGAACTCCCGGCCCAAAAAATTAAAGCACCATTCAAGTAAATTAAATAAAGCCCCATCAGGGGCTTTATTTTTATGACGCGGAAAATGAACCTGAACCACGTGCAATCTGTAACACCGGCGATAGAATCTCTTTCTTCGATGCGTTAGTTCCTCCCGACATATCATTTACGCTTATTGATGCAGTCACTACCTGTTTTGTTATACCGCTTTTCGCAAAAATCACCGGGACTGCTACCGCGTTGGTTGTAGATCGGGTTGAACAGGTTACCCACTGATATTCCTTTGTGGTTCCGTCGATAGTGACAGTAATTCTTGCTGTAACATCATCAACCGTAGAGCCATAAATCATCACTACAGCCGAGAAAATTATTGTCTTTGGCTTGCCGCTTCCGGATGAATCTGTGTAGGTCATATTGGTTGTTACACCTCCTGACCCCATTTTAGATTTCTCCAGACCAACACCTGCGTTAACCACATCACCGACAAAATTCTCGGCCTCCACTGTACCCTTGAATGAGCCACTGGTTGCAGTAACTTTCCCGGTAAACTCCCCGTTAGTGGCGTAAACTGTTCCACGCACGGTGACGTTATTGAACACGGCATAACCGGATTTGTTGATGTGCCAGCCAACGTTTCCTGTGCCGTCCCAGGTTGTCGACTGGATGTAGCTACCGATTTTTGTATTGTCGATAGTCCCTTCACCAATCACAGTATTCCGGATAAAGGTTTGCCCGTTCTGAATAACGAACGGAAGCGTGACCTGCGCTCCGGCCTGGTGCGTTACTGCGAAGCGGTCTGCCAGGAAAATAACCTGCGACTGCATTCCGGATGGCGTATTCTCAACACCCATTCCCATCCCAGCCGCGTAATACTGACCGTTGCTGGATAACCCGACCTTGATGCTGTATATCGCCTTCAGGTCGCCATTCACGTTGGCAATTGCTCGGCATTAGTGGTAATAGCAGAAGTGTGACCATTAACGGTCGCCGTGATGCTGTTTACCTGCGTGGCCATAGCCTGCTGGTAGTCCGAAAACGTCTGGTTCAGGCTATTGATTGACGCTTTGTTGCCGTTCACGTCCGTCTGAATACTCAGCAGAGAGCGTGCCGTTGCCTCCTTCTCGTTAACGATCACCTCATCAATGCGGTCCAGCTGCGCGCTGTTACCGGCAACCGAAGCAGACAGAGTTTTACGCGTGGCTACCTGAGCCAGGTTTCCCTGGATAATAGCGATTGCCGAGTTCTTCACCCCGCCCGTCATGCCGTCCATGGACACACTGATGTTATCGATGCGCTGGCCCAGCGCGGTATCAGCCGTCGCCACGGTCTGCTTAAGCTCCGAGAGAGAAGACGATACATCTCCGACCGTGCTGGAAAGATCATTAACGCTGGTCTGAACCTTCCCGACGTCCTGGGCGTTTTTGGCGATATCCTTCGCATGCTGCTCAAGTTCATCATTGGCCTGTTTGATGTCGTCAGCCATGCCAGCAATTTTTTCATTGCTGTCCACCGCGTTCTCGATCAGTCTTGGAACGTTTCCGACTCTTTCATATCCGCCAGAATGTCATTCGTTATTTCGCTGACATCTATCGAGGACGTGCCCATGATCCAGTCGGTCCAGTCCCCGGCGTTACCGATACGGTCAATCAGGCGCGCGCGGTACCACTGGCGAACGCCGGCAGGCATGGGGCCATGCTGATAATCTGCAGCCGGGTACGGCACCAGGACCAGCAGTCAGGATTGGCGTAGTCGGCAGTTGTGGCGCGCTGTATCTCTGTATAGGCCGTGTCGCCTGAGCCATCCGGAAATTTCCAGGTCAGGTCGATATGCCAGACCACATCTTCGGTCGCCAGGAAGTTGAGCGGAGTACCCGGTTTTACCGTTTTACCGGAGAGATAAGTTGTTTCACCGTATCCCCATGGTGACGACGTATCCTGCGCATTCAGCGCCCGGACGCGCACGTCATAGCTGCCGGAATAAATGCCCTGAACCGAGAAACCCTGCGCGCTGGTAACCGGAACGTTTATCCAGTCCCGTTGTCCTTACGCCACTGGGCAACATACCTGATTGCGCCCTCTACCTTATCCCATGACACATCCAGGCTTGCTACAGTCAGCCCCTGAGACACATGATCGCTCTCAGTCACCACGATATTCTTCGGAGCAGACAGGACGCTTATCGGCGTGACGGTGATCGGGGGCGACTCGACCCGTACGCCGTCATCGATGTAACGATATTTGTTTGGATCATGCTGAACGGCCGTAATAGTGAAACCGCCTGTGCTGTCGTCGTTAGCCACGATTGAGGTGACCCTGAAGTACTGTATTGCGAGGTTATCACTGTCTATTGCCCAGACAGCGCCCGTCACAGGAATCTGACTGAATGCCGTAGCCACCGTCACCGTTTTTTTATCGGCGCTCACCGCGCTGATTGTCCGCGTCTGGCTTTTCCGTCGGGAAGGTTAACCACCAGCCGGTCTTTCGCCGCGTAGTCTATTTCTCGATCAAGGGTAATCTGGCGGCCGTTGATCGCGCTTATGCGGCCCCCGTTCTCCTTACCGGAACGGAAAGGATCGGCGACACCGATAATTTCAGCGGGCAAAGGGATATAACCATCCAGCCCCACGCCAAACGATACGGTCCCGTCTTTGGCATTGGAGAGCAATACCCAGCGACCGCGTCGGTGCGCTTCACTTTGCGAGGTGCAGCCGATTGCGGTCAGGGACGTCTGCCGGACGTCGTAACGTTCCACAAGCGCCGAATCATAGACCCCCTCAACGGTATCGCTGTAATGGTTCTGCGGATCGGACCAGGACACCAGGCAGGAGCTGTAGCGATTTTTGTATGAGCCACCCGCATAAGTAAACAGCCCATCGATAACGTTTGAGACGTTATAAACCCAGTCAACATCGTCCTGCGGGACGTCTGCCTGGACATAAATCTGATCGTTGCCCCAGAACGTTATTCCACGAAATACCGCGGCGAGATCGTTAAGTACCTGCCAGGCGTCCTCCTGGCTCTGAATGAAAACGTTGCAGGTGAAACGCGGTTCGGTGCCACCGGCCCCGTCGGAAACCATTTCGTCACAGTACTGGGCGATTGAATACAGCGCCCACTTATCAATCATGGACGCATCACGCGCGTGCCCATGCCGTAAATTTCATCCAGAACCAGATCGTAAAATATCCATGCGGGGTTATTGGACCAGGCCATTTTAAACCCGCCGGACCATGAGCCAGAATAGGTTCGGGTTGTCGGATCATAGTTATCCGGAACCTTTATCAGCTTGCCCTTTATCTTACAGGTCACCTTCGGCGCGCTGCCGTTGAACTGGCTGCTGTCCACTTCGACATACAGGAGCGCGGTCAGAGGATAACGAAGCTTGCTGTCGATGACTTCCGCATACGAAAACACCTTGAAGGCGTTAACCAGTTTCGAATTTGATCCGCTGGCATCAGCCGTAATACGTCTGACCCTGACAGACCAGCCGGACGTGGATTTTGGCAGATCGATACGGTGGTCACGCTGATATTCCGTCGTGGTCTTTCCGTCAAACTTGCCGTTTACAACCGTTTTCCAGGCGCCGCCGTCCGTTGATAAATCGATCGCATACTCGGTAACCGTGCCCACCATATCGCCATTATCTTTATAGAGATACTGGACCGGAAGGCTGAGCTTGATGCGGATGGCATCCAGGGAAAGATTGGTAAACTGGCGTGTCCAGGGCGCGGTGGTGGTGACAGTTGTGCCCACCGCCAGCTCGTTATCGACCTGGGGCATCCCGGCAATATAGGTCTGGTCCTGTGTGCCCTTGCGGAACTCCCATTTCACGCCGCTGAAGTTGTATTCCCCGCTGTCGTTTGCCAGCGGCGTATCGTTGAGAAAATGTTCTGAGCGGTCAGGTCGCCCTGTATTTCCCCCTCAGAAACGGCAATGAGCATTTTTAACTTTGCGACCGACAGCAGATCGTCTGGCTGCTCAACCGGAGTATGGGAACTGCCACCTCCCCCTTTGGCACCCTGCAGGATGGTTTCTTGTTTAAGAAGCTGCATTTTTTCACCCATAAAAAAGGTGCCGAAGCACCTTTAAGTTAGTGGCCGCTGGCCTACTGCTGATCGCTCGAGTACATACCGGCGCTGACTATCGCTCCCCCTGCCTCGATCAGACCGTAGGTCAGGGGGACAGGATGCCCCATAGCGACGGTATTAACCGGCGCCCGAAGGCGTAGTTAGGCGTGTTGTCCGTGCTGGAGGATTTACCCGCGCCGAAGGATGGCTGGGGCGTAAGCATCTGGACACGCCGCCCAGCATCATTGACACCCCGACCCCGGTCAAAATTGACGTGGCGCTGATGGCTGTTGCACTCATCGCCGCCCCCCAGGCTGCCATACTCGCACCGGCGGTAAAGAATGCAGCGACCAGCGCAACGGCACCGACAACTATCTGCAGGACGCCCGAACTTTTGGCCCCCTCATAAACGGGCACGATCCGGTACACGCTTCCACCGCGGGTCATATCAAACTCTTCCAGCCCGATATTGTTGTCACCGTTAAAAAGGCGAAAACGGATCCCCTTCCATATGAGCTTCCGACCTCTTGTCGATGTAAAAGGTGCAGTGGATATCCGGAATGTTTCCTTCCGCTACGAAGCGGACAAACCTCTCATTAAAAACTTTAATCTTCATACAGAACCAGGCAGACGTATTGCCATCGTAGGCCCTACCGGTTGTGGCAAGACAACTTTTATCAACCTGCTGATGCGGTTCTATGACGTGACCGGTGGAAGTATTTCCGTGGACGGAACCCCTATCACCGATGTTTCCAGACATGCCCTCCGCGGAAGCTATGGCATGGTTCTCCAGGATACCTGGATCAAGCATGGAACTGTCCGTGATAACATCTGCATCGGAAAGCCGGATGCATCCGATGAGGAAGTGATCCAGGCAGCTAAAATGTCCCACAGCTGGGAATTTATCCGCCGTCTTCCAAATGGCCTGGATACCATTCTTTATGAAGACAGTTTAAGCCAGGGACAAAAGCAGCTTCTCTGCATCACCCGTGTCATGCTGTGTCTGCCGCCGATGCTGATCCTTGACGAGGCAACCTCCAGTATTGATACCCGAACAGAAATGCTGATCCAGGAGGCCTTTGACCGGATGATGCAGGGACGAACAAGCTTTATCGTTGCACACCGTCTTTCTACCATCCGCAATGCAGATGAGATTCTTGTCATGAAAGACGGAAGCATCATCGAGCAGGGAAGCCATGAAGAGCTTATGGCAAAAGGCGGATTCTATCAGAATCTTTATAACAGCCAGTTTGTGAAGGTTTCTGAGTAATATAAGCTGATTTTTTTAACCGAATCAGGCAACTGGCTAAATACGGATCGCAAATATCCGCCTGACTTAAAATTCTCCGGAACACAGATTTTCTGTACCGGAGAATTTTTTTATACTGTATCAATGATATAAAAAATAAACATCTCCATATGATATCTATTTTGATATCCAGGATGATGTCTATTTTTATAAAACTATATTCAGCTCTTTTTATATTTTGTCCGAAGAAGCCATTTCTGATCGATCACTTTCAGCTCTTCTCCAAAACGGATGTGAAGCCTTACAGAACCCGGAAGCTGCTCTACATGCTCAATATTTCCGGTTCCGAATTTCGGATGACTGACATCCTCTCCGATCTCATAGCGTACAATACTGTTCTGAGTATTCCTGTGCTGCTGCTCTCTTCTGTAAGTATCCCGCACCGTTACAGTACGGTCATGGATCGGGCTTCGGAGTTTTTTTTCATAGTTGTGTTTCATCAGAGCTTCCCCTGCCTTATAATATGGCGTTGGTGCCGCACCAGTCAGGGAACAGCAGTATTTCCAGGCGCTTCCGTGGGTTCCGTGCTGCCACTGATACTCTGAGGGAATGTGAAAATTATACTGCATATAGTGGGCATATTCATGTTTGTAAAGATCCAGTCGGTCTTCTTTTTTCAGAGGATTTTTTACCGCATAGCCGATAAACAGCAGAGAAAAATGGAAATGCTCTTTTTCGTGGCAGCTGCCTCTTGTATAAGATCCCAGCAGATCCGGCTCCATGCCAAAAGTTATAGGGATCTTTGCTCCGTTAAGATGAAATTTTTTATCGAATTCTGCATAGAGACTTCGGATCTGAGCTGTAAGTATTGGAATTTCTTTCTGCAGGGCCTGTGAAAGTGTCTGATCGATCATTGTATCTGCAACTCCTTATCATCACCTTTGCAAATTTATAAAATGAACAATCGCTACTATATCATTTTCGAAAAAATGTAAACACCTGAAAAAAATTACTGATCCAGTTCTTTCCTCACATCCGGGAACATTTCCACACAACGTTTCAGGATTCCCTGCATGTAGCAATGGCAATTCCGTAATTGGTGATAGGAATCTCCTGATCCAATGCACATTTCTGCCGGTAACGCATTTCTCTTTCATTAAGCATACATCCGCCACAATGCACGATCAGACTGTACTTCGTCACATCCTCCGGGAAATCTCTTCCGGAGGAATACTCAAATTCCAGCTCTTTCCCCGTATAATTACGGATCCAGCGTGGAAGCTTGACTGTTCCGATATCATCACACTGCCTGTGGTGGGTACATCCCTCTGAGATCAGGATCTTGTCACCGTCTTTCAGCCGGTCCAGTGCTGCTGCCCCAGCTGCCGCTGTCTTTAGATTTCCTTTAAATCTGGCAAACAGAATAGAGAATGAAGTAAGCCAGATGTCTTCTGGAGTTTCTTCACTGACTCTGGCAAAGACCTGGCTGTCTGTGATCACAAGCTTTGGTTTTTTCCCCAGGGTTTCCAGTGTATTGGAAAGCTCATCCTCTTTGATCACGATAGCTGCTGCTCCGGCTTCCAGCACATCACGGATCGTCTGCTGCTGCGGAAGGATCAGACGCCCTTTTGGTGCAGCTTTATCTATGGGAACTACAAGAATCGCAAAATCTGATGGTTCAAGGAGATCCCCTACCAGACGCAATTTCAGTTCATCCGTTACTGCCAGAGAAGCGATCTTTTCTTTCAATTCGTAAATATTCTGACCGGTGGCGGCACTGGCATAAATAGATTGCTCTGTGTTCTGGTTTTCATGATCCTGTTTCTGGCTGACACTGCTCTCTTTGACCGCACCCGCATGGGTATTCCGGTTTAAGTTATTATCTGAAGAAAGCCGGTTCCCATCTTTTGTTTTCAGCAGATCTGCCTTGTTATAAACAACCAGATAGGGAATCTCCTTCTCTTTAAAAATATGGATCAATTCTTCATCCACACTGGTTTTTCCCACAGTGGCATCTACTACAAGAACTGCTACATCCACTCTGTTCAACACCTGTTTCGCCTTGCGGACGCGAAGTTCTCCAAGATGTCCTTCATCATCAATACCTGGTGTATCTATGATCACCACCGGGCCCATAGGAAGTAGTTCCATGGCCTTACTTACCGGATCTGTAGTAGTTCCCTTTACATCGGATACCACAGCCAGCTCCTGGCCTGTCACCTTATTTACGATACTGGATTTTCCTGCATTTCTTCTGCCAAAAAAACCGATATGTACACGGTCTGCTGACGGTGTTTCATTCATTCCCATAATTTATCCTCTTTTCTTTCAGCATCAGACAGGTCCTCATCCATTCCTGTTCCTATCAACCTGCTTCTTTTTGATTTTTCAAAAGTCGGACATTCCTTCCACTCTTATATCATAGTGTAGTATCACTTTCAGCATTTCTTTTCTTTTATCCAACTGTGTGGGACGTGTCATATTGAAATCATAAAGTCGATCCAGCTTTTTGATCTGATCCTGGATGATCTCATCATCATTAGGAAGATATAGCTCTCCTGTATGCATTTTTTCTCATTGAGCGCATGTCAGCACCTCCTTTTTTGCGTTTTTACAAAAATAATATTTTTTATGTTATCATATCCTATATTCACCTACAAGCATGAATTTTTTGAATAATCCGAGGCTTTTTCGTGAATCTGTTATATTTATATATAATCTGCAGATTTATCTTCTGTCAACAGATTTCTGTATTTTTGCTATTCACAAAATCTTCCACCCTGTCGGATCACTTTATTTTTCTGCTCCGTTTCCAATTCTTCATCGGTAAAGATCAACTGGTACTCACTGACATCATTATATTTTATGAAATTTTTTTTGCCAAACTTGGTATGGTCCGCCAGAAGATAGCTTTCCTCTGCATTGGCATACACGCAGCGTTTCACAGCTGCTTCGATCTCTCTAGTGGCCGATGCTCCAAAAGAGGCATCTACTGCACTGGCTCCAAAAAAAGCTTTGTCATAATGAAATCTGGATATATTTTTATTTTGTTATTTATGTGCTATTTTATATACAGAAACACCTATACTCATCTTTTACAGAAAGGATCTCGAATATGAAACCATTATCTTCATTTAAGCCACAGGCTGTTTTCAGCGATATTGACGGCACTTTACTAACCTCAGAACATGTGGTATCTCCGCTGACTAGTTCCGCTCTTCACACTTTGACAGATCAGGGCGTTCTGTTTACTATTTCTTCAGCACGAAGCCCTTCCGGCATCCGTCCTATTATTAAAAAAAATGATTTCCATTGTTGTACCATTGCATTCAGTGGTGCACTAATCCTGGATGAAGATCAAAATATCCTTTACGAAAAAGGAATAAGCATTTCCGACGCTTCCAAAATCATTGATGTGATCGAAAAAAAATGTCCTCACGTGACCTGGAATGTTTTTACCTCAGAAGACTGGATCGTAAAAGACCGGACAGACCCTCATGTGATCCATGAAGAAACGGTTGTGGAAACTACCTCTATAGAGGGATCCCTTCAGTCTCTCTCAGATACGCTTATGGTAGATAAAATCCTGTGTATGTGCGATTCTGAATATATGTCACCGTCAGAAACACTTCTTCGCAAATATTTTCCGGAATTATCTATTGCAAGATCTTCCGATTCTCTTCTGGAGATCATGGCTGGCGGCATAAACAAAGCGGAAGCTGTAAAATATCTTTGTGAGCTTCGAAAAATCCCTCTTACCAGTACTATTGCATTCGGAGATAATTATAATGATCTGGAAATGCTGGAGGCAGTAGGATGTGGAGTTTTGATGGGAAATGCACCTTCTGAGCTGCAAAAACATTTCTCTTTTGTAACAAAGAGTAATGATCAGGACGGGATTTTTCAGGCCTTTAAAGAATTGGGAGTTCTGAATTAAAGAATATTTATAACAAATAGAAAGTCTCTTCCAGAAGATAATTTTTTATCTGTACCTGTGAAAGAGACTTTCTGTATTTCAGTAGATATTATTTATTTCAGTGCCGTTCCGGCTTTAAAAGCATCGCCGACTTTTTCGCCAAGACGGATATATGCATTGTTGAACGGATCAAAAGTGATCGGTGCTGCTTTTGCAACATCTACGTTTCCATTTTCATCCAGAACGCTCTCATCCACGCTGACATTTACGATCTCACCGATCAGCCGGCAGGTGTCTTTGTCATAGCTTTTCAGCTTACATTCTATACAGATTGGAAGCTCTTTGATAATAGGTGCATCTACTTTTTCAGATTTTTCTGCTGTAAATCCGGCTTTTACAAATTTATCCGGCTCTTTGTTTCCGGAAACATTCCTACATAGTCGCAGGCTGTCATATGCTCCACATCTGCCATACTTACTGTAAAAGCGCCTTTTTTCAGGATGTTTTCAGTTGTTTTATGATTTTCACTGACACAGATGGAAATTTCCTTATCATCGCTGATTCCTCCCCAGGCTGCATTCATAACATCCGGTTTTCCATCTTCACCATATGTAGCGATCATTAATACCGGCTGTGGATAAGTGTAAGGCTTTGCTCCGAAATCTTTTCTCATGATCTTTCACTCCTTTATTGTATTGCCGTTACTTTTTATAAATTGACGTACAAGCTGCAGACCTCCCAGCGGAACACAGAATTTATCTCTGTGCTGACTGCATTGCTGATACGTTTCTTCCAGATCAAACCACTGTACCTCTTCTACTTCTTCCTTTTGAAGTGTAAGATGATCGATCTCTACCGGGTGATCGTAAATATAAACAAAAGCGATTTCTTCATCCCGGAATATTTTTCCATGAAATTCTCTGGCAAAAGATATGGGGAATTTTCCTGCAAACTGCAGATCAGCTGATTCTGCATGGATTCCCAGTTCTTCTTCCAGTTCCCGTAATGCCGATTCCATTGGTTCATCTCCGCCTGTATGTGACCTGCAGATGAAGTATCAAATTTTCCAGGAAAGGAGTCCTTGTTTCTGGATCTTTTCTGAAGAAGGATCTCTGTTTTTTCATTCCTCCGACGGATGATCCAGATATGAGCAGTACGATGAGGGATTCCTTCTGCGTGAGCAATACTCCGTTCTACGATCTTTCCAGTGAGATTTCCGTTTTCATCTATGATATCAAATAATTCCATTTTTCTGCTTCTTTCTCATAAATTATTCTTTCTTAACCAAACCAATTTCATTCTAGCATGATTTCGAAATAGTTTCCAGTCTGTTATCAGAAAACATTCTATAGAAGATTACTTGATTCGGTTAAATATTACGATATATATAACGGATATTTATAACGGATATTTATACAAACATATAAAAAGTGGGGCTGTAAAATAAGTCCCTAATATAAGAAACGCCAATTCCGGCAAATGTCGGTTTTGGCGTTTCTTTGTATTAACTTTTCTATTTCTAAGCAAGTCTGCATCTTTGGGTATAAAAAATGGTGCAT
>ENA-OQHY01000205-OQHY01000205.1-human-gut-metagenome-genome-assembly--contig:-NODE-205-length-34181-cov-6.095437_pt1 | contig 34181 bp, 33 predicted proteins | sample MGYA00242570_ERZ504733 | MGnify/ENA primary metagenome ERZ504733 (study PRJEB26092, sample SAMD00036219) | human gut metagenome | host: Homo sapiens | study: EMG produced TPA metagenomics assembly of... | reverse complement strand
GAGGTATATCAGCAGATTGCAAGATCTCAGTTATCAGAGGAGGAACTGGCATGAGCGAACAGAGAAGAAGAGGTCCTATGGGAGGACATGGACGTATGATGTCCGGCGAAAAGGCGAAAGACTTCAAGGGCTCCATGGCTAAGCTTTTCCGTTATATGGGACGATATAAATTCCGCTTTATACTGATGTTTATCTTTGCAGTAGCGGGAACTGTGTTTAGTATTGTAGGGCCTAAGATTTTAGGTAAGGCGACCACAGAGCTGTTTAACGGCCTGGTTGCCAAGGTAAACGGAACCGGTGAAATTGACTTCGGAAAGATCGGGATGATCCTGTTATGGACACTTGGATTATATGTGTTAAGTGCATGCTTTTCCTTTGTACAGGGATTCGTAATGTCAGGGATCTCCAATGATGTCACCTATAATCTGAGAAAAGATATTTCAAAGAAAATCAACAGACTGCCTCTGAACTATTATGAGAGCAGAACAAACGGTGAGATCCTCTCCCGTATCACCAATGATGTGGATACTCTGCAGATGAGTCTGAACCAGAGTCTGACACAGCTGATCACATCAGTGACAACCCTGATCGGTGTATTTATTATGATGCTTTCCATCAATGTGTGGATGACTCTGGCAGCACTTCTGATCCTGCCGGTTTCCATGTTCATCATCCAGACTGTCATGAAGCATTCCCAGAAATACTTCCAGGATCAGCAGAGCTATCTGGGTAAAGTAAACGGTCAGATCGAAGAAAACTTCGGTGGTCATAATGTGGTCCGGGTTTTCAACAAAGAGAATGATGTAGTAGAAGAATTTGAGAAAGATAATCAGAAGCTTTATGAATCTGCATGGAAATCTCAGTTCTTCTCAGGAATGATGATGCCGATCATGCAGTTTGTAGGTAACCTTGGATATGTAATGGTAGCTCTCTTAGGCGGCGTGTTTGTAATCAAAAAAAGTATTGAAGTCGGTGATATCCAGTCCTTCTTCCAGTACATCCGTAACTTTACACAGCCAATCCAGCAGATTGCACAGGTTACAAACCTGTTACAGTCCTCAGCAGCAGCTTCCGAACGAGTATTTGAATTCCTGGAGGAGCCGGAAGAGAGTCAGAATGAGAAGAACCCTGTAGACGTTAATACACTTACAGGAGATGTACAGTTTGAACATGTAAAATTCGGTTACAATCCGGATAAGATCATTATCAATGATTTCTCTGCAGATGTGAAGGATGGCCAGAAGATTGCCATTGTAGGTCCCACAGGTGCAGGAAAGACAACTATGGTGAAACTGCTTATGAGATTCTATGATCTCAATGGCGGAAGTATTAAGGTAGACGGTTATGACATCAAAGACTTTAACAGAAGTAGTCTGAGAGAGATGTTTGGTATGGTGCTTCAGGATACCTGGCTGTTCTCAGGAACCATTATGGAAAATATCCGTTACGGACGTCTGGATGCTACAGATGAAGAGGTGATCGCAGCAGCAAAGGCAGCCCATGTGCACAACTTTATCATGCAGCAGCCGGGCGGCTATGACATGGTTCTGGATGAAGAAACCAGTAATATTTCCCAGGGACAGAAACAGCTTCTCACTATTGCCAGGGCAATTCTTGCCAATAATAAGATCCTGATCCTGGATGAGGCAACCTCCTCTGTAGATACCAGAACCGAAGTGCGTATCCAGAAAGCCATGGACAATCTGATGAAGGCAGAACCAGCTTTGTGATCGCACACAGACTTTCTACCATCAAGGATGCAGACCTGATCCTGGTTATGAAAGACGGTGACATTATCGAGCAGGGAAATCATGAAGAGCTTCTGTCTAAGAAAGGCTTCTATGCAGACCTGTATAACAGTCAGTTTGAGAATAAAGCAACTGCCTGAAATAGAAAATTACAGTATGGAAATCATGATATAAATCATGGTGTAAATCTATGGCAATTTCTGAAAAAATGAAATTACTGTAAGAAAGAAATGTATTATAAATCCCTCAGGGTATTTGTGAAAGAGAATATATCCGGCAGATATAGGATCGCACAGATACTGGATGAGGGATTTTTATTATTGTTTACTGTAGCTTCTTATGGATGCATAGAAACAGATGAATCGAGATATACCGTGCAAATTTACGTCTTTTCTGTAAGAGGGGAATATGTTATAATTAAAAACCAATCTACGAAAATTGATATATTTTGTTACTGTTCACTGGTAATATCCCGCGAGGTGTTTTTTGTGAGCGAAGGTCACAGAAAACCCGAGACATACCGCGCGAATTTATGAGATTAGCATAAATTAAGTTTGCGAAGCAAACGATACTCCTTGGGCATTGCACAAGGAGGTTCATATTTCCTGCATCGCGAAGCGTGTTGCTGGGAACGGAGTGAACAGTAACTATATTTTATCATCATAATAACAAGAGAAAATGATAACAATAATAAGGAGTATTGTAGCTGTGAAGTTACTGAACAGTTGCAAATATCAGAGGATATCAACAATATGACAGATAAGAAAAACGGCAGAGAATATCTGGGCTATGTGCTGGAAAAATTAAAAGAACGTATCACAGAAATCAGCCTTTCTCTGGTGGAAGGCCAGAAAGAGATTGAGGGAATGCATGAGTATTACTGGGAAAATTATACAGAGATGGACCAGTATGGTTATGAGAATTATGATAATCAGCAGGCATTGTTCCGCCAGATTTCCGCAAATGAAGAGCAGCTGATCCTGAAACAGAGATTTCGCAGAATGGCAGATTCTCCATTCTTCGGAAGAGTGGATTTCATTTACGAAGGAGAGGACGAACCGGAGATCTTTTATATTGGAATTGGAAATTTTGCAGAGAAAGCAGGGCATATTCCATTAGTATACGACTGGCGTGCTCCGGTAAGCGGTCTGTTTTATGACTATGACAAAGGACCGGCTTCTTATGAGGCTCCCATGGGTGAAATCCATGGCGAGGTTGCTTCGAAATGGCAGTATAAGATCCGCAACGGAAAAATGATCTACGAATTGAGAGTGATGTGAAGATCGATGATGAGATCCTGAAAGCAGAGCTGGGAAGTAACGGTGAGGTACAGCTTAAGAACATTATCCGTACCATTCAAAAGGAGCAGAATGCCATTATCCGAAATACCAAAGACAGGATCATGGTGATCCAGGGTGCGGCAGGAAGCGGGAAAACTTCTGTTGCACTTCACAGGATTGCCTATCTTCTCTATCATGACAGACAGAATCTGAAGTCTTCCAATATTCTGATCCTGTCGCCAAATGGAGTGTTTTCCGATTATATCTCCCATATCCTTCCGGAACTGGGAGAAGAGAATATTAAGGAAATGAGCTTTGATCTTTTTGCTTATAAGCAGCTTCGGGATACAGTTTCTGACTGCGAAGACCGCTATGATGAAATTGAACGCAGAATCCGTTTTCCGCAGAAAGCTTCTTTGGCAGAGGAAAAGCAGTCCATGGAATTTATAAATCTTATGGAACGCTATCTGGTGGAACTGGAAGACCGGCTGATGAATTTTAAAGATGTGGAATATAAGGGATTTGTAAAGACAGAATCAGAGATTATTGAATTGTTTTATTTCAAATTTCAGGATTTTCCGCTTCTTTCAAGAATGGATGCAGTTGCAGATTATTTTATTGACGAGGTGGAAACCCTGCGGGATCGTGATCTGGCGGATGATGAGAAAGACCTGATCCGTGAGAAATTCATGAAGCTGTATGTGACCGGAGATCTTTATGTGATCTACAGTCAGTTCCTGAAAGAAAATGGATACAAAGGACTTCCGCGTGTTTCTTATGAGAAAAGAAAGCTGAAATATGAGGATGTTTATCCTGTTCTTTACCTGAAATATCGTTTGCAGAGCCAGCAGGGAAGAAGCAATATCAAGCATCTGGTGGTAGATGAGATGCAGGATTACTCAAGACTTCAGTATGAGATCATTCAGAGGATTTTCTCCTGCAGAATGACGATTCTGGGTGACCGGGCACAGACTATGGATGATAAACAGCAGGATGTGCTGAAATTTCTGCCGAAGATTTTCGGGAGGGATATCCACAAGATCATTATGAATAAGAGTTACCGTAACACCATAGAGATTGCGTCTTATGCAAATCAGCTTGCGGGTATTGAAGATATGGAACTCTTTGAACGTCATGGTGCTCCGGTGGAGGAAGAAATAATTTGCAGATATGAGCCATGCTGCGGAAGAGATTGCAGAAACTCTGAAACTCGGCGAAGAAGAATATGAAACAGCAGCGGTTGTCCTGCGTACAGAGAAAGAAGCAGAACATATGTGGCTTCTTCTGAAGGAAATTCTGGGAGAAAAAGGATTTGATATAAAAGAACGTCTGTCTTATCTGGACAGAAACAGCACAAGCTTTAAGAAAGGTCTTACAGTTACGACATTCTATCTGGCAAAAGGTCTGGAATTTGATCAGGTATTTGCAGTATTTCCGCAGAAAGACCAGACACCGCTTGTGCGTCAGGCGAGATATATCGCTGCAACAAGAGCCCTTCATGAACTGCATATGTATGAAGTGGAAAAATAAAAAAGTAATCGTTACTGTTCACTCCGTTCACAGTAACAAGTAATCTCTCAGTTACAGAGAAAAAAAGATAAATGGTATGATGAAGCAGAAAAATGGCGTTATGACAGACTAGTTACTGTTCACTCCGTGCCCAGTAACACGCTTCGCGATGCACAGAATTATGCTATTCGCATAAATTCGCGCGGTATGTCTCGGGATTTGGCATTCTCATGCCAAAACACCTCGCGGGATAGTGACGTGTGAACAGTAACTATCAGGAATCACTGCCGATCAGGACTTCTTTCCCTCAAAGGCAAATCCGTAATGTCGGATTCTGTCTGAGGAAATTCCTGCCATCTCCAGTTCTGTGTCATACTTTTTCTCCCTGATTCTGCCGCAAAGCATTCTCTGCCGTTTGTTCCAGATTCTTCTCTTTTGCCGGATTATGCACTTTAAACTCCATGATAATTCCATCCAGATTCTCCACCAGAGGCTCCATCATCACATCATATCTGCCCAAGCCACTTTCTTTATTGGAAGTAATTTTATATTTATCTGCCAGATCTACAATCAGCCCCAGCACAAATCCATGATAAAATCGTTCCGGTTCCAAATGCTCTGAAGGCTTTCTCCCCACATCGAAACTGCTGAATGTCTGTAAGGCCACCTGATTCATATACTGGTTCATGTAATCAAGATCTCCCAGAAGCAACGCCTGTTTGAAATTCTCATAGGAACTGCTTTCTTCCGGAAACCAGCTCTCCACCATATCTTCAAACATCAGCAGCACTTCATAATTAGTGATCTTAAGTCCATATAAATAACATCCGCCTCTTCTGTCCGGGATTTTTTTCTCCACTTTCAGATATCCGCTGGCAAGCAAAAGACTCCAGATTGCACCTTTTTTTCGCTGAAGCTGTTCAAAAACGATCTGCTCATCCATTTTGAACATCACTGTCTTTCCTTTCAGCAAATCCTCAAAATCCATCTTCAACTGTGGAGAGCCCTCTCGTATCAGTTGGAAACCAGACTGTTTTCACTGGTTGCCGCCCAGTAAGTATTAAATTCACCAGTATCCAGAAACTTAATGATCGACCATGGATTATAAATATCTGTATGCCTGCCAAACGTGAACCCATCATACCACTGCTTCACTTCATCCTTCTTGTCTGCCTTTCCCATCTGCTCCAGAGTCTGAAACACTTCCTGCTCTGTAAATCCAAAAGAAGAAGCATATTTCTCAGATGTGGTGGTCACAACCTCCAGATTATTCAGATCCGAAAAAATGGATTCTTTGCTCACTCTGGTGATTCCTGTCATCAGCCCTCGCTCCAGATAAGGGTTTGTCTTAAATGTACAGTTAAACAGACTTCTGATAAAAGTGGTAAGTTCTTCCCAGTATCCATACACGTATGCTTCCTGCAAAGGAGTATCATATTCGTCCAGCAGAATAATGGCTTTTTTTCCATAATACCGGTACATACAGATGGCAAGTCTGTGAAGTGCCATCGCTGCTACCGCATCTGACATATCTGGTCTGACATATGCAAAATACTCCCTTTCCTGCTCATTCAGCACATCGCTTTGTAAAAGGAAATAATATTTTGCATAAAGGTCAAGAAGCACCTGAATGATTCCATCTCTTGCAGTCGCATAATTCTCAGCTTTTATCCCCGCAAAACTGACAAAAATCACAGGAAACGTTCCCTGTAAATCCTGATATTTCTCTTCCTTCCAGATATCCAGTTTCTCAAACAGCTTTCCGGAATCTACATGCTGATTGGAGAAAAAAATAATCCACCATACTCAGAGTTAACGTCTTTCCAAAACGTCTCGGGCGCGTGACCAGTGTTACATCATCCTGATTCTCCCACCATTCTTTGATAAAAGACGTCTTATCCACATAAAACACACCACTTCTGATCAGCTTACCAAAATCCTGCATTCCAATGGAAATTGTTGAATTCATGGATACTTCCGCCTCCTTTCTGGTGTCATACGTATATTTTTCCCGCATTGTCGAACAAAATTTTATCAATAATATCCTTTGCATTATTTACGGAAAGATATCCGTCCTCTATTTTTTCTCTCAGAACACTACACAGTGAAAAACGGAATGCAAGAAGGGAGCCATAACTTTCCTCTACTGTCCACGTATCACATCCCCAGCAGATTTTATCAATCTGGGACATCTCGATCAACTGATGCATTACACGTTTTGATGCGGTGTAGGATAAGATTGGAAGCCATGTCAGATCCGGATATAGATTCGGATATCCGTCTACTATGGAAAAAAGATCATCCACCCATGGAAAGCCACAATGCAGCAGCACAAATTTCGTTTCCGGATTATTTTTTATTACATTGTTCAACTGCAGTATATTCGTATCTATAACTTGCCCCATTCCTGTATGACATTGTAATGGAAGTGACACTTCCGCCGCAATTTCACATATTTTCCAGAACAAATAGTCCTGAAAACATCTGATATCTTCCTGGGTTATATCCGACTCTTTTAAACGGAATACCCTTTCAGCCTGCTCCCGCGTCACTTTTTCAAAATGAAGACTACGCTCATAGGCCATCGCTATTTTTAAGGCCACACAGCCCTCACTCTTTTTTTGTATGATCCACTTTCTGACCCACTCCACATAATCCTGTAAATTGTCCGGCAGCTCACCGAAGTTCTCTTCCAGTGATACACCGTCATGATTGCGAAGTCCTTTTTTATAGCCCAAAAAGAACAAATCCAGTCGAAAAGCAGGCGTAAACAGTTCCGGTCTTCCATTGTCAGAGCCGGATTCCAGTAGGTATCTACGATTACTTTTTGATACTTACACTTATTTTTCAGTACATCCATGTAAAAGTCGGGATTTTGATGCGCTTTTCTGATCTGATCTGAAATCTGATCCCAGTTCTGAGCTGTGATCGGCTCCGATATTCCATACAACTCCCCGATTGCCTTTTGAAGCCAGACAAAATAAGATTTATATCGTGTTTTTTCCAGATATGCATTCCTGCTTTCTGCTGTTGTCCCCGGAGTTACCTGCTGCCATTGTAAATACGTATTATTTATCAGCTTATCCAGATCAAAATCCACCATCGCCTGTTCTGGCAGATGATGTGAATGCGTGTTCCTGATTTTATGATCGGATATATAGTTCATTAATTCCTGCTCTATCTGATTTGCTGTTCCCATGATAATATTCCCCTTTCTTCCTCTTATCCATTCTATCCGTTTGACTACATATTTAAAAACCACAGAAAAACAATTTCTTCTTTTCCGCAATAAAGCGACAAATCGTTTATTCCACACTTTCAGGATTCTACCATGTCAATCTTCTTTAATTTCTGATGCATAAACAGATTTACGATCATGGAGAATCCAATTGTCAGCAGTCCGCAGTACAGGAAACTGACAGGATTAATATTTCTTCCGAACATGACTGCATCCACTTCCACAGTACGGATAATATACCTGTGCAAAAAGATTCCGAATACAGCCCCTGCCAGCACACCTATGAAGGTAAGAATAACATTCTCCCTGTATACATAAGCAGAAACTTCAGTATCATAGAATCCCAGCACTTTCAAAGTTGCCAGTTCTCTCTGGCGCTCCGTAATATTGACATTGTTCAGATTATACAGAACCACGAAAGCAAGCATTCCCGCAGAAATAATCAGCACTATGATCACCGTATCCAATGCTCCAAGCATTCTGTGAAGCTGGGCCTCCAGACTGCTGGTATAGCTGATACTTAACGCAGCCGGATACTTCAGGATTTCATTTCCCACCTCAGATTCTGATTCTTTGTACTCCTCTTTTACCGTGAACACAGTTGCAGAATAGTTCGGCTTTTCCCCAAAGGTCTGTTCATAGACATTTCCTGTCATATAAATATAATGCCCCATGTAATTCTCTGTTACTGCTGCGATCTTTGTCTCATAATTTTTCCCATCCTTTGTGATGGTCATGGTATCCCCAACTTTCAGCCTGTCAGGGTTGCCGTCTTCTCACTGATCACTGTACCTGCATCAGTCAGCTTATATTTCTCTTTTGTCTTTCTGTCCTGAAGTGTTACATCCTTATTAAAGGTCTCAAGATTCTCAGGCACATACACATATACGCTGATATTGGATTTATTTCTGGGAACACTCATCTTGGTAAACTGCACATGGTATATCTCTCGATCTGGCTGTCATTCTTCAAAAATTCATCCAGCTCCTGTCTCTCCTTATCCGTTGCATCCTCATCATCAATGATCGTTCCTGTATAATGCTGAAGTTCCTGATACTGCCGTCTGGCAATATCCATAATGGAATCCCTGAGTCCAAAGCCTACCAGCATCAGCGCCATACTTCCCGAAATACCGAAAATTGTCATAAAGAAACGTTTTTTATATCGAAAAAGGTTTCTCAGAGTAGATTTCCATGTAAAATTCAAATGCTTCCAGAAAAGCGGGATCCGTTCCAGCAGGATTCTCTTACCCTCTTTGGGAGCAGGAGGACGCATCAGTGATGCCGGGGTTTCCGCCAGTGCTCTGTAGCAGGAGAAAATGGTGGCTCCGACAGTACACACAGTTGCCGCACCTGCTGCTATCATTGCAAATTTAAATTCATAACGGATCTGGATATTATTCATCATTCCCTTGTACATAATGCCATACCCGTTAATAATAACCCAGGGCAGGATTTTCTCTCCGATCAGAATTCCCAGGATACTGCCTCCCACTGTGGCAAGAAAGGCATACAGCAGATATTTTGATGCAATCGCATACTTGCCGTATCCCAGAGCCTTCATTGTACCGATCTGGGTTCTCTGTTCCTCAACCATTCGTGTCATGGTAGTCAGACTTACCAGTGCAGCCACCAGGAAAAAGATAACAGGGAAAACCTGTCCGATACTTCTCATTCTGTCTGCATTATCCCCATAATCTGAATATTCCGGCAGATCATTGCGGTCCGTTACCATCCATTCCGGCATACTGATATCATCGATCTCATCCTGGGCATCCTGAATCTTCTTCTCACCGTCTGCGATTTCTTTCTCTGCATCCCTCTTGCCGTCTTCGTATTCTTTTTTACCTTCTTCCAGATCCTTCTCAGCTTTCTTGATGTCCTTTCTGGAATCCTTCAGCTTCTGTTCGTTCTCTGAGATTTCCTTCTCTCCATCTCTCAGCTTCTGTTCATTGTCGGCAATCTCTTTCTCGCCGGAAGCAAGCTTCCCTTCATTCTCCCGGATCTGTGCTTCTCCCGAAGCAAGTTCTGCCTCCTTCTCCTCTAACTGAGCCTGGCTGGAATTTAGTTTTGCTTTTGCAGCATCGATCTGTTCCTGTGCTGACTCAAGCTGGGCTTCTTTTTCCTGAATCTCTTTTCTGGCTGGTTCCAGCTTCTTCTCCTGAGCCTTCACCTCTTTCCATCCTGCATCAATCTTTGCCTGGGCATCGGGAAATGCGGCCTCCTGCTGGTTCAGTTCTGCTTCCTTTGCATCAAGCTGGGCCAGTCCGCTCTCCACCTGGCTTAAACCACTCTCCAGTTCACTTCTTGCTGCTGCGATCTGGTTTCTGGATGCTTCCAGCTGGGCTGCCTGACTGTCCACCTGCTCCTGATAAGCGGAAACCTGTGCTGCCAGAGCCGCCAGGTCTTCTTCGGAATATGTGCCTGAAGCTTGTGCCTGCTCATACTGTGCCTGCAACGCTGCAAGCTGACTTCTGGCACCCTCAAGCTGAGCCTCTCCTTCTGCAAGTCCGGCCTCCTGCTGCTCAATCTGCGCAAGTCCCTGATTGCAGCTTTCCTTTTTGGCATTTAAGTCCTGTCTGGTTGCTGCAATCTGCTCTCTGCCTGACTGGATCTGCGCCTTTCCATTGTCAAGTTCCTGCTGGCTCTGGGTAAGCTGCGTCTTTGCATCCGCAATCTGCTTCTCACCGGCGCTTAACTGATTCTTGCCATCCTCAAGCTGTGCTTTTCCATCATCAAGCTTTGCCTGGTTCTCTGAAACCTCCGCCCATCCTGCATTCAGCTGTTCCTTTGCAGATGCGATCTGTGCTCTGCCACTGGCAAGCTGCTCTTTCGCACTGGCAAGCTGGGATCTGCCATCCTCTAACTCCTTCTTTGCATCTGCAAGCCGGGCTTTTCCGTCCTCCAGTTCCTTTTTTGCATCTGCAAGCTTTTTCTTGCCATCCTTATATTCCTTCTTGCCATCTTTTAACTTCTTTTCGCCGTCCTCCAATTCTTTTCTGGCATCCGCAAGCTTCTCATCAGCTTCCTTCTTTCCGTCTTCAAGTTCCTGTCTGGCATCTGCAAGCTTGTCATTGGCTTCCTCTACAATCTCATCATATCTGACCTGACACCGTTCTGCCTCAATCCCCTCCACTCGCTCCTGCACTCGCTCTATCAGGGAATCATAGGCATCTGTATAGCTGATCAGATCCTGTGCCCCATGAGCCTGCACATAGATCTGCGTATACACTTCCTGGTCAAAATCCTCAGGGAGCACATAGGCAAATCCATTAACCTCACCGGAACCCAGAGTGGAATTTCCGCGATTATAGGATATGTAAAGCGGACTCTCTCCTAAACCTACAACTGTGTAATCTGTCTTTTTCAACAGTTCGCTGTCTCCGCCCTCTTTCAGGGTAATCTGATCTCCTACCTGATATCCATTGCTCTCAGCAAAAATACAGTCAAGAAAAATCTCTCCGCTTTTTTCCGGAGCTTTTCCCTCTGTCACAGAGATCCGGTTCATGGTTTGATTCACAGCTTCCACATGGAGTACCTTCTGCTTCTCGCCTTCTCCACACATTACATCTGTCCCATAAGCACCCTCTGCATTCTCTACTCCGTCCACCTGCTTAACGGCAGCTACATCATCCTCCGTCAGTCCCAGAGTTCCCACTACTTTGATATCCATAAGATTGGTTTCATCATAATAGGCATCACCTGAGAAGCGCATATCCGGTGACGAGGCCTGTATCCCGGAGAAAAACGCAACTCCCAGAGCAACGATCATAAATATGGAAATAAATCTGGCCTTACTTTTGCGTATCTCCATCCAGAAATCTTTATGCATTGCTTTCATACTAATCACCTACCATTCTATCTCCTCAATCGGTGTAGGATGGTCATTCATTGTCATCCTGGAAACCTTGCCGTTCTTGATCTTGATCACACGGTCTGCCATAGGTGTCAGCGCCGAGTTATGGGTAATGACGATTACTGTCATTCCACGCTCTCTGCACATATCCTGCAAAAGCTTTAAGATTGCCTTACCAGTCTGGTAGTCCAGTGCACCTGTGGGCTCATCACACAGTAAGAGCTTGGGATTCTTAGCCAGTGCCCTGGCAATGGAAACTCTCTGCTGCTCACCACCGGAAAGCTGTGCCGGGAAATTGGTCAGTCTGTCCTTCAGTCCCACTTCCTCCAGAACCTCCCTGGCATCCAGCGGATTTTTACAGATCTGCAATGCCAGTTCTACGTTCTCCAGCGCTGTAAGATTAGGCACCAGATTATAGAACTGGAATACAAATCCAATATCATTTCTCCGATAGCCGGTAAGCTGCCTGCTGTTATACCTGGCAATATTCCTGCCATCCACCAGAACCTCTCCGCTGGTAGCCTGATCCATACCCCCAAGAATATTCAGCACTGTTGTCTTGCCCGCACCGCTGGGACCAACGATCACTACAAACTCTCCCTTGGCAATCTCAAAGCTGATCTCATCTACTGCAACGATCTTTACTTCTTTGGTTCCATATATCTTGGAAACCTTATCCAGTTTTACATATGCATCTGTCATCTCGCTCATCCGCATTTCCCCTGTAATTTTATTTTTGCTACACCGGTAATTTTATTTTGTTACAATTATTAACGATTCTTTTGACCCCGATTTATTTCCGTATTTATTTACAGGCAGGTCAAATTCTGACCTGCCTGGTAGTCTTAATGGTTATATTTATTGTAACACATTATACCTGTAATTAAAAATAAAATATTCATAAAAAATCCAGATACTTCAAAACCGCCTGATCATCTCAGGCGGTTCATCATTTTGACTATGCACAGCACATGCCCCTTTCTTCTTAATTGTATGTACCAGAACATCTTATATCTTCTTTACCCGTTATTATTTTACATTAAGCTGATGACGAAAATATAAAAGTGGGACTAAACATACATCATCTGACCTCGAATCTTTATTTTTACCTATGAAACTTTCTTTCATTTCTGTCAGGGACCTTTTGCCTGATATAAAATCAACCCCAGGCAGCTTTTTTTATTTTATCACCGCCTGAAATTATTACGCCCAGTACCATCCATATAATCTGGTACCATCTTTAGTTGTACAGTATGCTCTCACATAATAATTTTCATTCTTATTTAATTTTCCGGTTTTATCTGTATAAGATGTAACATTTCCATTTTTTATAGTTTTGATTTTTCTGTACTTCCGGGCATTTTCATCATATCTGTACAGAATATATCCCTGTGCGCCTTTTGCCTTTGTCCACTTAAACGTAAGGTTTTTCCCCTTCTTCTTTTTAGAAATATCACTTACATTCCCCGGTCGTCCCTGGACAGTCACTGTATTACTCCTCTTACTGTACTGGTCTGTATATATTCCGGCTAATGTTCTTACCCGGACTTTGTATTTCACTGTTCTCCCTACAGGCTCTCAGGCTTATATGACGTAGTATTCTGGTCAACTTTACTTACACATTTATATTTTTTTGTGGCTGTATCATATCTGTAAATATAATATTGAAAAGTATATTCTACCGGTGTCCAGTTTAATGTAGCATTACCATTTTTTTCATCATAAGATACTTTCAGTTTCGGTACCGGTACTGCTGTCGGTGCTGGTATTGTCTTGCAGGTCAGATTATGTTTCTTTGCATATTTTTCCGCATAAGAGCCCTTATCCGCGTAAATAGTAATGCAGAAGCACCATCAAAAGCATCGTCACTGATTGCTGTTATACCGGAAGGCATAATAATACTCATATTTTTGCACTTTGCAAAAGCTTTCGACTCAATCGTTGAAGTTTTCCTCTCAATGAGCACTTTTTTTTACATTTGAGCATCCATAAAAAGCTTTCCGCCCAATCACTTCCACAGCAGACCACACTCTTACCGATGCCATTGTATCATCACAATCTACACAGAATGTTCTGGAATCTCCTTCACTCCAGTCATCATAATAAGAAGTACCATCTTTATCTGTCAGAACATAATCATCATTATCCGTAATTTCCATAAATACCCTGTTCTTGTCTGCAAAAGCCTTAACAGACTCCGGAATTCCATTATCTCCTGCTCTGAATATTACCTTTGTATCCGCGTCAAAAGAATCCTGTTCTATTTCTGTGTCAAAAGAATCATAGTAGGAAACACCTGTATACTCCCACAGCTTCGGACAATTATAAAATGCCCTGCTTTCCAGCTTCGCTCCCTGATCAAAAGAAACTTTTCTGAGATTTTCACAGTTCTCAAAAGCAGATTTATCAATGCGGATATGATTTTTCCTTCTGTCAGCTCCCTCTTCTGCTTTCACAGTCTTTATGTTTATACATCCGTAAAAAGCTCTCTCTCCAACCTCTGAAACTACTTTTCCATTATACTCATAAGGTATTATGACATTCTCTGTATCTGTTCCCTTTGTCAGGCGGTATGTATCAGATTCTTTAAGATATTGATATGTAAATCCATTCGCATCCGCTTCCCCTGAGGATACTCCTGTTGCTTCATCCAAAAATCCGTCTGTATCTGCATCTGATTCCATTTTATCCTGAAATGAATCAGTTCAGGATCCTGGCTATCTGTCTGGAATTCCTGTTTCTCTTCTTCTGCTCCATATTCTTGTACTTCCCCATCAGAAAACGCTGCAGATTCTGATGCATAAACCGGAGCACCGGATAAACCAAGTGCTGCCGAAATAGCAACCGCTATGAACTTTTTTCTATCCATAAAAATTCCTCCATTCCGTGATATTTAACCGTTAATGTTAATATATCACAAGATGGAGGAATTTTGGTAATTATGGCATTAAATGTATTTTGATAGACATGAATCTTATTCTTCCATCTTGTTCCCCATAAAACAAAGAGTCTGCAGCATTTAACCTGTCTTTTTTAATCTGCAGATCCTCAGGAAATAATCATTGCATAATTTGTGATCACTCTGGTCCACCGCGTATCAATAACTGGTCTGTTTAATGTCTGATAAGCATCCACCTGTACCATTATCTGTACGGCAGTGTCCAGTCCTTCATTATTTTCATCCTCATTCAGTTCCAGAGATCCGTTGACCAGAAAACTTTGAGCTGTTTTTCTGCACCATTGGTAATTCCAGTCACAGGCTCAACAGCATCTGCCAGTCCCTGATAAATCCGGTCTCCTACAATAAAAGAATCCTGTTCCTCATAATCTTCTTCCCACTTTGCCATCTGGTCATCCACTTCAAAGTTCTTAAGACCGGAAGTATCTACCCGTATTCTGGTTTCCTTTTTCCTAAATTTCTGACTACTACATACTTCTCCACACGAAATTCCGGATTATAGAAATCGCTTTCTGTAAACTCTTCTTCTGTACCTGTTGTTATGGTCAAATCATACTCTTTTTCAGAGGAAGCTCCCACAATTACTTTCAGAGTAACCGGGCAGGAAGCACCTTCTTTTGTCTCAAATGTAACTGTCTCCTCATAGTTTCCGGCAGGAAGATTCTTCTTATCAACAATATCCACAGCAGCACAACTTCCAGTCTGCATTTCTTCATCTGTATTCGTATCGAAAATCGGTGAATAGGAAAAATCAAAATACCTGCTCTGCGGAAAATCAGACAGATGAAGTGTATCCGTTCCTGCATTATAAAGAAATAATCGATTAACTTAATTTCTTTCACAAACAAATTTACCCGTTTATAAAGTACTATATCTTTTATCATTCTGAAACAATAATTCCTGTCTGTATTTATTTTTTTATTTCCGATTTACAAATCATGAAAAAACGTCTCTTTACAAAGTGAATTTGCAAATTCCAAAAATTTAAAGGAGGCAAAAAAATTATGCCAGGAACATTCAATGGAACAACTTTAACCATTTCAGCTACACCCGTAGACCATGCACTAATTCCCGATGAAGGTGCAACAAACGTAGCGGGAATTGCAATTGTGGGGTCAGATATGTATTGCGTAAAGACAACCGGTCTTAAAACTACATTACTCAAAACGACTGACTACATGGCAACAAAAGCAACTGCCGTAAAAAAAGATCTGAACTGGTTCGCTCTGGGACTTACCAAAATTGGAAATTATCTGTATATGCTTGCAGAAGACCATAAAGGTTACGGCGGTTCTACAACCATCGTAAAACTGGATACCAAAGGCAATCAGCTCGGTACGTACAGTATCAATGAAATTTGTCCAAAAGGCGCATTAGGTATCACTGCAGCTGACGGAACTAACGAGAAATTTATCATTATGCATTACGCTGACAAGAGCAATGCTGGGACATTAGCTTTCAGTGTTGTAGACTGGAAGGCTGCTGAAGCAGCAAGTACATTCACAGTTACTAACTCAGGTTTTGGTTATACCACACGGCTTCAGGATATTTACTATCACACTTCATTTGGATTATTTATCCTGACAAATAACACTTTTTCAACACTTCAGAACCGTATTCTGGTAGTTGATTATCATCTTACTGATGATAAAGGTAAAAAATACACTCCATGTTCGGTCATCAATGTAAATAAAACAGGTGAATATAAGCAGTACAACCTTGAATCAATCTGTATGAAAGCCAATCACCTTGTGCTTGCATCCAATGTTATAACATCTGATGGAACCGCAGAAGATAAATTCTCTGTGCTGGAAGGCATTACCTACTCCGGTAAAACCTATACTTTTGCATGCGGTTTTAAAGCAGGAGCCCGTGTACCTACCAAAGTAGATCCCAACTATGAAACAACTAATCTGGGATGTGTATCCTTTAACGGAAACAATACTCCATATTTTATAAAACAAAGTCAAGATAAAGTCGCTGTTCTTGGCTACTGTAAAAATTATATGAATACAAGCGCAGGTGTATCTCACTTTAAAACATTCACTGACGGTTTATTAGGTCATGCCAACGGTATGAGCTGTTTTAACGGAAAATTCTTTGTTGTCGCAGGAAATAACAAAGTGGTTGCTATCAGCAGTAACAAAGAGGATGAGGAAATAACATATACAGTAACTCCCAACGATAACGATAAATCATTTGCTCTTAAAGCAATTAATTATTTTTATGAGGCAAATACAGCTTTATTATTGTCCGTTGTTGACGGAACATTAAAGCTCTATAAATGTACATTTGAAAATGAAAAAAATGTAAAAGCCACTTATCTTTGTACACTGGTAAACGCCGGTCAGCCTACATCCCAGGATATTTTCTATCACAATAAATTAGGGCTTTTTGTCGGAACCAGTAATCCACATACTGTAAGTGGAGTAACGACTAAAATCACAACAAAAAACACCTTGCTTCATTATAATCTGAAAAAACTTGATGATAGCAAACTTTTATATCCGGATTTCGGATTTGTTACAGATATTCCTGCTAAAGATGCTCAGGGCCGCAAATATAACAGTTTTGAACTGGAATCAGTGGCTCTGGATCAAAATAATAAATTAATCGCTGTGTGCAATGTCAATGTCAAAGATGCTACCCACACCAGTGGTTTAGCATCCACTGACGGCTTCTTTCAGTATAATACGCTTGAATTTATTACAGCTTGATTTTGCTACATCAATAACAGCATAAATTTCCATTATAAAAGCAGGCAGTTTTTCGCCTGCTTTTTATAATTCCAATTTTCTATTTAACAACAACTTTTTTATTATCTGACCATACGCCAAACTGTTTAATACCATTCAACAACGTATATGCATGCGCTTTCAAATAGTAAACTCCCGGTTTTATATTTTTAAAAGTAACTGTATTTTTCTTTTGATTTTTTAATACAATATTTTCTCCTGAATCTGCATTCTTAAGTACGCAATCAAACCCATCACTGTATTTTAAATTTCCAAACTGTGCGGTTACTGTTTTCTTTTTCCCGGTAATTTTTATTAATTTTATATTATCTTTATTTAGTTTAACAGGAGGCATACGCATTTCATTAGACCACCTGCTATAACTTTTTTTACCATTTTGAACAGTATAAGAACGGACTCTGGCAAATCCCATAGTCGGCACTTTTTTTAATATACAGGTTGTGTTTGCAGAATTTTTATTAGCTAATACCTTAGTACCATCATATATTTGATATTGATATCCATCTGCATTCTTTACTTTTCCGCTCAAATCAATTGTAACATAGATTTGTTTGTTTACTATATCTGAATCAACAGATTTTATATACGGACGATTTGTTTCTGGTTTTGAAGCAGTTCCCTCACTTACAAAAGGAATACCATTCATCTTACAGTAATAGTATGCATATGAATTTTTCTTTCCATGAACTGTTAGAGAATCACAATTTATGAACGCCTCAGCACCTATCTCAGTAACTGTTTCAGGTATATATAACGTTTTCAGTTTTCGACAGTCAGCAAATGCAAAAAAATCTATACTTTGAAGATTTTGGGGAAGTTTAACACTCGTCAGTTCACCGCAGTATATAAATGCACTTTGTCCAATTTTTTTCACATTATCAGAAAGTATTACCCTTTTAAGCTTTGGACATGTGCTAAAGGCAAAAACTGGAACAGTATCTACTGAAGCCATCCACTCTACTTCTTCTATATTCAAATTATCTTCAAAACAAAATTTTTCTACTTTAGAAACCGAAGGAAGAAGCATTATCTTCTTATAATCTCCAGTTGGGTATTCTCCATACACACGGCTCTCTGAAATTTTCAACTGTTCATACTTATTTTTACTTTCAATGGTTATCTGTGATTTCATAGCAGCTTCTGCTGAGACAGATGCAGAAATTGCTACACACGTTAAAGCAATCAACAATATTTTCTTTACTTTCTTTGACTTCATAGAATCTCCTCCAATCAATAATATTCATCTATTATCATAGTATATCACTAACTATAAAAGATCCTGTATTTCTGGTATTAAAAGTATTCTAATGACCCCGAACCAAAATGCAAATTTAAATTAATCTCCACAGTTTTGCAGCAACATATGTTCGCCTGTAGTCTGAAAGCCTTTTGTTTAGCAGCTGCCTTAATTTCCAGCCTGGAATAGCCCTAAAAGCATCTCGGGCTGGAAATTTACATGTTATTGGCACCTTGAATCTGTGCTTCAGTCATACACATATCATGTTCTTTCGCAAATTTAAGAGTTGCCTTTAACCCTTTGGTTTTTTCTCCTTTCAAACCTTCGAATGCTACTTTTACATCTATCATGTAGCAGTATTCTAAAAATCTTTTCAATGCCTTTTCCTTCTGGCTGTTCTTAAATAATAATTCCCATACAGACATCATATCTTCATGATAGAGAAGAATAATGATATCTCCATACCTGACTGCAAAATAGTATTCCGTTAACATTTGATTACGCCTCTTCAGATTTACTGTGCAGGTACTGCATGATTTCTTCATAGCTCCGTCCACTCTGTGCTATAGCATCCAATAACTTTTTCTGGCGAAGTGCATCCCTCTTATCCAATAAATCTTTTAATGTTGCTGCCGCAGCATCATACCGATGCTTTGCTTTCACCAGATCCTTCTGTGCTTTTTCAATTTTAGTGTCCAGTAGTTCTGCGTTTATTTCACGTGCCATATTTACCGCCTTTCTTTCTGAATGTTTGATTTCTTAAGTGTATTACTGATCTCTCCGGCTCGATAAGTAATGTTTCCTTCATTCATCCCAAAAGCCTCTAAGATTTTTTTCTGCTTTGCTGTTACAGCATGGTCCAGCCGGTATACATTATCCGTCTGGCGTGTCATTTCAATCTTCTCAAGTTCCCTGATTGCTGCCGGAACTGTCATATAATTCTGTTTCTTCTCAAGTTTTTCGTTCTCTTCCTGTAATGCAGTATAAATTTTGTTTCGGATTATCAGTGCGATGAATTGTGTAAAAATCCTTCCCTCAACTCCTTCGTTTGTATGTGAACGCATGCTCTTGTTTCCAAGGAATGATTTATCAGAGGCAAAAAGTTTCTCAGATACATCACGGCTCTTATAAAGATGCAGTGCTTCCTTTGCGGTCATCCTTTCGGATGTAATAATAACAAAGTATCCGCATAATGATATTTCCCGTTCTGTCACAGTTGTTTTTTCTTCCGGATATAAAAACACGCCATCTTTATCGTAGTGAAGATAAAAGTATTTTTCGTAAGCTGAACCAAACTCTACTGTTTCATTCTGATGTGACATCAGCAAAGCTGTCCGCTCTCTCAGTGCGTTTTCAAAATGCTCCCGTTCATCAGCATCTTTTGAAATACTATGATAAATATGAATGTATCTCTTTTTTTCATCGCCTTCAAATAAAGTCCTTTGTACTGTTTTTCCATACACACCATAGGCATTCATGTCACAAGAGCGCTTATTTTCGAACGTTCCTTTGTTCTCTAAGATCAAATCACTTATGAAAGAAGACATGCCTTTAGCCATGATCACAAAACTATAACCACATTCGTCTAAATAGCGTATATTTCCACGGCTGAAATATCCCCTGTCCAAAATGAAACCGATTTTTTTATAGCCATACCCAGTGATTTTACCAAGCATGGTCCTAAGCTGTGATACGTCGTTAATACTTCCAGGATAGGCTTCATAAAAGAGTGGTTCTTTATTCTTAAGATCATATCCAACCGAATAGTTGATGATAGCTGAACCGATATCTGTCTTGGCATGACCGAATTCAGCCAGTTCAATCTCTCCGGCCTGACAGTTCTTATTCGTAGAATCATAGGAAATATAAATACGCTCCCTTCGATTTCTCTTTGCATTCCATTCATTCAGAAAGCCTGTACTCTTATCCTTGGTGATGCTCTTAAAGAAATCACTTACCGACGCATCACTATAGATCTTCATACCAGAACTATACAGTGGATGATTGTATGCGTAATCCGGATAATGCTGTGCCACATTGCTTTCTTCTACAATAGAGTAAGAGGCAAGGTCAAGCAATAATGCCATATCCCGCTCAGAGAAGAACTGTCCGAGCAGCTTGTCTAACGAATAATCCAATACTATTTTATGCATTACAGCATATGTACCAACCCGCAGACAGCTGCTACGTTCTGTCCGGTCTTCCATCCCTGATAAGACTGCATCTGGAAAGTATTTCAGAAAGGCTTCGTTAGGAATCATCATAGTGTCATCATCTGGACATACCTTGCCTATAGTCGCTCTCTGTGGATAGGTATATTTTTTCTCCGGATCATAATAGCGATCATACTCATACTTAATATATGTGATATCCCCGCGTCTTAATCGGGTCAATTTTCCATGCACATCCGGTAGCTTAACTCTTGATTTCAGGTACATATTTGCCTCCTTTATTCAGGTTTATATAGCCCTAAATTTATTGTACAGCACAACCCGTATTTTTGCAATAATTTCCGCAGAAATACGGGCTTTTTTAAAATTTTATTTTCGTTAGGGCTACTCATTTTTGGAAGTTAAGGAGCTGGCGAGCTTTTTTTATTTTTAAAATCGGTCATATTTCACCAGCGTTTTATGGTGCTTGGTACAATAGATATTATTATACCAAATGGGGTTCTATTATGTATCTCAAAAAAACGCCAAACACTCATGGACGAATTCGTCTTTCCATCGTTGATAATTATTATGACAAAGTTAAAAAATGTTCCCGCCAGAAAACAGTGGCGTCTATTGGCTGGCTTGATGAACTGGAAAAACAGTATGATGACCCGATCGCCTATTTTACAAAACGTGTGGCGCAGCTCAATGAAGAAAAACAGAAAAAGCAGGCTCCAATCAACTTTACTTTTTACAATTCAGATAGACTTTGTGTCGGTGATAACCTGCGAAAAAACCTTGGCTATACTGCATTGTGTCAAATCTATCATGAGCTTGGCATCCATACATTTCTGACCAACCGGCAACGTCATTCTAAAGAACAGTATGATTCCAATACGATTATGAAAATGCTTGTTTATTCCAGACTCCTCTTTCCGGTCTCAAAGAAATCTTCCTATGACAACCGGGAACGTTTTTTTGAAAACACAGATTACTCACTGGATGATATTTACCGCTGTCTTTCTTTTTTAAGACAAGCACAGAGAAAACTTACAGGTATGGATGAATGACCGCATCAAAAAGAATTATGGCAGGGATACCAGCCTGATTTATTACGATGTTACTAACTACTATTTCGAAACAGATGAACCAAATGATTTTCTTCGCAAAGGGGTCTGTAAAGATACCGGCCTAATCCTATCGTACAAATGGGACTTTTCATCGATAACAAAGGAATCCCCATTACTTATGAATTATTCCCTGGAAATACCAACGACTGCCTAACCTACCGACCAAACTTAGGGCGCATAAAAAAGCAGTTTGACCTTGGCCGGGTAATCACTGTTGCTGATAAGGAGATGACAACAGGTGATAACATCTGGTATACGATCAATACTCCCACTCATGATGGATATGTTTTCAGTATGTCCATCCGGGGAGCTGAAAAAAGCCTCAAAAACTATGTCCTCAAAGAAGATGAGTATGAATGGCTCGGCACGGAATATAAACGAAAATCCCGGAAATTACACAAGAGCCACTTCTTATGGAGCTGCCAAATATGTAAAAAAAATAGATTATGACAAAGAAACCGGGGAAATCCTCACTTCCTCCTCCATTCTGAACCTTGATGAGGAGAATATTCGGGAAGAGAAGGCATTGGACGGTTATTACATGCTCCTGACCAACGAAATGGAAGCGTCAGATGATGAGATTATTGATATGTATCGAGGATTATGGCGGATTGAAGAATCCTTCAAAGTAACCAAAAGCGAACTGGAAGCCAGACCCGTATATGTCTGGACTAAGGAACATATCGAAGCACACTTTCTGACCTGTTTTGTAGCCCTGACAATCGCAAGAATACTGGAAAACAAGCTTGAGCATAAATACAGCGTTGGAACAATTCTTGAATCCTTGTCAAAAGCAGAATGCAGTCTGGTTCAGCAAAACTACTACTTGTTTGACTACTATGATGAACTGTTAAAAGATATCGGATTGATTTTGGAAAACGTATTCGGACTTTAGGAGAAATAAAAAAATTGGCAAAAGCAAAAAAAGTAGAAAAAACACCATGAAAAAATGACAAAACAGAGAAGCCGCAATCCAGCGAGTTCATCTAATATTTTTCATGATTTAAGTCCTCATAAGTCATTCATTAGATACCAATAAGATACCTCATTATAAAAATCCCCCTTAAACAGTTTCCTTTACTCTGTCTAAGGGGGATTTTTAATAATACTACTATAAGAACATTCTTTTTGATATATATGCAGAAAAAATTAAATTTCTGGTCTAAATCACTTTTCTACTTCACAACTACTTTCTTTACCTCTGACCATTTCGTATAATTTTTTGCATATCCTTTTACATAAGCACGTCCTGTAAGATAATAAACTCCAGGTTTTACATTTTTAAAAATGACTGTAGTTTTCGTCTGATTTTTCTTAGTATAAGCATAACCGCTGACATATGTATAACTTCCATCTTCAGATTGAGATACTTTCTTTGCCAGTACCCAGTCCGTTCCGTCACAGGATTTTGGTACAGTAAACTTCACCGTTACTTTTCTTTTTGTTCCCTGTCTGGAAACCTTTGCCGATTTAACAGCTGGTTTTCCTGTTACAAGGCTTGTCTTTACCGTTACTTTTTGAACTTCCGCCCACTTACTCAGTACTTTTTTATTTGATCCATCCAGATATTTATAGCCATGTACACCAATATACCAGTTTCCTTTCGGTACTCCTTTTAGAATGAGTTCCTTGCTGTTTCCTGAATATCTGCATTGTACCTTTATATAATCTGATGGCTCATCCCCGTCTTTACTTCTGGCAGCAACAACATCATAACCATCCAGTTCTTCTGTATTACTGCCAAGGATAATTTTAACGTCATTTTTCTTCACCTGTAGTTTCTGAACCACAGGTGCATTTGGTGTCTTTATATTTACCTTTAACAGAAATCCTTCAGACCATTCACCATATTTCTCCGTATGACCACTTTCCTCTTTATATGCCCTGCAATAGAGATAATGCGTCCCTTCAGGAATATATTTCAGTTTAGGATAATGATTCAGTTCAGATTTTGCGACCTTCACCTGTGCGATATAATTTCCTTTTTCCAGTTCCTTTTGAGATTCTGCTGCTACAAAAAAATATCCGTCTGCTTCATTAGAAGTATCTCTTAAAGAAAGTTCTGCATAATTCGTGATCACTCTGGTCCATGTCGGATCAATCACCGGTCTGTTCAACCCCTTGTACGCATCCACCTGTACCTTTATCTTTACAGACGTATCCAGCTCTTCATTGTTTTCACCTTCACGCAGTTCCAATTGTCCGTTAACTGTGAAACTTTGAGACGCCGTATTTTTCGGGTTATATGCACAATTCTCCACATCCCATTTTACATCGGCAGAAAATGTCGTTTTTTCTCCATCCGCTTCAGCACCATAGACTTTAAGAACCGATGGCAAATGTAAAGCATCAGCAGTTTTTTCTACGCCATTGGTAATTCCGGTCACAGGTTCAATGGTATCCACCAGTCCCTGAAATGTCCTTGAATCTACTCTGAAAGAATCCCAAATCTTCTTTGTTATAGTCTCTCCTGTCGCTGTTTTCGCAGTCACTGTCACTCCAAGATCATGTTCTCCAACTGGCAGTCCCATCTGCGGACAAAGGCTCAGTTCTGTACTCTCTCCAGGTGCCAGACTGGTATTTCCGGATAATGATACACTACAGTCTTTGCTGTAATCGAAAGACAGTTCCATATTCATGTCCGTAAAATTTTTCAGAACATAAATTCTGGCTTCCGGAAGTGTCTTATATCCCCAGTGCATTATCGGGAAACTCTCGGAAGATTTTTCGGTAATTTCCAGACTCTTCTTTTCCGTTGGGTTCTTCTCTCTGTTCATTGTGATATGAACCGGATATCTGCTTCCGTCATCTGCAAGGAAATCAAACGTTTCATCATATGTTCCGTATTCCTGCTTTGGCAGTACAAAAAAGTCCAGAGTTTCTCCCGGCTTCAGCAGTCTTTTGGAATCCTGTTCCTCATAGTCCTCTGACCACTTTGCCATCTGATCATCTACCTCAAAATTCTTAAGACCAGAAGCATCTACCCGGACTCTTGTTTCTTTTTTTCCTGAATTTCTGACTTTCACATATTTCTCTACACGAAATTCCGGATCATAAAAATCACTTTCTGTAAGCTCTACTTCCGTACCTGTCTCTACGCTTAACTCATAGTCTCTTTCAGAAGATTCACCAGACAGAGCCGAATCTGTTACTATGTCAGGAATATTTTCTGTTCCATCACTGAAAGATTCCCCTGTCGAAAACTCTCCGCTCCCCATACGGTTAATGGAGCTGTACCCAGCATTACTGCTGACAAAAAAAGTGCTGTTATAACCTTGTATTCTTTCATCTCTTTTTCCTCCATTCAATGATATTTATTATCATAGTATATCACCATTTATATAAACATCTGTAATTATAGAATAAAACGTATTCTAATGGGCATGAATGTTATAATCTATTTTCTTACCTGAATGACAAAAGCTCTCCCTACTGTAACATTCATTTTGTAGAGAGAGCTTCTATTTCTTTTTCTTATTTTTTTCCTATTTTATCAAAAAGATTTTTTCACTTTCAATGCCGCCTTCATCCTCATGCCATTTATTCATTAAAATGAACTCATATCATTTTACTGATTTTCCAAAATATGTAATTCCATACTGAGGCTCAGAAAGACGATATCTATTTTTTGCTTTACCTTTTTTTGATAATACAACAATATCTGATTTCACATTATTTCCCATTGTATATCCACAAACATATAAATTTCTTTTCTGACATTGTACCTGCCATATTCATTTCCTCCTGAAATTTATATTTTTTCGAATTTGCAAATTCTACTTGATAAAGAGTTCTTAATTTCAGCTTTGCAAACCTCAAAGAATAAATTTTCCTTTGACAATTTTATTTTATATCTGAATTTTTACTCCTGCTTATGCTTACCAAAAAGATTCTCTTTGATTTCTGATAAATCACTTTGTACCTGATGTAAAATCTCTAATTTCTCTGTCAGTTTCTCTATTACAGACTGATAATTTTTTTTCCGCTCTTCCTGTTTCTCATCTCGTTTTTCATTTGATTTCACAATATAAACCAAAAGAAATACCGCCAGCACTGCCCAGATTCCATGCGAAACTGCCACATTCATAACCGTTGTTTCCATAGTTCACCTCCCTCCTCTTAATCTTCTTTTATTACGCATTTTTTTCTATATTCCATCCACTAAAAGTCTTTTCTGGTCTTATTATTACCGTTCCAATTTAAGGCACAGTTTTATTCTCTACAATTATTCTACCAATCTCTTTTTACCATATATTTTTTCTCCTCTTATCATTAATTTGAATTTGCAAACTCACTTAATAAAGAGTTTTTTCTCTTCCATTTGTAAACTCACAATTTTTTCTTTTTTAGTTTCTGATCAGCAGTTTTCTTACTACTTCCCCTAAAAAGGAGGTAGATACCTATGAAAACACTGACAGAACTTATCCAAAATTATCAAAATGGTATCCCAGATTCAGACAGTGAAATTCTCAAACGTATGGAACCGCTTGTGAAAGGATATGCATCCCGGATTCACTGCATGGAACGCGAAGATTCCACACAGGAATTGTATCTTACTCTGTTAAAGACATTGCCATATTTAAGTTCTTCATCCTCAGAAGGTGAATGTATCAGATACATGCAGACCTCTGTCGAAAACAGATATCGTTCCCTTTGCCGCAGTTGTCTTTCCGAACCTGAAAAAGATGATTTTGATTCTTGTTCTGTTTCATTACAGGCTCCCGACAGTTTTGATGACACCTATTATGATGTAACCGCATATATCAACTCTTACCCTTCGGACAGTGTCCAGAGAAAAATTCTGTCCATGTACTTTTATCAGGATAAAAGCGATGCCCAGATTGCCCGGAAACTGAAGCTGTCCCGCCAGTACGTCAATCGGATGAAGAAGAAACTAATTCTCAGATATATTTCCGAAAACAAATAAAAGCAACACCTGCTGACCATAAATTTACAGTCTGCAGGTGTTCCCTTAGTTTTCATATAATTCCATTAATGCCATTCCCGTACCGGAAATGCCATTCATAAAAGCCAGATTCAGATATTCTGTCCCAGATATTTTTGCCGGGTGATCCAGTTGAAATAAAAGGCAGTCACATAACGCCTCATATTGCTCCTTCATTTTTTTATTACCATATTTTCGAAGATACTTCTTCATAATAAGTAAATTCCCGGACATCCCATGACACAGACAGATTCTTCCATCCTGTTCTCCATAAAACAAAGCGTCTGCAGCATTTAACCTGTCTTTTTTAATCTGCAGATCCTCAGGAAACAGTTTTTCCAGTTTCATTCGTGAAAGCAGGATTCCCGGCGCCCCATGGCACCATGCATTCATGAAGCTTTCCCCTGAACTCTCTCGTAAATCCTTCCAGTTTCCGGCTTTCTCTGAGTACAAAGAATCCTCATATCTCAGCAAAAGCTGTATTTTATCAGCATATTCCGCTTTATGATTACATTCATACAACGCTGCATAAGCCATCATAAATCCACTGTTGCCATGAGACATTCCAGCCAGCGGTCCGTCTGTTCCTTTTAATCTCCATCCGTATCCATTTCCGGTTTCCTGTCCTTTCTTCCACAAATCTTTTTCCATATCTGCCGCTATTTCATAATATTTCAGATTTCCGGTTTCTTTATATAACATCACTGCCACTACAATAGCTCCGGCATTTCCGCTCAGATAATCCAGTTGTGAATCTTCTTTCCATACCCTCTCAATAATGCTGAAATGCTTTTCCGCATAAATCATCCACACTCTTTTTCCTGTAAGTTTAAACAGATAAAGATAGGTATATACCACCGAGCTTTCTCCATTTACAATACCTGTCAGAAGATTTTTATCATAAATCTGTTTTTTGTGTATTTCATCTGTATAAGCTTTCAATCTCAAAACAGCAAGATGATAAATTTCTTCTGCACTTGCATTCTTTTCTTCAAAATCATGAAGATATTTTGCAAGAAACAAGACTATCCCGGATATTCCATCATATAAATATATTCCACCTGATCTGAGATTCCAGTGACCATTATCCCAGAATTGCAGACCCGCCCAGCCGGCGCTCTGTTCCCGGATAATTGCTCTGCTGCAGATTCGATGAACTATCTTTCTGATCTGACTGTATATTTTGCGCTCTTTATCTGTGTCATATCCCTTTATCCTGGTCGGAAACATCTTTTTCTTTCCATCAGATGCCTTCAGCATTTCCATGGACAGCCTGATATAATCACACTGACATTCCATATCAGAGTAACTCATCTGCTTCATATGCATTCGCCATGACTCATAAGGAGTACAGGGCAGATATTCTTTATGTTCTCCGCCATTTCCATCATAAACAGATCTGCTGTTCGCATCAATCTCAAAGCAGGGTATATCCATTTCCAGAAGGCTGTCAATTTCATAATCATGAATCTCTTTCATAAAAGAAGATTCCCCCTCTTTGTGAATCACATTCAAAAGAGCTTTCCTGCATTCTCTTGACTTCATATAATCCGGATGAAACGAAGCCATAAGATACATTGCATACTGTTGGGTATGCCGCAGTACAACTCTGGAACGTCCGTCAAAAAAGCCGGACAACATCACCTCCACTTTCTTATCTGCCATTGCCACCATGTACGCTCTGCAAAATCCTCTGATAATGCATTCCGTATAATCTGCCGCATTGATAACCTGATCATTTAGTCTTACAATGCATTCCTTTATCTGCATTTCCACAGGTTCATATTCTATGTGAATATCAGATGTTTTATCATCCTTTACCACAGGAAGTTTAAACGGCGTTTTTATCTTTTCCTCTGTTCCCATTGCACTTATAAGAACTCTGCTGTTTCCTCTGCCCCATGTGAGAACAGGGAGCATTCCTGTATGTATAACCGAATTTGCCAATTTTATTTCTGTACTTTTGTTTATTTTTTCTTCTACACTACTTCCGTCTTTTTCTGATTGTTGTTTTAAATATCCCGGATATGTTTCCATATCGATAATCACAGGATATTCTCCATGTGCGATAATATTTTCACCATGAAGATCTGTGGCTCCAAGGGCATATCCCAAAAACAGATGTATGCCCATTCTGAAATAATAATGCTCCACCTCACTTTCGTTTTTACAGGGAATATTCTCAATTTTTTCTTCCCATCCATAGGAATCATGAGATAAATATTGTACCGTCCTGCAGGAAATTCCTGTTTTTCTGCATAAATAGTTATAAAGTTCCTGATATTTTATATTCTTATCAAGACTATGTGGCTTATAGTACAGAATTGTTCCATTATCCAATTCTACCTTTGCCACACTTCGTCCTCCTCTGTGTGTATCGCCTTTCGACATGTAAATTCCCACAGTCCCGGAAAACTTTCTTCCATCACAGAATATTTTTTGTATCTGTTCTTTTTCTGCATAAAGAGATTTCCTGATTTCACATTCTGCTCTCTGGATAGAGTTATTTTTTAATTCAAGCAGACGTTTTAACTCGGGATATTCCTGCAGTAAAGATTTTATATATGTTGCATTGTTAAGATATTTTTTTTCATAATAATCATATTGTTCTTTTGGCGTACTTCCTTTTAGATTTCCAAAATTTTTCTGCCGATGTACATCTAAGATTAATATTTTAAGAAACATAGTTCGATTTTTTCTGCATAAATAATCCAATTTCAGCAACACACTATAGTTCCATATACAATAAAAGACAATTTCTCTTCTATACTTTCCGTATCTATTATCTCTATTTCATCTAATTCTTTTTCCACATTTCCTATTATTTTATCATTCATTTCGTTCATAACCGTCACTCTCCCATTATGTATTATCGCTAATTATTATTTCTACTTCAAAAAAATCTTTATCATATTTAAAATCTATTTCACCATTATACTTTCTTACAATTTGTTTGACACTTTCAATCCCCCATCCGTGCTCATCTTTCTCTTTTTTACTTGTATAAAATTTAGTGTTTTTTTCATAAGGTTTATATATGCTTGTATTCTTTACTTTAAAAATAAACATATCATTAATATTTCGAAAAATACACGTAATTTTACCTTTTCCCTCTTCACACTTTTCAGCAGCTTCTATTGCATTATCCAAAAGATTTCCTAGGAGTACAACAAAATCTATGTCTTTCATCGGAATTTTTTTCTATTTTTTGAATCTACTTTAAAAAAAAATATTCTTTTCTTCCATTTTTCGCACTTTTATATTCAACATAAAATTTATTTCTGGAATTCCTGTCCACGCTACTCCACTATATCTAATGCTTTCTCTCTTGTAATGATTCAAAAAAGTGATACATGAATCCAGTTCTCCATTTTCCAGGCATTCTTTTATATATAAAAGCAAATGTTTTTCATCGTGCACCAAACACCGATACCGGTCATATGACATTCTCAATTCTTCATATTCTTCTTCCATTAATTTGCATCTCATATCTAAAATCTGATTTCTCATTTCTAGGGTCTTTTTTTGAAACTTAACATATACACCAATCAATGCTATATTACTAACTACTAATAAACATGCGGTCATTACAAAATTTTCCTTTTTAATCGTACCAAATTTGTATATGATGCTAACTATTAATAAAACATACTCTAACAATCCAATAATAAAAAGTTCCTTCAGACGTGTACGCAATATTCCTTTTATACTGTTTACTGACAAAATAAATTTAATTATCCAAAATATGAATAAACAGCCTAAAATCCAAAATATAACTTCCTGATATGTATGTCCTCTCGGATATGAATAAAAATCATCCCACTGTTTATGGTTAAACACCCCTGCATATACAACATAAGCCTCTTTTATCAATCCTATATTAACTGCATAGAAAAAATTCCAAACATATGCCTGTTTAAATGTGCAATCAAAGTAGCAAAAAACATATAATACAATTATTCCACTCCCAAGAATAATCATTAACAACGATTGATATCCAGCCCAATACTGAGCAGTTAACCAAAATATCATGCCGATATATAATATTCTTCTTAAGACCATCTCCTTTTTCTTTACAAAAAAAATATCATATATAATTCCTGCAATTAATCCAATTATGTATATACAAATAACTTTTATGACATATTTTTCTATTTTTTTATCAATCTGCCATAATGAAACAGAAAAATTATAAATTCCAAAAAAAATCAAAGAATACAACAGCCATTCTAGAACATAATATTTTTTTTCTAATATTCTTCGTTCAGAAAACGTCTGGCTAAATATCCAGACACCTATCCCTGTCTCCATAAACGTTGCCAGTCCATACAATAAAACTTTCAGCATTCTTCATACCCCCCAGTAATTCAGAATTGCTTCTCTGACACCTTTGAATCTTTCTCTGCCAACTGTAATAATATTACCGTCCCGCATATAAAGATCCCTTCCTTTCATCTTCATCACATGTTGGATGTTTGCAAGATATCCTCTGTCAGATATAATAAATTCTTTTGAATTCAGTTCCTTTTCTACTGTTGACAGACTTGCTCTGATCTTTACTTCCCCACGCCTGTGCACAAAAATGACATATTTTCCTTCTTTTTTCATATAGAAAATATCAGAATATGCCAGTTTTTCAACTTCATTTCTTTTATTTATGATATAGTACCGCTCTTCTTTCTCCATAATTCCAGGAAGAAGCGCATCATAAGCCTGCGGAAGTTTTTCCTTCAGACACTCTTTGGGGATATAACGATAGGTGTTTACCTCATATGCTTCTATTGCATAATCCACAAAATTTGTAATAAATATAATAACCGGATCCGGATAAAGTCTGCGAATTTCCCTCGCTGCCTCTATTCCGTTTTCTCCAGGCATCCGGATATCCAGAATATACATATCGAATTTTTCTTCATTCAATCCCAGCAGAAACCATTCCACATTCTGGTATATCGTTACCGTGCAATCTACGTTTTTCTCTGCAAAATACTGTTCTGTGATATCCTTTTCTTTTTTCAGATACATTTCGTCATCATCCAGAATCATTATTCTTATCATAGCAATTATTCCTCCATGAATGTATAAAATCTGAATTTCTTCACATCATAAAAATAACTTTCATCCTTATTGATGACCAGCTCATAAACCTCGATATCCCCTTTGGTTGTCACATCAGTTCTGTGATACTGATAAATGTATCTGCCTTCCTCATGGTTTTTTACCTTTCTGATGATATCATCCACCAGTTCTCCGATTGTCATCGGACTGTCTCTGGAAGGTCTCCATCTTCCAATCATACCACGAACCTGTGACTTGGTCAGTTTAATTCTCTTTCCAAGAAGATATCCTTTCGGGAAAAAGTCTTCTCTGGTCTTTCCTGTCTTTTTTAATATCTCACGTATTGTCTTATTTTCTTCATCTAAAGCAAATCCCATATTAGCATAAGCCTGCATATGAAGCAACGCTAATTCGAGATATTTACTGTTTTCAGATTCTTTATTCCATAACAGTAATTTGTCCAGACTTTTATATACAGTTTCTCTGATTGTAATTCCCTGATTTTGCAAAGTCTGCAAAGAAAACATCATGGTATACAAATCCTTTGTATATTCGTCCATATTCCTATATTCCTCCTGTCATAAAACATATCAAATTTGATTAGTCGCTTGTCATTTATATCCTTATACATATTTAATTCCTTCTGTTAAACTTTATCAAAGGAAAGGATTTTTATTTATGAAAAATCAGGATTAAATATAATTACAATTCGACAATTTTCGTGTTTTTGTCCTCGAAAAGCATTTTTCTGACCTCGAAGCAACAATCAGGAAATGCTTTTTATTTTTTCCGTTTCATGTTTACATTTTTCTCTTTTCTCACTCTTTATAAGATGTATCACCGGTGAGCAAATAAATAATAAAATTTCAGGAGGATGAACAAATGACAAAAACAGAAAAAGCAGTAACATGGGCAATTGAAATCGCAAACGATCCGGCACACGGATATGATCAGGATAACAGATGGAGACCGGACTATGATTGTTCTTCACTGGTAATCTCCGCATGGGAACAGGCTGGTGTACCTGTAAAAACAAAAGGAGCCACTTATACAGGAAATATGAAATCCGTTTTTCTGTCCTGCGGCTTTAAAGATGTAACTTCCAAAGTTAATCTCAGCACAGGAAGTGGCATGAAACGTGGTGATGTATTATTAAACATCGCAAGTCATACAGTAATGCACATTGGTAATGGTCAGGTGGTATCTGCCAGCAAAAATGAAAATAATGGATATCATGGTGGTAAACCCGGAGATCAGAGCGGAAAAGAGATCAAACTTCAGAGTTATTACAATTTCCCCTGGGATTGTGTTCTCCGTTATACTGAAGATTCTGCAACTACTGATCCTGATCCTGAGCCACAGCCAACTACTGGAAATGCAAAAATCCGCAAAGGTCAGAGTTATGCCAATAAATTCGCAAATGCCGGAATTTCCATTACCGGAAAAAGAGACGCAGCTACTAAAAAAGCAGGGATTAAAGTTCTTCAGACAGCTCTGAACAAAGATTATGGTGCCGGTTTGGATGTAGACGGTATCTGGGGAACTAACACAAGCAATGCCCTTGGTAAACATTACGTAAAAAGCGGTGAAACCCAGTATATGGTAACTGCCGCTGAGATTCTCCTTCTTTTACGTGCTTATGATCCAAACGGTGTAGAGATTCCCGGTACCTTTGGCTCAGGACTTCTCTCTGCTGTAAAGGCATTCCAGAAGGCACAGGCTTAACGGTTTCCGGAACCTGTGACAGAAATACTTTCCTGAAACTGATCAGCTGATCTTTACCAGATAAACATCCGGCAGAATTCTTTTCACTGATTCTGCCGGATATGCCCCTTCACTATTTCTTGTATATAAAAAGAAACAGTTTTGAAACCCATCAAAATGATTTCAAAACTGTTTCTTTTGTTTTCTTATTTTTTACCACGGAACATATTCGCCGCTGTCTTCATCATAATAATACCAGCGTTTCCTCTGCCTATAGGACTACAGTCAGATTCCGCAGCCTGAAACGGTATATAGGAATTGGTTCCCGGATCCCAGGAATACAGGTCATACGGATCTGTGACCTCTTCTGATGCATCGTGAGGTGCTGTCCAGTAATATTTATTGCCATCCTGATCTGTGACACCATTTTCATTTACCATAGCATCTTCAATATCTTCCCAGCTTCCATAGTAATTTCCGTCACTGTCATACCAGTTTCCATCATCAGCTTCAGAAATCAGTCTTCCATTTCCCTCACTGTCATATATCATTGCCTGATCTGCCCTCTGATCAGATTGAGTACCACCATTACCTGTTGAACCATTATCT
>ENA-OQHY01000204-OQHY01000204.1-human-gut-metagenome-genome-assembly--contig:-NODE-204-length-34282-cov-10.191948_pt1 | contig 34282 bp, 48 predicted proteins | sample MGYA00242570_ERZ504733 | MGnify/ENA primary metagenome ERZ504733 (study PRJEB26092, sample SAMD00036219) | human gut metagenome | host: Homo sapiens | study: EMG produced TPA metagenomics assembly of... | reverse complement strand
CAAAAAAGAAATTATCTGTAAAAATAACTGGAAAAACAGGAGATATAAAAGGTTGAAAAGCCTTGAATTTTAATAAAGACACCTGATTATATGAGGAGGAAAATAAAATGTTCGTAGCAGAAGATATGTATCAATTAGGAAGCCAGCGTTCGGCAATCCGTGAATTATTTGAGTATGGCAAGCAGCGCGCAGCAGTTGTGGGAGCGGAAAATGTCTATGATTTTTCCCTCGGAAACCCAACCGTACCGGCACCGGACTGCGTCAATGAGACCATCCGTGACCTGACACAGAAACTGGATTCCATTTCTTTGCACGGATATACTTCTGCACAGGGAGATATCGAGACGAGACAGGCAATCGCAGATTACCTGAACAAGACGTATGAGACTGCGTTTTCGGCAGACAATTTTTACCTGACCATGGGAGCTGCCGCATCTTTGTCCGTATGTTTCCGTGCACTTACCACTTCACCGGAAGATGAGTTCATCACGATTGCACCGTTTTTCCCGGAGTATCGTGTGTTTGTGGAAGCCAACGGAGCGAAACTTGTTGTGGTACCGCCTCACACCAGCGATTTCCAGATTGATTTTGATGCCCTGGAAAAAGCGATCAGCATACACACCAAAGGAGTGATCATCAACTCCCCGAACAACCCGTCCGGAGCTGTCTATTCGAAAGAGACAATCCGGAAGCTTGCCGCACTTCTGACAAAGAAATCCGAAGAAAACGGCACACCGATCTTTATTCTTGCGGATGAACCGTACCGCGAGATCGCATACGATGGCGTGGAAGTACCGTATGTGACAAAATATTATGCAAACACACTGGTATGCTATTCCTACAGCAAATCCCTGTCGCTGCCGGGTGAACGCATCGGCTATGTGATTGTTCCGGATGAAGTGACCGAGAGTAAGACCGTCTATGCGGCAATCGCCGGAGCCGGCCGTGCGCTGGGCTATGTCTGTGCACCGAGCATGTTCCAGAAAGTAATCGCTGCCTGTGTAGGGAATACCGGAGATATCGAGTTGTATAAGAAAAACCGTGATCTGCTCTACGATGGTCTGACAAAGATTGGGTATGAATGTTTCAAGCCGCAGGGCGCGTTTTACATGTTTGTCAAGGCGTTGGAGCCGGATGCAGATGCTTTCTGTGAGCGGGCAAAGGAGCAGGATCTTCTGATTGTATCTGCCACGGGATTTGGCTGTCCGGGCTATGCGCGTGTGTCCTACTGTGTGGATTATGATATGATCGAGCGGTCGTTTTCTGCATTTGAAAAGCTGTATCAGAGCTATCGTAAAGAAATATAGGGAGAAAACGAAATGGCAGAAAAACAAAGGGAACATATCCGCTTTACCGGATACGTGCAGGGCGTAGTTTCCGCTACCGCCTGTCCCATCTGGCACAGCACTATGGTGTGACTGGCTGGGTACGGAATGAATACGACGGATCGGTCAGTGCCGAATTGCAGGGTCTGCCGGAAGAAATTGACCAGATCATCCAACAGCTGAAACAGGACAGATATATTGATATTACCGGGATGGATCGGCAAAACATACCACCGGATGAACAGGAAAATGGCTTTCATATCCGGTATTAGCGGAGTGAAAAGGGATGGAGAAATGAAAAAGAATATGATGGTATTTTGGATATGTTTACTGCTTGGAATCCTGAGCATGATTTATGCGGTAATGGTTCATGCGACCGGTTCCGGCACAGCTTTTTTCCTTATATGGATTGGTATCGGGATCGTGGTGTTTCTGTTTGGAATTTCCGTGTACATGGAAGTGTGGAAAAAGGTGCCGCATCCGGTAAAAATCTTTGCAGGAATGATTGTCTGTATCGGACTGCTTGTGTTTTGTATCGTAGAGGGCTGTGTGATCAGCCAGATGCACGCGGATGGACGAGGGGGGCTCGACTATATTATCGTACTTGGCGCACAGGTGAGAAAGGATGGTCCGAGTCCGGTTCTTAAATATCGTCTGGATAAGGCTGTGGAATATCTGAATGAAAACCCGGACACGGTCTGCATTGTTTCCGGAGGACAGGGAAGCAATGAGCCGTGGCCCGAAGCAGAGGGAATGGCACAGTATCTGCGGGAAAAAGGCATTGATACTGCGCGGATTTTGACAGAGGATCAATCGCAGACAACCGGGCAGAATATCACGAACAGTAAAAAGCTGATGAAAGAGGGTGCATCCGTTGGCATTGTGACCAGCAATTTTCATGTATTCCGCGCCTTACAGATTGCAAAAAAGTACGGACTTTCCGATGTCTGTGGAATTGCGGCGGATTCCACACCAAAATATCTGCCGAACAATATGCTGCGGGAATTTTTTGCAGAGATGAAGTGGCTGTTATAGAGAAAAACGGGGAACACCCTGCACAAAGCAGAGGTGTTCCCTGTTTTTTCATAACAATAAACCGTAAATGACGGCATTTTAAAATCGTTCATGTCGAAATAACTGTAATTCGCGCAATTAACAGCAGAACTTTTTTAAAATGTGGTACTATATTCCCGGAGTGAATGCACATCAGACCAGATGTGCCAGATAGTCTGAAAAATGGACACAACGGAGGAAATGCTTATGAAAAAAATGACAGCTTTTGTGATGGCGCTGGCATTGGTATGTACCAATGTTCCGGCTAATCTGCATGTACAGACAGGAACAGAGACCGTATACGCGGCACAGGAGACCGCGATCAATTCAGAGCAGGATCTGATCGCCATGCAGAATAACCCGAAGGAAAATATTATCTGGCAAAGGATATTACGATTACGAAAAAACTGAATATGTTCCCGGATTACAAAGACGATAATGGTGATTACCGTGTGGACAGTTTTATGGGAACGCTGGACGGTAAGGGGCATAAGATCAAAAATTATGCGGGAATCGGGTTGTTTGATAATGCAAAAAATGCAACCTTTAAAAACATTATCATGACAAATGTTACGATAGAAGGAACTGAGAGTGCCGCAGCTTTGGTATATAGTGCGACAAAATGTACATTTACCAATATTACAGTATCCGGCAGTACAAAGACAGCCGGCGCAGGAATTGTACTTCATGATGAGAACTGTAATTTTACCGATTGTACCAGCAAGGTCGATGCCAATATTGAAGCAGAAGATAAGGAAATTTGGATCAGTTTTGCAGGAATCAGCCAGGGAAGTGCTGGCAGTACTTTCAAGAATTGTAAGAACAAAGGAAATTTGAAAGTGACCAGTGAGTCTGTTGATGATCTAAGCTATAAGTTATATGGTATTACAAGTTATGCAAAAAGCATGGAAAACTGTTCCAATTCCGGCAATATTACGATTGTAAACACAGAAAAAAATGATCCGGAATATGGACCGGCTTTAACCGCTTGTGGTGTTATAGGGGAGTGTAGAAAAAAGATTACAGGATGCAGCAATACCGGAAATATCTCAGTGACAAATAAAGGCGGTAAAAAATCAACGACAAGGGCAACGATAGCCGGTGTGTTCAGTTCGTCAGCGAAAGCAGCCAGCCGCTGCTATAACACGGGAAATATTTCCTATAAAGGTGCCTGTACGGATTACTCGCTTGATAAAGCGATCTGGGTTCAGGGCGTTGGCACCGGATATGGAACAAGTGAATGCTATAATACTGGAAAAATTACAGTTAAGCTGACAAGCGGAACGGCTTGTGTGGGTGGTGTAAGCTATGCCGGAAGAAAACTTAAAAATTGTTATAATACCGGAGCGGTAAGCCTGACCGGAAATGGTCTGGTCGGTGGTATCGCGGCAGAGTTCTATGATGGTTACAGCAATTATAATACCGGTAAAATTTCAGGAAAAGGCAAAACGCTTTACAAAGGTGAGATTGCCGGAAATGCCGGATACAGCTACTTGGACGGTGTGACGGTCTATGATAATTATTATACCGGTTCCGGCAAAAAAAGCGGATCGGAGAGCACATCCTGGAAACCATATCAGTCCAAAGCAAAAAAAGTATCTTCGATCACATTCGGAAACTGCTCGAAGCTTTCTTCCAAATACTGGACATACTCAAACAAACATAAAAGGCTGATCTTAAAGAACAACAAAGAAGCATAGGAGGAATGTATATGAAAGCAAAGAAAAAAATAATCCTGCAAATAGGAAAAAATTTGTGCAGTCTGGCACTGGTACTTATTATGATGATCTGCATCCTACCGCAGATGACCGTAAAAGCAGACAATGTGGGTACGACAGAGGAAAAACTCGAGGAAGACTGGGGGGCAATGAGTTCAGCAGCCGGCAAAATGAATATGACCAATACAACAACCAAAGCACAGGTCATGAAAGTAATTACTGCTGCAGCAAAAAACGGAACCAAAGCAGAGTGGAAATCGTTCCGCAAGGTAGATGCAACTTATGAAAGTAAGGGAGGCGTTACAGCCTATCTGAATCTGTCACTGGATGGAAAGACAAGGGAACTTTATATCAATGAAGTGATTCCGACATTGGGAAACAACCGGCCGGAAAAAGGAATTGCCGTTTCTGAGGATGAATGGAATATTTTGCGGCTGACCAATATTGAGCGTGCAAAGGAAGGGAAAAAGCTTCTTACCATGCCGGCAGCACTGCAAAAAGCAACCGCAGTCCGTGCCAAGGAAAATGTCAACAATACACAGCCAGCACATACCAGACCAAATGGAACCAGCTACAAGACTGCCGTTCCGTCTTCTTTTAAGAATACCGGACTCGGCGAGAATATGTACAAATGTACAAAAACTGTTACGGCACAGCTTGCGATGCGTGGATGGATGAACAGTGCCAGTCATAAGGCAAATATTTTACGGGAAAATTATCAGTATCTGGGCGTTGGAACTTATGAGACAGAGGCAGTGCAGATCTTTGCATCTTCCAGTAAGAAGATCAAGTCCTACACAACAAGCACCGGAAAGACCACTTTTGCAGATGAGGAGGCAATGGCTGGCGAATATCTGATCTGTACGGATCAGGCAGGTGTGAAATCGTATCTGCCACTTGATACAAACTATATGAAAAAAGTAAAGGGCGGCTATACGATCAATCTGAATGCGATAAAGACCGTGAAGATCAAGATTAAAAATGCATCTTCCACCTCCTCGTACACCGATGTGGATGCTGCCGATGCCAAGGCAGTTGCATGGGTTGTAAAAAACAAGATCATGGAGCCTACCAGCAAGAACGAATTTTATTCCAAGGCAATCTGCACCAAGGGTGATGTATTTAACGCTTTGTACAAGGCAAACGGATCTCCGACACCGAAAGCATTAAATCATTTTCCGGATGTCAAGAGTACGGACAGTTACTATAAAGCTGCATTGTGGGCAGTGGATAAGGGGCTGATTGAGTATGGAATCTTTGAAGGAAAATATGCTTACCAGCGTGGCTATGCACTGTATTATGTATGGCAGAGCATCGGTGCACCGAAAGCATCCCAGAAATCAACATTTACGGACTACAAGGACTGGGTATTTTATGCGGATGCGGTAGCATGGGCCGAGTCCAAGGGCATCATCAAAGACAATGGTGATCATAAATTCAGACCGGACGATGCCGTTACGCGTGTGGAACTTGCAAAATTTATCTACTATGCATATAAATAATTTTAAAGTAAATGGACGACAAAGGAGGACTGGTTATGGTGGAAAAATTTAAGGAAACACAAATGGAAGGAAGAAGGCTGCTGTATTTGGGGATAGCAGCATGTATGCTTTTGCTGGTCATGGTAATCTGTCATGCAGAGCCTGTTTTTGCAAAGAACTTCGAAATGGATCTGGACGCAAATAAGGTAACTTACACACTTACAGAAGCAAAAAGTGGCAGTGTAATATTTGGTGAAGCAAATACTACCGGATACATTTATATCGGACAGAAACCGGATACATTTGTTGTAAAAAATGACACGGATAAGTTATCCGGGTAGGTATGTATGTGACTACGGAAAGCCCGGTTACACTAACCTGGTTTGCTGATTTTGGACCGTCACTAATGAGTCAGACGATCAATCGGAGTGAATCAGCCGTTATTACAGGACAGACCGCAAAGCCTGGCGAAGAGGTATCCGTACAGTATGGCTATATAAAAGAAGAAAACAAGAATGTGAAAACGCTGCCACGCCTTAAGGTTATAGCAAGAATCACCGTTACGGATGAACCGGTGTATAAAACAGTCGTAAAAAAAGAGCCGAAGATTGAAGTGACGAAGATGTCTGCGGATCAGGCTGGCATTCAGGTGGATGTCAATAATGGCGGTGCAGAAGTCCGTGGTGTTTCCAAAATTTATGTTTATAAAGGCTCAAAAAAGATCAAGACTTTTACAAGTGCTGCCACAAGTAAATACACATTTACTTATAAGGCAAAAGGGGCAGGTTCGGCAAAATATAAGGCGAAAGTCGAAATGATCGAAAACAAAAATGATGCAAAGACGAGTAAGGCAGTGTCTCCAAAGGCAAATACATATTCCTTGAAGGTCAGCACCAAGCTGAGCGACTATGAAGAAGATGAAATCAAGTTTGTAACCCAATCTCTTTCCTACAGTGGAAATACCATTATTGTAAAGGGATATACTGTAAATACGATGGGAGCAGATCTGGCTTATCCGTTTTATGCATATGCTTCTTATCCGGGGAAATTACTCTATCAGTATAGATATCCGGCAAATAAAGTAGTTAAAAAAGGGATTCATAAATATACATTCAAAGTTAAGAATGTGTCGGTTGTAGATTTACGACACTGTGGAATTAATGTTAAATAATCGCATATAAAAGAGGTAATGCATATGAAAAAAATGGCAGTTTTTGTGATGGCAATGGCTTTGGCATGTACCAGTAGCCCGGCGGATCTGCATACGGGCGCAGCAACCGAAACCGTTTATGCAGCGCAGGCAGTCGCAATCAGTTCCGAGCAGGATCTGGTTGCAATGCAGGAGAATCCGGATGGAAATTATTATCTGGCGAAAGATATCACAATTAAGGGGAATCTGAATCTGTTTCCGAATTATTATGATTATGATACAAAGGTGCAGCACGAGGAGTGCTTCATGGGTTCCCTGGATGGCAAAGGACATACGATTAAGAACTATACGGGAATGGGACTGTTCAACAATGCAAAAAATGCAACGTTTAAAAACATTGTTATGACAAATGTGACGATTCAGGGAAAAGAACTGGGAGCAGCCCTGGTATATCAGGCAGAAAAGTGCAGGTTTTCCAATATCACAGTATCCGGAAAAGCGACAATCGGTGGTGCCGGAATTGTCGATAGCGCACAATCCTGTGATTTTACCGATTGTACCAGTAAAGTTAATGCAGATATTAAAGTAACGGATGCGCTGCCAGGTTTTTTTGCCGGAATCTCCTGGGGAGATGAAAATTCCAATTTCAGGAATTGCCGGAATAAGGGCAATATCACATTGACAGGAGCATGGAATGAGGATACTTCGTTTTCGGTATATGGTATTGCCATGATCACGAAGAAAATAGAAAAGTGTGTCAATACCGGAAATCTTACAATTAAGAATACAGCAAAGGGAGATGCAGGACTCGGGCTTGAATTTGAGGCTTGCGGTGTTGCCGGATCGTGTTATGGGCAGGCTAAGGGATGTGGCAATACCGGTAAAATTTCTGTGACAAATCAGGGAGGAAAGACCTCGCGCGCAGTAGTCAAAGTGTGTGGTATCGAAGCGGCCGCTGTAAAAATTAAACAGTGCTATAACAAGGGGGCGGTTTCCTTTACCGGTGTCTGCTCTGGAAGAGACTATGAAGGAGATAATGAAGTTGCGGGTGTAGGATTTGCAGCGTCAATGAGCGAATGTTACAATACCGGAAAGATTACCGTCAATACGAAAAACGGATTTACCAATGTTGGCGGTGTAAGTTACTGTGGAACGAAGATTAAAAACTGTTATAATACAGGAACGGTCAGCCTTACCGGAAAAGGTTATGCAGGTGGTGTTGTCGGAGAATTCCGCGACGGAAGCTGCAATTACAACGTAGGAAAAGTTACGGCAAAAGGAAAATATGCATGGCTGGTGAGATCGCCGGTTATGTATCAGGGGAAAATACCGTATCGGATAATTATTATACCGGTTCCGGAAAGAAGAGTGGACGCGAGTATACAAGCTGGGTACCATATCAGTCAAAGGCAAAGAAAGTTTCTTCCATTACGTCAGCAAACTGTCCAAAATTGTCATCAAAGTACTGGACCTATTCCAGCAAGCATAAGAGACTTATCTTAAAGAATAACAAAGAGGCGTAAGAGAGAATGTGTATGACCTTGTTCCGCCACCGGGCGGAGAAAAGGAGAGGAAAATTTGTAAGTGGACTATTTACGGATGTGAAAAAAGAAGCCCCTGTTGTGTGCAGGGGCTTTAAAACTTAGGAAATAGTGCCATTTTTACTACATGAAATAGTAACACTTTGTGTGAAGTCTTTTGAAGAACTAGGTGACGAATGTGTTGCTGTTGCATATGCAGTGGCAGAGTTCCCGTTTTTGGAAGATGATATGGATTTAATTGACCAAGTTGTAGCAGGCGCAGTTGCGCTTGGTGAACAACTAATGCAGCGAGAGGTTGTGCCATCATAGGTAAATGTTGCGGTACTAGAAACACTCCATAATACTGTTCCGGAAGAGTTGCGCATATAAGTCGTTTTAGTCTTTGTAATATTATGGGATGCTCGATCGAAGTTTGTTATTATATTAGGTGAAAGAACAGCATCAGTTATGACTGTTTATATGGTGTATTAGGATAAGTGTCTGTAATAATATTAGCTTTAGCCGAAACCGGGGTTGAACATAATAAAAACAGAGCAGAAGTTAAGCATAATATAATTTTCGTTTCATATAAACTTTTCTCCTTATTCAATATTCGTGTTAGTAAAATAAATGGCTTCTTGTTTAAATACTTGAAAACTTCGATAGGAAGTAATTCCAAAAATAGAAGCTATGACAGCTAGTATTATAATTAGGGTTATGATACCTCCTCGTATATACTTACCTATTTGAATTCGTTTTATTAAATTCTCAGCAGTGAGTGTTGAAATATAAGAATTTACGGTATCTACAGGTGTGCCGAAGTCTTTGTACAAGTCATGGATTGTTTCAGGAGAAGTATCTTTACAAAAATCTTCCAGATTATTTGCCAGCGTAGCCAAATATTTTTTTTCTGCTTTTCCGACTGTTGGAAGTAATAGTTTTACCTGATATATGTATTGCCTGCATAATTTAGTCATGTTGTTTGCCTTCTTTCTCCAGCGAATCAAAAATTGAAGATACAGCAGATATCATGTTCTTATAGTCGCCATGCAATTCTTCCAGATAGGTTTCTCCATCAGCTTCAATATGATAATAAACACGTGTACGCTTTTTCCCTACAAGAACCGAATATTCGCTGATCATGTGTTCATTTTCCAGTTTATACATGACGGTATATATGGTATTAGGGGAAATAGAGAGTAGCTTATTTGATTCACTTGTAATATATTTACTTATTTCATATGCATAACAATCCCCCTTTATTTTTAAAATTGATAGTACTAGAAAGTCTGTGATACCCGTAAGGAGAGTATTTTTGTATGCCATATAACACCTCCAAGATATATGGAATTATAGCATGTTATATACGAAAAGTAAATATTATTTAGTACAAAATATTGGTTGACAAAATAAAATGCCTATGATACGCTACCAATGCAATAATACATGTATAATTGTAATTTAAAGAAAAATTATATAGGATTTAATAGTAAAGGAAAAGCTATAATAATGAAAAAACTTGGTAGGAAGGGATCCGCATGTATGATGGCAATTGCTTTATGTGCTATGACCGTTCCAGTGTTTGCTGGTAGCAATAATAAGTCTGTTAAAAGTGCAAAGTATAATGCATATGCAACAGAATATGTTGGATTTGTAAGTGCGGGGAGTGGAAACACATATGGATATGCAGCAATGGATTTTGAAGGATCTACCTATGAAATTCATGCTACAGATTAATATGGATTCCTGCAGGGAAGACTTTCCCTGTAGGAATCTTTTTTAACAGGGGGGATAAAATGAAAAAATATTTATCCATAGACAATGGCCTTTTAATGCTATGCATGAGTTTGTTTTTGTTTATGATGTTTATTTGTACACAATTACTGGTAAGTGGATATATAGAAAACAGGACACCCGAAGAGATTTATGTTGTAAATGAAAAGCAAATCACAGAGCATCAATTAAACCAACTGAGTCATATTTTAAAAGAATGCGATGCAAATGCGTATATGACGGGAATATATATGAAGGATGGAGATCTTTTTGAACGGAAAGAAGTGAAATTGTGGTTAAATCATGAGAAAAATTATGATTTAAAATCGAATTTTATGTTTGAAGAAAACACAATAAAAATTGATTGGAGAACAATCTCAGAACATTTGAAAAAAACGATCATACACGCAATAAATCAAAGAGAAACAAAATTTGAAAACATATATTTAGTATTTTCACACAAATATAGCAATGAATGTATTCAAAAAATTTCTCATTGTATGGAAGTAAATAAAAATCAGGATCAAATGGAGACAAGGGAAAACTATTTACAGTTATTTCAAAATAAAATGATGCTTTATTCTTCTCTTGCAATTGTAATATTTGGTAGCCTTTGTGTGTATGCACTTTCTGAATTATGGATATATACCAGAAAAAAGGAATGGAAAATTTGTAGAATATTTGGATATGATCATTTTAAAATTTTAAAAATATTTTTAGAGAATTGTCATTTGTATATATGGGAGCTGTTATTGGTGGAATAATAATAGCTGTAATTTATCATTTCTTTTATCGTTACACGTATATGGTAACAGAAAAATGGATTGAGATAATCGTAGTGGAAATCGGATGTGTATATATATTATTCTTGTTTTATGTGACACATAGAGCAAAAAAGCTTGTAGACGGATAAGACGAAAAGGATTGGAATGGTGTGTTATGAAATGGATAATTATTGCATGGGATCAAATTCGCCTGAATAAGAAAATTTCTATTATATTAGTTGTTTTTATTACCATGAGTATTTTTCTTATAGGGGTAATAAGCTTTTATAATAATATTTTTAGTTATTCTCAAAAGCAGTGTGAGCAGGTTTTGACGGGAACTATTGATAATATTGGATTGTTATATGTTGAAAATGGAGATTTTTATTCACAGAAAGCACAGGATTTTATAAATGAAGCGATGGATAAAAAAGTGGTAAAGTTTATCGGATCAATTTCTTCATTAGAAACAGACAGACTTCCGGAATTAGCCAGATTACAGGGAAATGAACAGGGAAATTTAACATGGATATGGGCAGATCAGACGGTCCTTGGGTTATGCAATTTAGAATTTTATAAAAAAGCAGAAATGACAGACATAAATAAAAATATATATCACTTGTATTTGGGATATAATTTTAAAAAAGTTAAGGTTGGAACACAATATGTGGTAAAACAGGAGGATGGGAAGGATGATGTATATGTAGTGGATGGAATTTTAAAAAAACACCAGAATTTTATTTCCGGGGAAATAGCATCTGGAGCAGCAGCAGGAACTACCGTGGCAGTTTATAATATGGATAACCGCGTGTTAGTTTTCGGGGATGTATATCCATCTTCCGGATTTTGGATATATGAATCGTATAAAAAGCCAGATAATATGAAATCTGAGTTAAAAAAACTGGCTGATAAAAATGGAATACAGATACAGCTCTCATCTTTAAATAGTTATTTAAAAAATGCCCAAATAGAAAACGAAAAGATCAGAATGATATTTTCCAGAATGTTTGGCGTCATTTTGATTGGAACAATCATTATAAATTTGAGCATGTGTGCGCTTTCTTTTATAGTAAATAAAAAACAGTATGGTGTCTTATATATATGTGGATTTTCAGAAAAGGATTTAGTCATTATTTATATAATGGAAAATTTATTGAAAAGCTTTATAGCGTTGATAATTGCGGGAGCAGGAATTTATGTCATGTTTACAAGATTATTTGTGAATAATTATGAAACATATCAGATGATACAGAATATTTTCTTTGCTCATATTATAAAAATTTTAGTTGAAGAAATGCTTATACTTGTACTTATTCTATCCATTTTGCCAGTTATCCTTATAAAGAAATATTCACCACAGATGATTGTAAAAGAGGGGGGCTTGTAATGATCCGCTTATCGCATATTGAGAAAACGTATTTTGGAAAGGGAAATGAAACACATGCATTAAAAAATGTAAATTTGAAAATACAAGATAATGAATTGTGTGCAATTATGGGGGCAAGCGGTTCTGGGAAAAGTACATTATTACATATAATAGGAGCCATGGATGATGTGACAGGTGGTTCCTATTTGTATAACGATATACCTGTATCTAAATTGAGTAAAAAAGATTTACATGGATTTAGAAAAAAATATGTAAGTTTCGTGTTTCAGAATTTTGCATTAATTGAAAGATATTCAGTTTACGAAAACTTAGAAGTACCACTTTTGGCAAGGTCGGTAAAGAAAAGGAAACATATTATTGAAGATGCCGCAGAGCGTGTGGGAATATCTGATCTTCTTCGAAAATATCCATCAGAACTCTCGGGAGGTCAACAACAGCGTTGTGCGATTGCAAGGGCTCTTATTGCAGATACGGAACTACTGTTGTGTGATGAACCTACAGGGGCTCTTGACAGTGAAAACAGCATTAAGATTATGGATGAGATTGCAAAAATTCACAGAACTGGTAAAACAATTATTATAGTAACGCATGATGACGAGGTGGCACATCGATGTGATCGCATTATTCGAATTACGGATGGATGTATTCTGTAGTTCAAAAAGAATAGTAAAAATTATCTTAAAGGATGAAAGTACCATGGAGGATTTGAGATTATAAAAATTGTGCAACGTCCCCAACCTCATAATGAGAAATTTTTGGTTGCGGTGAAGGTGAGGAAAACGATTGATTTTCTGTTTGAAAAATGCTACAGTATTACCAGATTTTGTGAAAATCCGCTAAAAGTAGAAGATGACTGGATAAAAGACTATGCACTGGAAGAGGAAATATGATAATTATAATTGTAGTGCATTTTATGAACCATCCTATGTGATAGCAAGGGCATATCAAAATGGAAGATTTTCATTTGGTGGGAGGGATAAGATGAAGAAAAAAATTGCGTTGGTAATCACAATTGCGGTATGTATAGTATCCGTATCAGCAAATGTTTATCAGTACAGGGTGATACAGAATAAAAACGCGTCTATAACATGGAACCAAAAGGTTGTGGATCAGATGTTTCAGGAGGAACTGGCATACATAGGGGATCAGATGATTCGATTAAGCAAGTGTGAATCCGGAGAAAAAGACACAGAGATCGGGAGAACGTTGGGGTATTGCCTGGATGCATTCAATATGTATCCAAGCACAAGTTATGGAGTATCTGGAAAGGAACATGATGTTCATCATATGGTGGCTGAGTTTAGAGATTATCTGGAAAATTTACAGTCCGATGAAACACTGTGGAAAAATGCAAAGAGTGGTGACTTAGATCGGTTGCATGATGCGTGGTCAGAGGTACTTACGCAGATTGATAAGGGAAAGAAAGCCCGTGTTGCAGCAGCTTCAAAAGTGAGACAGATATTGGAAGAATGTGCAGCGGTCGATACATCGGGAAGATATGATAATGCAGAAAACTGGTACCAGTGCTGACTTGACAGTGCAAGAGTAAAATCCACCGGCTTTTAAATTTTGTTGATATTGGGGCTGTAAAGATTTACCATCTTCTCAGTTGTGCGGGTGTATTGCACTGTGAAAATCCGCTAAAAGTAGAAGATGACTGGATAAAAGACTATGCACTGGAAGAGGAAATATGATAATTATAATTGCAGTGCATTTTATGAACCATCCTATGTGATAGCAAGGGCATATCAAAATGGAAGATTTTCATTTGGTGGGAGGGATAAGATGAAGAAAAAAATTGCGTTGATAATCACAATTGCGGTATGCATAGTATCCGTATCAGCAAATGTTTATCAGTACAGGGTGATACGGAACAAAGACGCCCAGATTGTATGGAACCAAACGACAGAGGATCAGATGTTTCAGGGTATTCTGGGACACATACAGGAGGAGATTTTATATTTACAAACATGTGAGCCGGACGAAAAAGATTTTAGGATCGGGGTGGCGTTTGGGTATTGCCGTGAGGCTGTAAACGCGTATATAACAACAAGTTATGGGGCATCATGGAAGGAACATGATCTTCAACAGATGGTGTCTGAGTTTGAAGGGTATCTGGAAAATTTACAGTCCGATGAAACACAGTGGAAAAATGCAAAGAATGGTGACTTAGATCGGTTGTATGATGCGTGGTCAGAGGTACTTACGCAGATCGATAAGGGAAAGAAAGCCCGTGTTGCAGCAGCTTCAAAAGTGAGACAGATTTTGAAAAATTGTGCAACGTCCCCAACCTCATAATGAGAAATTTTCGTTGAATTCGACCTTTGAATGCCCTCTTTTCCTTGTGGTACAATAGAAATACAGGGAAAAGGGGGAATTATCTTGTATCAGATAGGAGAATTTATTGTCAAAGCTGCAAACGGAGTATGTGAGGTAAAGGATCTGGTGCATCTGGATTTTTCAGATACAGATTCTAAAAAACTGTACTATCACCAGCAATGATCCGGAGCGTCTGGTGGGGATCATCAAACTGATCTGCGACCGGAAAGAAGAGCGTGTCCGGCAGGGCAGAAAAGTTACGGCGGTGGATGGGCGTTATTTTAAACTGGCAGAGAATCTGCTGTATGGGGAACTGGAAGTGGCACTGGATAAAGACACAGAGGAAATCCACAGGCTTATTCAGGAGCAGTGTGGGTAATCCCATAATTTAATCGTTTTAAGCTTCCCTTCTGGAAGGTATATTCCGGCGTGTGAAACGGATAGGTGACTTCATCTTCATAATACCATGGGTCATCTTCGTGCGCCGGATTTTTTAATACATGAAATTGTTGTGCCGGCATATATCCCTGTGCAAGCAGGAAGCTTTTTTGCCGTCTGCATTTTCGCACAGATCAACGACCATCACAACATGCCCCGGATTTCCGCCTTTTAAAAACACATCTCCCACCTGCAGATCAGATAGCGGGATCGGCTGTGCTTCGGTATCCATGGAGGCGGTACCGGCATAAGAAAAAACGATACGCAGATAGTCTTTCAAACTGTCGTAGGAAGTGTCCGGCTGTGCACTTTTGATCCAGCTTACATTATTTCCGTTTACACGGATACGGTAACCGTCTGCCCACTTCGTATACTGGGCGTCAAATCCATTCGTAAAATGAAAAGCAATGCGATCGTATTGCTTTGTACTCCAAAAATATTCTGCATATACCCGGATGGCGGAATCCGCGCATTGCTGGAGATCCTCATGTTCAAGTGGGAGATCAAATACGGCAACATGAGCCTTTTGATTGCGTTTTTTACTGCCGTCATATAATAGAACGGGACTTTGATCAGGCTCCATGGCATAGTTTCGCAAAAACTCTGCAAGACTTCCGTCGGCTTCTTTGGTTCTTGTGTAACCGTCCGATGTGTGGATGCGGCTTTCTAATGTCATGCCGGAAGCGTCAATCAGAGAAAGCGTGGAAGAAGTTTCCGTTTCTGTTGGTCCGGCCTGCGGTTCTGTCTGTCTGGAAATAGTTTTTTGTGAATCCGTCTGTGAATGGCTGGCATGACAACCGGTGAACGTGATGCCAAGGGATAGGATGCCGATTCCGAATAATAATCTTTGTACTAATTTTTTCAATGTTTTCTTCCTCATTTAAATATAATCTATGACAGAGCATACCACACTTTTGGAGAAAATAATAGAAATTGTTCTTGACAGGTAAAAACGTGTTTGATAATGTTATTTCATAAAGTCATATTGTTTCTGAATATTATATTAGTAAATGTCAATAGGAACAAATCACGGGGGATTCTCCCACGACTCCATGAAATTTAAAAACAGAATGAAGGGTTACATGATAACTTGACATACTACTATTGAATAGGGTAATGTAAAGGAGAAAAGATGGTCAGAACATTTATACAGACACGCGAATTTTCCAGGAATTGGGATAAACTTGGGTTTAAGGATGAAGATTTAAGAAAGCTGGAATTAGAATTGCTGGAAAATTCTGATTTACATCCGGTAATAAAGGGAACAGGAGGACTTCGAAAGATCAGAATTCCTTTTGCAAATGAAGGGAAAAGTGGCAGTGCCCGTGTTTGCTATGTGGATTTTGTGGTTCAAGAGGTTATTTATTTGATTACCGTGTATTCTAAAAATGAAAAAGAAAATCTGTCGCAAGCTGAACGTAATGGTATCAAAAGTTTAATTGAACAATTGAAATTGAAGTTATAGGAGAAGAAATAATATGAGCGATGTATATGAAAGTATTGTGGCTGGATTACAGGAAGCCATTGAGGATGCAAAAAGTAAAGAAAAAAAACTTCCGCGCCGTGTCGTGACAGTTGTTCCTGTTAAGGAATACAATGCCAGCGAAGTAAAGAAGATTCGTAACGAAACCGGAATGTCGCAAAAGACATTTGCAAGTTATCTTGGTGTTTCCTGTAAGACTGTGGAGGCATGGGAATCTGGAATCAATCATCCGTCAGGTGCAGCAAGCCGTCTTCTGCATATGATGGAGATGGATCGAAATCTCACAAAAGAATTTCCTTTTGTATCCATAGAGGAATAATAAATAATACATGAGTGTTTTCCAAAAACCGGAAGACACTCATTTTTATTGAGAAAAATAATTCTTGCATAATACCCACAGGGGGTATATAATGCGATGCAGAAGGATACCAATACAGGGTATCGGACAGAGAGGAGACATAATCCGAATGGAAAAAGAACATACTTGTGAATGCTGTAAGAAAAAAGAGCGTTCAGAGAAAGAACGTAAAGATATGATCAACCGCTTAAGCCGCATCGAGGGACAGATCCGTGGTATCAAAGGCATGGTAGAAAAAGACTGTTACTGCCCGGATATTATCACACAGGTAGCGGCTGCCAATGCGGCACTCAACAGTTTTAATAAAGTCCTGCTGGCACAACACATCCGTACCTGCGTCGCAGATGGTATCCGAAACGGCGAGGACGATAAAGTAGACGAATTAGTAACGATGTTACAAAAATTAATGAAATAAGGAGACAACTATGAAGCAATATGAAGTGACCGGCATGAGCTGTGCGGCATGCTCCGCTCGCGTGGAAAAAGCCGTCTCCAAAGTGCCGGGTGTGACTTCCTGCTCCGTCAGCCTGCTGACCAACTCCATGGGAGTGGAGGGCACGGCAACCGATCAGGAAATCGTAAACGCAGTCGTTGCAGCCGGATACGGCGCAGCACCCAAAGGCGCAAAAAAAGAACAGGCCGCAGCAGAAGAGGAAGAAGCACTAAAAGACCACGAGACACCGAAATTGCGCAAACGTTTGATCGCGTCTGTCATTTTTCTTGTGGTACTGATGTATTTTTCCATGGGACATATGATGTGGGGCTGGCCGGTTCCGGCTGCCATGAAAGACAATCATGTGGCAATGGGACTCTTACAGATGCTTCTGACCATTATCATCATGGTGATCAACCAGAAATTCTTTGTAAGCGGATTTACCAGCCTGCTTCACGGTGCACCAAATATGGATACGCTGGTGGCACTCGGTGCCGGGGCATCGTTTGGCTACAGTACCTATGCTCTGTTTGCTATGACTGGAGCACAGGTGCGCGGCGATATGGACGCGGTCATGGGATATATGCATGAATTTTATTTTGAGTCCGCTGCCATGATCCTGACACTCATCACCGTCGGAAAAATGCTTGAATCCCACGCCAAAGGAAAGACGACCGATGCCTTAAAGAGCCTGATGCGGCTGGCACCGAAGACTGCGACTGTAGTGCGGGATGGGAAGGAAGTTATCGTGTCGATCACCGAAGTGCGGCAGGGGGATACCTTTGTCGTGCGTCCGGGAGAAAACATTCCGGTCGATGGGATTGTCCTAGAGGGAAGCAGTGCGGTCAACGAGGCAGCACTCACCGGAGAAAGTATTCCGGTCGACAAACAGAAAGGCTCCTCCGTCAGCGCGGCAACGACGAACCAGTCAGGGTTCCTGCGTTGTGAGGCAACCCGTGTGGGAGAAGACACCACGCTTTCCCAGATCATCAAAATGGTATCGGATGCAGCGGCGACCAAAGCCCCAATCGCAAAAATTGCGGATAAAGTATCCGGTATTTTTGTACCGGCCGTTATCACCATTGCAGTAATCACCATTATGGTATGGCTGCTTGCCGGAAAAGATATCGGATTTGCATTAGCGCGCGGTATTTCCGTGCTCGTCATCAGTTGTCCGTGTGCGCTTGGACTTGCAACCCCGGTAGCGATTATGGTCGGAAATGGGATGGGAGCTAAAAACGGAATCCTGTTCAAAAATGCGGTGGCACTCGAAAATGCTGGAAAAACACAGATTGTAGCACTGGATAAGACGGGAACGATCACAACCGGAGAGCCACGCGTGACCGATATTTTACCGGCAGAAGGCTACACGAAGCGTGATCTCATGCAGCTTGCTGCAGATCTGGAGAGTTCGAGTGAACATCCGCTGGCCAAAGCAGTTATGGAGCATGCCAAAGCGACGGGGATTTCCCAGACGGCGGTACATGATTTTCAGGCACTTCCGGGAAATGGTCTTTCCGCGGTGCGTGGGGAAGATCTGCTGCTCGGTGGCAGCGTTTCTTACATGAAAGAGAACGTAACAGTAGATTCCACCCTGCTCGATCAGCCCAAAAGCTGGCAGAAGAGGGAAAAACACCGTTGCTTTTTGCCAAAAATCATACCTGTGCCGGTCTGATTGCCGTAGCAGACACGCTCAAAGAGGACAGCCCCCAGGCGGTGGCCGAATTGCGTGACATGGGAATCCGTGTCATTATGCTGACCGGAGATAACGAGCGCACAGCAAAAGCCATCGGTGCACAGGCAGGAGTGGACGAAGTCATAGCCGGTGTACTGCCGGAAGGCAAAGAGGCAGAGATCCGTAAGCTGAAGGAACAGGGCAAAGTAGCCATGGTCGGAGACGGAATCAACGATGCCCCGGCACTGACACGAGCAGATACCGGAATCGCCATCGGTGCCGGAACCGATGTGGCAATCGATGCGGCATCCGTTGTCCTGGTTAAGAGCCGTCTGCGGGATGTTCCGGCGGCCATCCGCCTAAGCCGGGCAACGCTGCGGAACATCCATGAAAATCTGTTCTGGGCATTCTTTTATAATGTAATAGGGATTCCACTTGCAGCCGGAGTGTGGTATCCTATATTTGGGTGGAAATTAAATCCAATGTTTGGCGCGGCAGCTATGAGCTTATCCAGCTTTTGTGTCGTGACCAACGCATTACGGCTGAACCTGTTTTCCGTACACGGAAAAGCAAATAAAGATGCTGCACCGGCAGCAGAACCGGTAGAAATAAAAACAAGCGAAAGTGAGGAAAAAGTAATGACAAAGACAATGCATATTGAAGGAATGATGTGTGGACACTGTGAGGCAACGGTAAAGAAAGCACTTGAGGCACTTCCGGAGGTGACATCCGCAGAAGTCAGCCATGAGGCTGGCACTGCTGTTGTGACCTTGTCCTCGGAAGTGGCAGATGATGTATTAAAGAAAACAGTAGAAGAGAAAGATTACAAGGTTACAGCGATTGATTAAGAATGTTGCAGCGGTTCAATGGAACGTGGAGCCGCCTGTTCCCGTTGGAGAAGGGTGGTATGAAACATGTATTTATTTCATAAAAAAACAAAAGTTCTGCGTGTACTCGCACTGCTGTGTGCGTTTGCACTTGGATTGTGTATGACAGGGGGATTTCAAATGACAGAAGCAAAAACAACGTATTATGATGCATCGGCAGGCAGACTGCACGTCAAAGGAACAAAACTTGTGGACAAAAAGGGGCATGAAGTACAGCTTCGCGGGGTCAGCACACATGGATTGAGCTGGTATCCGCAGTATGTCAACGACAAGTGTTTTGCCCAGCTGCATGACAAATGGGGGGCAAATGTCGTGCGACTGGCGATGTATACCGAAGAATATAACGGCTACTGCAGCGGAGATGCAAAGAACCGCAGTGATTTAAAGAAACTCATAAAAAAAGGTGTAAAGCTGGCAAAGAAACACAAGATGTATGTGATTGTGGACTGGCACATCTTAAGTGATGGCAATCCAAATTCCCATAAAAAAGAAGCAAAAGCCTTTTTCAAGGAGATGTCAAAGGAATTAAAAGGTTACAACAATGTGATTTATGAGATCTGCAACGAGCCGAACAACGGAACAAGCTGGAAAGAGATCAAGTCTTATGCGAAAAGCGTGATTTCTACCATCCGTGAAAATGATAAAAAAGCGGTGATCGTTGTGGGAACGCCAACCTGGTCACAGGATGTGGATCAGGCAGCGGCAGACCCAATTAAAGGGGAGAATCTTATGTATGCACTGCATTTTTATGCGGCTACCCACAAGGCAGACCTGCGCAATAAAATGACCGCAGCCATCAACAAAGGGCTTCCGGTATTTGTTACAGAGTATGGAATCTGTGACGCTTCCGGAAATGGAGCGATTGACAAAGAAGAAGCAAACCGCTGGGTACAGACGATGGATGAATATGGCGTCAGCTACATTGCATGGAATCTGTCAAACAAACAGGAATCTTCTTCGATTATTAAAAGCAGTTGTTCAAAAGTCAGCGGTTTTAAGAAAAGCGATTTGAGTGATGAGGGCAAATGGCTGTATTCCATGCTTCGGAAAAAAGCCGGCCTGACAAAGTAGCAGCGATTACATAACACGGGCAGGCACCGGGAAAGGAGGGAATCATGCGGATACGAAAGCGCCGGATGCGATGGGGCAGATCAGAAATTGCCCAAGGAGTTGACCAGTGGATAGGCATCTTTTTGGCGATAGTGATATGTTTTTTCGCTTTGCAGCAGGGCTATGGTGTACAAAACATGCACGATATCACGCAGGCGGAGCCGGACCATCTTGCGGTACATACGATGGAGCGGCAGCAGGGTTCCTTTCTTGATATTCTTGGACGCTCAGAGCTCACACAGTTAGAACAGGCGCGTCTGACCGTCAGTGCACGGGTCACGCGGCTGAATGCAGAACGCAACATCATTTTGTGGGCAGGACTTGCAAGCGGATTTGCCGGGAATGCTACCCGGATTTATCTGGCATCCTGCCGTATCGAAAACATATTTGTGCGCAGCCATGCGTGGATCATGGCATACATACACTGGCAGGATGGGGAAAAAGCTTCTGACTCTTTGAAATAAGCGACCATTTTCAAAGAGTTCAGGAGGAAAATTTCATGTTAGAAAAAGTCATTATCGTAGTTGTAGTAGCAGTTGTTGTGTTGGCCGCAGGTGTGGCATGGTGGTTTGAGAACGGATCAGCAAGCCATAATGAGGGCGGTCATGCGGCGGATGTGGACAGCAATGAACTGACAAAACTGGAAAAATAAATACATAATGAAAGAGGGAATGTTTCTGTGTGGGAACATTCCTTTTTCTTGTGCGTTTCTTTGTGTTTTGGGGACATATAGAGAAAAAGTAAGCCAGAAAGTCTCGGTGAAAGTTGCCGGAGGGACATATGTAGAGAAAGTGCATTGAAAAATCCCGGGAAAAATTGGCAAAGGGACATATGTAGAAAAAGTGCATTGAAAAATCCCGAGAGAAGTTGGTAAAAGGACATATGTAGAAAAAGCGCATGAAAAAGTCCCACAGGATCTGTTTAACAGGACATAAATGAGCACTTTTTTATCATATGTCCTCTATTTAGTTCGTCATGGGACATGGACGGCTATTTTTTTGCCATATGTCCTCTATTCAGTTCGTCATGGGACATAGACAAGAATATTTGCTTTATATGTTTGACCTCATTTCATTATAAGTAGTATATAATTTAATTATATGCGTTGATGGCAGGTGTTGATTTGAATCTTGGTATTGAAAAGGAAACTTTATTTTGGAGTTAAACCCAATGGAACTGTTGTGGGACAGGTTGTGACAGAAGAGTCTTTGTGGGAAGTAAGTCAGAAAGTAAGTAATAAGCAAACATATCCTTGCATAAACTGTACAAACACAGGAATGCAGGGGTATTTTTTTGAAAGCTTATATTGAAGAAAGAGCCGTGGAAATCGCAAACTATATCATTGAACATAAGGCAACTGTACGGCAGGCTGCCAAGCATTACGGAATTTCAAAATCGACCGTTCACAAGGATATCACGGACCGGCTGTGCCAGGTGAATCCGGCACTTGCGGCGGAAACCCGCAAGATTATCGATGTGAACAAATCCGAGCGCATATCCGTGGTGGAATGGCAACGAAGGAAAAATATGCACATTTACATATGGTATAGATTTTCAGCCATTTCGCGTGTTATAATGAGATGGCATGCAGGAGGAAAAAACAGTGAGTAATATGAAAAAAGAACAGCTTCGCCTTTATGCGGTAACGGACCGCACATGGCTGGGCAATGAAACCTTATATGAACAGGTAGAGAAAGCACTGAGAGGTGGTGCAACTCTGGTACAGCTGCGGGAGAAGGATCTTCCGGAAGCAGATGTGCAGAAAGAGGCAGAAGAATTGTTAGAACTTTGCCATGCTATGCGTGTTACTTATTCTGGATGATGATGTGGAGCTGGCGGCAAAGGTTGGTGCAGACGGGGTTCATATCGGACAATCGGATATGGAACTGGCACATGCACGCGCGATTCTCGGTCCGGACAAAATCATAGGCGTCACGGCAAAGACGGTAGAACAGGCCAAAGCAGCGGAGGCCGGAGGAGCTGATTATCTGGGAAGTGGTGCGGTATTTGGTTCCGCTACAAAGAAAGATGCCATTCCGATGAAACATGAACTGCTGGAAGAAATCTGTCGCAGCGTAAAGATTCCGGTTGTAGCGATCGGAGGAATCACAGCAGAAAATGTATTGCAATTAAAAGGCAGAGGCATGGCAGGGATTGCAGTAGTCAGTGGCATTTTCGCCTGCAGGGATATCGAGGCAGGCACCCGGCATCTTGGAGAACTTGTAGAACAGATCATATAAAAGATACAAAAGAGGAGTAAAATGAAGACGAATTTACAGATAAAAAAACTGACGCTGACAGCACTTTTTACAGCAGTGGCTGTAGTTGGGAGCATGTTTTCTTTCCCGGTACTTGGATCAAAATGTGCACCGGTACAGCATTTGGTGAATGTACTGTGCGCGGTAACGGTCGGACCGTGGTGGGGACTGGCACAGGCATTTATGGCGGCCTTAATCCGTAATCTGACAGGACTTGGCAGCCCGCTGGCATTTCCGGGAAGTATGTGTGGGGCATTGCTTGCAGGACTGCTTTACCGGTATGGAAAAAAGCTTCCGTTTGCGTATGTGGGTGAAGTGTTTGGAACCGGTATCATCGGCGGAATGCTTTCCTACCGATTGCGTACCTGGTTATGGGAAATAAAGCAGCGGCATTGTTTACGTTTGTGGTGCCATTTTTGATCAGTACCTGCGGTGGTACGATCATTGCGATTATCGTGACGATTCCATTGAAAAAGACCGGGATATTGGACAGGCTTACCGGCGAATGAGCAGACACGAGTGGAAAGCAGAAAGATGAGAGAACCAGTGATGAAATTTTCCGGGAAAAAGGTTGCAGAAATTCATAAAAAAATACAACAAATCCGTCCTATCATCCATTGCATTACCAATGCAGTAACTGTCAACGACTGTGCGAATATCCTTCTGGCGGCAGGTGCGTCACCGACGATGGCACACCATCCCTGTGAGGTGGAAGAGATCACGGCAGGTACAGCGGCACTGATCTGTAATTTCGGGGCCATCTCGGATTATGAGGCGATGAAGACTGCTGGAAAGCGGGCGCATGCGCTGGGACATCCGATCGTGATTGATCCGGTCGGGGTGTCGGGGGCTTCCTATCGGCGTGAAAAATGTCTGGAGTTGATGAAAATAATCCATCCGACCTGTATCCGGGGAAATTATTCGGAAATACAGGCATTGCTGCACAACTGTGGAACGGTTACCGGGGTGGATGCAGCCGAGGATGCGCTGGCGGAAGCAGAAGAAACGGATTTGCCGGAGCTGATGAAGCAGTATGCAAAGGAAAACCAGATGATTCTTGTCGCATCCGGAGAAACTGATCTGATCACGGATGGAAGCTGCGTCTACCGGTGTCATAATGGAAGCCCGATGATGGCAAGGATTACGGGAAGCGGCTGTATGTCCACCGTGATGCTTGGTGCTTTTTTAAGTGCGGAAAATTCGGTGGAGAAGTGCAGTGGCATGCTGTGCGTTTACTGGCATTGCAGGAGAACTTGCGGCGAAAGAAACGACCGCACAAAAGAGAGGGACGATGACGTTTCGCAACGGGTTTATTGATGCCGTGTCTTTGATGACACCGGAACAGTTGGAACATGGAACAAATGTGGACTGGTTTTAAAAGTACGAACGGGGAAGAGGATATAAATGGAAAATATAGTATTGAAAGCGTCCGACGGTTACGCGCTGAGTCTGGCGGTATTTGAACGTGAGCATCCGCGGGGATACATTCAGATCATTCATGGGATGGAGGAACATAAGGAGCGTTATGAGGCTTTCGCTGAACAGTTGCGGCAGGCGGGATTTACGGTGGTGACATCGGACATGCGGGGGCATGGGGAACATGCTCCAAAGCTGGGGTTCTTTAAAGAAAAAGACGGTGACCGTTATCTGTTGTCGGATCAGGTACAGATCACGGCATATATCAGGGAGCGGTTTCAAACGGAAAAGGTGATGATTTTTGCACATTCCATGGGAACCATCATTGCAAGGAATCTGCTTTGTACCCAGTCACACAGTTACGCAAAGGTGGTACTGAGCGGATTTCCGAATTATCCGGGAATACAGATTATCCGCATAGGGTTTTTCCTGACGAATTTGCTCACAAGGGCGCGTGGACCGATGTATCATTCCAAGCTGGTGCAGCAACTGTCAGTGGGAAATTTTAATAAGCAGGTAAAACATGCAAAAACCGAAGTGGACTGGATCTGTTCCGATGAGCAGGTGGTACAGGCATATCTGCAGGATCCGTATTGCGGGCACGGATTTAGTGTTTCCGCTTTTCACGATCTGTATATGCTGACAACTGCCATGCATCAGGTGTCAAATTACCGGGACGTAAATGAGGCATTACCGATTCTGATGATCCGCGGCAGCGAAGATCCGTGCACCGGGTATGAAAAAGGTGCCAAAGACAGCGTGGACACGCTGAAACAGGCAGGTTTTTCCAATATCTCCACAATTACCTATCCGCATATGCGCCATGAAATACTAAATGAGAAAGAAAATGAAAAAGTTTACGCGGATGTGATTGCATTTTACGAGAAAACGTGAGGTTGTGACTTGTAAAATCACAGGGGCTTTATTATAATGGTAGAAAAATGGTGTACTTTTGAAAAATGCACCACATAAATGCAAAAATGCATTTTAGAAAACAGGAGGAAACACAATATGGATCAGGAGAAAGTCATCGTCATTGACTTCGGTGGTCAGTACAATCAGCTGGTTGCACGCCGCGTCCGCGAGTGCAATGTGTACTGTGAGATTTATTCTTACCGTACCGACATCGAACAGATCAAGGCAATGAATCCAAAGGGAATTATCCTCACCGGCGGCCCGAACAGCTGCTATGAGGCAGATTCCCCGACATACACGAAAGAATTATTTGAACTTGGCATCCCGGTTCTCGGTCTGTGCTATGGTGCGCAGTTGATGAATCATATCCTCGGTGGAAAAGTAGAAAAGGCACCGGTACGTGAGTACGGAAAAACGGAAGTGTTCGTGGACAAGTCTTCTCTGCTTTTTGAGGGAGTGGCAACGGATTCGGCAGAAGGATCTACCATCTGCTGGATGAGTCATTTTGATTATATTTCCAAACCGGCACCGGGATTTCAGGTGGTAGCACATACTGCTGACTGTCCGGTAGCGGCAGATGAAAATCCGGAGAAAAAGCTTTATGCAATCCAGTTCCATCCGGAAGTACTGCATACCGTAGAGGGAAGCAGGATGCTTCATAACTTTGTAAGAAATATCTGTGGATGTGCCGGCACCTGGCGCATGGATTCTTTCGTGGAGCATACAATCAAAGAGATCCGTGAAAAAGTCGGTGATGGAAAGGTTCTCCTTGCATTATCCGGCGGGGTGGATTCTTCTGTTGCAGCAGGACTTCTTTCCCGTGCAATCGGAAAACAGCTTACCTGTGTATTCGTCGATCACGGTCTGCTCCGAAAGAACGAAGGAGACGAGGTCGAGGAGGTCTTCGGTCCGAACGGACAGTTTGACCTGAACTTTATCCGTGTCAACGCGCAGGAGCGTTATTATGGAAAACTTGCCGGTGTGACAGAACCGGAGAAAAAACGTAAAATTATCGGAGAGGAATTCATCCGTGTCTTCGAGGAAGAGGCAAAGAAGATCGGAGCCGTGGATTTCCTGGCACAGGGAACCATCTACCGGATGTGGTAGAGTCCGGACTTGGCGGAGAATCCGCAGTGATCAAGTCCCACCACAACGTCGGCGGTCTCCCGGATTATGTGGATTTCAAGGAAATCATCGAGCCGCTGCGTAACCTCTTCAAAGATGAAGTCCGCAAAGCGGGTCTGGAGCTTGGCATCCCGGAGAAACTTGTCTTCCGTCAGCCATTCCCGGGACCGGGACTTGGTATCCGTATTATCGGTGAGGTAACTGCAGAGAAAGTTCGTATCGTGCAGGATGCCGATTACATTTACCGTGAGGAAGTGGATGCCGCGGTAGAGGAATACCGCAAAGAGCATGGAGAGGCACCGGAGTGGATGCCAAACCAGTATTTCGCCGCGCTCACCAATATGCGAAGCGTGGGTGTCATGGGCGATGAGAGAACGTACGATTACGCGGTTGCACTGCGTGCGGTCAATACGGTCGATTTCATGACAGCGGAAGCTGCCAATATACCGTTCGAGGTGTTACAGAGAGTTATGAGCAGGATTATCAATGAAGTGAAGGGGGTAAACCGCTGCTTCTATGATATTACCAGTAAGCCGCCTGGGACGATTGAGTTTGAATAAATCGAGTTGCTTAAAAAAGCCAGTGTTTATGCGGGTTTCAGCGATTTCGATTAGTCTTTTGATAACAAATTGATAACAGTCATAGCAAGTGCCATTATTCTTGTTATCCAGTGGTTTATGGGTAACGGAACAATTAACAGGTGGCTTGCAGACTAAAGTTCGGAGCTTGGCTCTGAACAAATTCCATATTATAAACTAAGCCCTTAGCTGTGGTTAATAACCATAGTTAAGGGCTTTTTTGTCGTTGCCAAAGCATCTGTAGGGAGCTGCCAGTGGCAGGTCCTGTAGGTGCTTATTTATCTTTCAAGTGGTCTTTGAATGCTTCCACGAGAGCGTCACTTAATTCCTGTGATGGAACTTTTGCCCAACGCTGTGTGGTGTCGAACTCTGGATAATGGTAACGCCAGTTATCGTATTCTTCTCTGTTGATTTCTTCGGAAGATAGCTTGTCTGCCTGTTCTTTCCAAGCATACAGCATTTTGAGGAGTTCATATGCTTCTCTGCCTTTGTCCTTGTTGACCTTTAAGCATACCTCTCCGTCTGCTTCACTGACAGTAAGACCGTAAATATCTTCAAGGGTAAACAGAGTGTGCATAAGACCGATATAGCTGTCTATGTCAGGAACATCAAGAGCCTGTGGAGAAACATCAAGCACCTGTGCCAATGCATTTGTAAGGTCTGCTTTCGGTTTGCGTGTACCAGTTTCGTACTGTGCCAAACGCACATCAGCACTCTTTTCTGGAAAACCGATTGCTGTACCGAGATACTTTTGTGTCATACCACGCATTAGTCTGAAAAAATGTATTCTTTCGCTGATAGCCATAATGATACGCTCCTTTTATATTTAGTGAAATAAGTATAGCAGAAATGTTTAGTGGAAGTCAAGAAAAACCGAAACAAAAATGTTTAATATTTTCTTTGCAACCACTTGACAATAGCAAATATGTTTAGTAAAATAAATTACGAATTAAACAAATATGCTTAATGCAACAACTGAATGACCGTCCGAAAAGCCAAACCGCCAAGACCTCGTCGGAGCAAGTTCCGTATCGTTCGCTTGTGTGCAAGCACAAAAGCTCATTCGCTGCACTGCTCCTCCTCTTCCCCAAAAGTCTCCGACTTTTCGGGAACCCCTATACGAGCGAGCGCCTGATGTACTGCGGTGCATTGGGACAGCACAGCGCCTGCCGACAAGCAGGAGTGCCTGTTGGAACTTTAACACGGAGAAAGCGGCAAGCAAAAAATTATTTTAAGAAAGGAAGAAAAAGGATATGGAAAACAGATTTATCCGAGCCGAAGATGTGGCTCAGGAACTAAACGTATCAAAACCTTATGCATATAAACTCATCAGACAATTAAATGAGGAATTGAAAGCAAAGGGCTTTATTACGATTGCAGGGCGTGTAAATCGCCAGTATTTTTACGAAAGGCTCTACGGAGCAGGAAAGGGGGAAATGTAAATGCCGGTATTTAAGAATGAAGATAACGGTACTTGGTATGTGATGGCAAGGTATGTGAACTGGAAAGGGGAACGCAAGCAGAAATGCAAGCGTGGCTTTGCTACCAAACGAGAAGCACAGGAATGGGAAAGAATGTTCAAATTGCAGACTTCTTCAGACCTTGATATGAGTTTTGAAGCCTTTACGGAGCTTTATATCAATGATGTGAAGAACCGTTTGAAGGAAAACACGTGGCTTACCAAAGAGCATATCATACGCACAAAGATACTTCCGTATTTCGGGAAACTGAAAATCAGCGAGATTTCCACAAAGGAGATTATTACTTGGCAGAATGAAATGCTTGCCTATCGTGATGAGAAGAAAAAGCCTTATTCACAGACGTATCTGAAAACGCTGCACAATCAGTTGTCCGCCATTTTCAATCACGCTGTCCGCTACTATGAACTGCGTTCCAATCCTGCGGCAAAGGTGGGAAATATGGGACGTGAGGAACACAAGGAAATGCTGTTCTGGACAAAGGAAGAATACAAGAAATTCTCTTTTGAGATGATGGACAAGCCTGTTTCCTTTTATGCGTTTGAAATGCTTTACTGGTGCGGTATCCGAGAGGGCGAGCTGTTAGCTTTGACTCCGGCAGATTTCAACTTTGATAAGGAAACAGTCACAATCAATAAATCCTATCAGCGTTTGAAAGGGCAGGATGTGATTACTTCTCCGAAAACGAAAAAGAGCAACCGCACGATTAAAATGCCGAAGTTTCTGTGTGAGGAAATGAAAGAATATCTCGGTATGCTTTACGGATTGAAGAAGAAAGACCGTATCTTTACGGTGACGAAAAGCTATCTTCATCACGAGATGGACAGAGGGCAAAGGCGGACCAAGAAGATGTTCTTCTCTTTTCAACAATACTAATAATAGAATCACTATCAATTGTTCTAGTAAAAATTAAATACATAAGCTTTGATAAAATGATTTCATCAATAATTGGTAAAAACATCTGTATCTTCTAAAATCTTTAATTTCAAATTGATTAAAACGAATCAATCAAATGAAGATTACTTGTAACATACTCACCGACATGCTTAAATAAATCCTTATCACTACTATGCAACCAATTAAAAATTAAATCGTAACAAAAACCACTATATTTATCAGAATATTTATCTTCTAAGCCATCTAATACATTACTAGATATCGTTCTAGAAATTGCACTCAATACAACATGATTTGTTAAATCATCAATATTTTCTGATTTATTGAATCCTGTTGTTCTATGTACCATAGACCAAAATAATCCTGTAGCACCATATTTTAATAAATCTAATTTAATTGGATTTTCTAAATCCGTTCCTGATGACATTACTGATTTTATAATATATCTGGTTTTCTATCTTTAACAGATGCAATAGCCGATAATATAGACATATATAATGTAGATTTACTGTCAATTGATCCTTCAAAAGAAGAAATCAATTTACGCCTACTGGTAGCCTTAAAGAAACCTTTAAATTTTCTTACTTCTTTTCTTAACTCAGAATATTTAAAATATTCATTTCTTGCATTAATCTTGAAGTTTTATCAGCACGATATTCATCACTATATAACTTTATATCCAAAAACCAATCATGTTCTTGATTTACATTTAAAGAATTGTAAACTAAATAGTTATTTTCTAAATCATCATTAGATAATAACTTTTTTGAAATAAATTGATTAGAATCATCTAATATTAATACCTTAGCATTAGATAATTCTAAATCTTTAACTTCATCAATAAACTCGCTATCTTCATCATTCCAAAAGATAATTCGTCTTTTATAGAATTCATCTAAAGGTTCAGCAAACCTTTGTTCCAATTCTTTTTTTATATCTTCGATAGCCATACCGAACCTCCTACTTATTTTTCTATTCTTGCTACCAGCTTTCAACTACCAACCATAGTAGTAATCTGTTAAGCACTTTAAATCTCCATTAATCTGTGTAGCAAATTTTTTTATAACTTCTAAATCTACTGTTACATTGTCAAATTGATTGACAAAAAAATGATATTCATCTCTATTATTTACAGGATAACGACTAAAATCTATATTATGATGATAATCATTTATGTTATCTTTTTTTAAATAATTGGCAAGTTCATTTAGATAAGGTTCAATATTCTTGACCATTTTATTAAAAGAATCTTCAGGTCTCTCTTCATTGAATCCAAATTCGTTAATTTTATTTTTTACTAAAAACCAAATATTTCTTATATCATGATTCTTTCCATATTTTGACTTGTAATTTAATAAAATGTTCAAAGACCAGCAAATAGATTTTAAATATAATTCAATACCTTGATTAAGTGAAAAAAACATAAGGAAAAATTAAAATGTCAGCTGTTTTATCAAAAGTATTTTCTAAACATGATTTTGCATTTACTATAACACTTGTCATGTATCCATCAGCCATAACTATCATATTTTGAATTGGTTCATGATGATTTAATCTCCAATTCATGTACGCATTTTTATCAACGTCATCGTTGAAAGTGTTAATTATAACCTTTTTCACAAACAATATACCTCCTCACTTTATCTTAGCTAACAATTCTTGAAATTTAGCATAGTTTACTTTAACACCATCATCTAAATCCATTGGTTCCATTTTATCTGCCCAATGGTGAATAACTTCTTCATACTTATTCAATTCTAATAATTGCTCATTAATTTTCTTAAATTGTTTAGATAACTTGACCTTTTCACTTGAATTAGAAGCATCATGAATTTGTTCTTATAACATTTCAATTTGAGTTCTATAACGAGCTTGTTGGGGATGTATATACCCCGTTCTCATTCTTGCAATTAGATCAGGTGTATATCTATGTATATAAACTAATGCTTTAAAACCATTTTTCTTTCCACTATCAAACAACCAATAAATAGGTCGTTTACCAGATCCTGTTACTTGATATGTTATTACAATGATCCTTAAAGAAATTCATTCAAAAAGTAATTGCGTAATACTTCTCTAGGTGTTCCTTTACCACCTAAAGCATTCGCAATTAATTGCAAGTTTTCTTCTAATGTATCAGAATCATACACAACTTTTACAAATTCAATGAACATTGTTAAGATATCATCTTCAAAATAATCCTCATCACAAATTGGAATAATATCATCATTATCTGGTATAAAAGTTGAATACTTATTATTATCCCATTCACCACCAGCATATGCCAATCCTTCAACATCTAATGAATAACGTCCAAACATACAACCAACAGCATAAGATATGAATGATTTAATATCTCTAGCTAAGTCAGCTTTTCGAACAGTTACATCCTTATCTTCTACATAAGGATCTAATTCACCCTGTAATCCATAGATTTCAATAAAGATTCTATTTAATTCTTTTTCATTACTCTTTAATGTATTGAATCTATCTTCACATTCTTTTGACCAAAGATTATATGCCTCACCAATAGTAGAAGCATGATTCTTTACAAGTGGATGTACTTTAAAGTCCCACGAAGTTTCAAAAGAATCCCAATCCTTTTTACTATAATTTAATGCATTGTTTTACGTTAGTTAAAAAAGATTTTTGGGACAAATGATTACTAAATGGTAGCATAGAAATGTCTCCAACCTTATAATCCATTGTAGGTGCTAATACTTTTAAATATTCCATTGTTACTGAACTATTTAGAAAGGCTAATATACCATATAAGGATATTATCATTTGCTGCAAACCCTTTTGCTCCTTTAGAATCAAATAAAAATCCTTCTCCGCACCATCTGACAGATATATTTCCAGCGCTAATAGAAGACCATGTTAATCCTTTTCTAAACGCATATTCACCATTATAATTGTGGGACCTAACTCTCCCGGTTTTCATGTCTTTATTATTCTTTATAGCCAAACCATCTTCAAGCCAATAAACAATATAATAATTATTACCATACCACTTTCTAAAATCACCGCCTTTATTGTAAGGAACCCATTTTGTATTTGTATTATAAATATATGGCATACATTTAAAATTAATATCCAAAAAAGAAACTTCATACCATAATCTTAAAAAAATATCATTACCTGCAGTAGCCATACCTTCTCTAGTAGTGAAAACGTTTTTCAATATTCCATTTTTATAGGAATCAACATCTGCCTCGTCATTGAATAAGCAAATGGAATTCCAGGAACATCTAAAAAATAATTTTGACACGCATCATAACAAATTTTATCTCCCGTATTTAGATTTGTTTTATTAATTTCTAAAGTGACGACTGATCAAATAAAAAATAGACAATTTACACATATGGATATGTATCCTACAACATTGGCTGCAATGGGATTCAATATAGAAGGGAATAAGTTAGCACTAGGTACGAATCTATTTTCTGAATTACCAACAATTATTGAAAAATATGGCCAAGATTATATTAATGAAGAAGTACAAAAAAGTAGTGAATATTTAGATAAAAATATATATCAGTTTAATTAAAAATGGATCTCAAGAGAGATCCATTTGTTTTTTATTCTTCAACTCTTCCTTTATCTACATACATGTTTTGGAAATAGTTTTTATATTCACCAGAAATGATGTTTTCCCACCATTCTTTGTTATTTAAATACCAATCAATTGTTTGAGGAATACCTGTATCAAATGTATATTTTGGTTTCCATCCTAATTCAGTTTCTAATTTAGTTGGATCGATTGCATATCTCATATCATGACCTTTTCTATCAGAAACAAATTTGATTAATGATTCAGGTTTACCTAAAGCTTTTAAGATTGTTTTAACAACTTCTAAGTTAGTTCTTTCGTTATGTCCACCAACATTATAAACTTCTCCAACACGACCTTTTCTAATGATTAAGTCGATTGCAACACAGTGATCATAAACATGTAACCAATCACGTACGTTTTCCCCTGTACCGTATACTGGTAATTCTTCATCATTTAATGCTCTAGAAATAATTAATGGAATTAATTTTTCTGGGAAATGGTAAGGACCATAGTTATTTGAACATCTTGAAATAGTTACTGGTAATCCAAAAGTTCTATGATAAGCTAATACGAATAAATCTGCAGAAGCTTTTGATGAACTATATGGACTAGATGTGTGTAATGGTGTTTCTTCTGTAAAGAATAGATCAGGTCTATCTAATGGTAAATCACCATAAACTTCATCAGTAGATACTTGATGATATCTTTTAATACCAAATTCATTACATGCATCTAATAAAGTAGTTGTTCCCATAACATTTGTTTTAACAAAGATTTCAGGATCTTCAATACTTCTATCTACATGTGATTCAGCTGCAAAGTTAACAACAACATCAAATTTTTCTTTTTTGAATAAGTCAAAGATAAATTCTCTATCAGCGATATCACCTTTAACGAATTTATAATTTGGTTTACCTTCAACTGGTTTACAAGTTTCTAAGTTACCTGCATAAGTTAATTTATCTAAGTTAACGATCATATCTTCTGGATATTTATTAACCATATAATGCACAAAGTTTCCACCAATGAAACCTGCACCACCTGTTACTAAAATTTTCATTTATTTATCTCCTTCATATACAAATTGATTATTTGAATTTTCTAAAGTTGGTCCTGTTTGATCTTTTTCACTTAAAACAGGTTCAATACCATTTAATAATGATCCCCAATCAACATTAGCTGTTG
>ENA-OQHY01000203-OQHY01000203.1-human-gut-metagenome-genome-assembly--contig:-NODE-203-length-34366-cov-4.739274_pt1 | contig 34366 bp, 38 predicted proteins | sample MGYA00242570_ERZ504733 | MGnify/ENA primary metagenome ERZ504733 (study PRJEB26092, sample SAMD00036219) | human gut metagenome | host: Homo sapiens | study: EMG produced TPA metagenomics assembly of... | reverse complement strand
GAAAAAATTAAAAATTTGTCAAAATTGAATAATTATGGCGTTTTTGTTTCGAGCGAATCATCTTTAACTGAAACAAGGACCGTGGCGGTCTTTTGCGAAGATCACTTACGAGGGGATAATGATACATAGGAACTGCCAGTGAGCAGGGAATGCCCGAAAAAAGGTTCCTGCCGGTATCAGCAGTATCTGGAACATTCCAGAGAGGATGAAATGTTCATCTAGATCTGCAACCATAATTATCTGCTGGCAGATGGCTATCACAGACTGCAGGATTACCGCCCGTTACTAAAAGACTATCGGGCATTGATCGTAGATGAAGCATTTTGAAATCATTAAAAGAATCCGCCAGAAAGAAAACGGTTGTTCTGGTATTCCACAGAGTATCCACAATGGCCGTGGCAGATGTGGTATATGAAATGGAGAACGGAAGGATTTCTTAAAATACACATTATTTAAGAAAAGACGGTGAATTCCACCGTCTTTTCTCATTGCTCTAAGTTTATTTATCAATCCCATCTGTCTCAATAATAAACCGTACTTCTCCGGTCTGTTCTTCTAACTTACCACCATAATTATCGTATTCGGCGTCCGCTTCTTTGACCGCTTTCATTCTTTTGGAGAGATTCTTCAGATCATCCCCGCCTAGTTTTTTAAGTTCCTGGATTCCTTCTTTATCAAAAAGAGTAAGTCCTTCAGAGAGAGAAGAGATTCCTTCGGCAAGGGTTGTGTATCCTTCTTTTAGCTCTTTCCCGGCCGTGCCCAGTTTCGTGGCTCCTTGAGAGAGTGTTGAACTACCTTCGGACAGTTGCTCGATTCCCTGTTGGAAAGAAGTAAGTCCCTGAGTGAGTTGTAAACTGCCGGCAGATAAAGCAGAAAGTGAGTTCTGTAAAGTCTTTAATGTCTCACTGAGAGAAGAAAGACTCTGTGCTGCCTGAGCAAAGGAACCGGCACCGGAAGACATCTGGTCAAGCGTAGTATGACAGGAAGCAATCAGCTCTGTCAGGCTGTTTAAGGTTCCTTTCGTGGCAGATTTCAGCAGATCGATATCTGTGGAGGAAGAAGAAAAATCAAGGTTCTGATCAATTGCAGATGCAATCGTATCATTTATTTCATTCTTTAATTGTGACATCTTATCGTTGACAGCATTTTTAGATTCTTCTGATAATTCAGAATCGGATGCAGTTTCAGAAACAATCTGATCGATCGCAGACTGGACAGCATCTGTCGCAGCGGTTTTGGACTGTTTTTTTGCATCTTCTGTGATAGAAGATTTCAGAGTATCCCAGTTGACGGATGCGAAGGAGGATTTTGCCTCTGCAAGGGAGGAATCAACATAATCCAGCTGTTGTCTAAGTGATTTGATCTGTTCCTGAAGTGATGAAACTGTTTCAGCAGACGGAATAGAACTGGAATCCGTGTTAATCTGACTAGAGAGAGCAGAATTCAGCTGTTCAAGTCCATTTTGAAGAGAAGAAGCACCTGAAACCAGCTTTCCGGAATTTTCATTAAGTGCAGTTACACCGTCATCTAAAGTGTCTGTTCCCTCGGCAAGTTGTGAGATACCGTCTACATATTGTCCAAGATAATTTTGATAAGTAGAAGCACCACTCAGCAGCTGCGCTGCTCCGTCAGCTAGTTTGCCGGATACATCTCCGAGTTCCTGCAGGCTGTCAGCGGCATCCTCCATATCGTCAAAGGAATCCTCTTCGAGATCTTCAAACAGACCGGAGGAAATTACGGTCGCAGTAAAGTCCATCTCAAAATCTGTTACATCTGCAGTTACTTCCACTGACTCTGGGATAGAGATACCTTCCGTAGGTTCGTAATCAGTGAGTTTCAGACTGTCTGTGAGTCCCGGGCAGGCATAACCGACAACAACGCTTTGGTCATTTATTGTAAATATTTTACCATTCGTCACCTGGATATTAGAAGCAGTGTCTTCCGGAAGGATCATGGCAGAGATCACTGCGAATGGAACTGGAGAAGTCATCTCTTCACCATTTACAGTTACATTTTCTTCGGTAGTATTTTCATAATCAAAACGAATTCCAAGTTTTCCACTTTTTCCGGAGAGATCTTCCGGCTGTATAGACTTTCCATCCAGTGTGTAACTGATTTTTACATTTATAGGAAGTTCTTCCGTAGAAGTCCCTTCATAATGAATGTCCGCCCCTTTGTTTTCCCAGGTAATCGTCCCGTCAGAGGATTGGGTGAAGGACTCATTACCTTTCGTATTTTTTATGTCTTTCAGAGTTGAGAAGTCTTTGATTTCCTTTGATGTTCCGGTATTTTTTAAGTCTGTCTGGACTTTGATCTCATGTATCGTTCCGCTTGCATCAGCCTTTACATATACGGTTTCTGATTTATCAGCATCTGAAGCAGTAGTAGCTATCTTGGTGTCAGTTGAGCATCCTGTCAGACTTGTGGCAGAAATCAGGACAAGACTGGCACACAGACCGGGAACTAATTTTTGTAATAGTTTTCTTTTCACGAGAAATCCTCCTTTCAAATGGTACCTGCACTGTTATGCCTAACTTAGAAGTTTGCAGGTACAGTCACGATTATTCAATATTTTTTAAGGCCTGATCCATAGGAACTTCTTGATCCTGCGGTATTCGGTCAATGCAACAAGCAAGTAAGTTACGAATCCTAGCAGGAACATTTTTACATACAGGACCGGATTAATGTACAATGGAATCCAACCAGAAATACTGCTGAGCATAATTCCGCGGAAGAGAGCGTTCATAAGAACTGTTTCGATCGGAAAACTCAGAAGCAGGAAAACCACGACCATAATGGTTGTAGACAGCAGATACAGACTGCTGATCTCCCGGTCAGAGTATCCAAGTATTTTTGTCATAGAGATCGACTGTGCATTCTTTTCGATAATGATCTTTGACAAAGATAGATCAGAATCATAAAAAGCACGATTGAAAATCCGTCTAGCAGATACATCATGCTTCCCATCGAAACATTTAGCTGTCTGGAAATCTTGGACAAACTGTCGAGGTCAATCACAGAACCGATGTATTTTGGATCAATATCTGTGATCTCGCTGTCTGAGAGAAAACCACTGAAATAATCGGAACCAAGATCAAACAGTTTATTAAGCTGTTCTTGTGGAAGGAAGACTGTCAGCCCCCCTTCATAATCGTAGATTCCTTCAATATAAAATGTGTAGGTATCATCTTCATAAGCTTCTTTTAAAGTGATTTCATCACCGATATCCAAAAGATATTTATCTGCGTATGCGGAAGAAATATATACAGGAGTTACAGTCGAAGAATCTGTCCGGGTCGATCCGTCCTTATTAGTTGCAGTTTCCTGAAAATCAATCGGAAGATAGCGGCTGTTATCTGCAAGTCCATAGAGCAGGATTTCCTCTTCCTTATATTCCTTATCTGTTGTTTTCAGTGAATAAGCACTGAATTTCTCGGCATCAGGATTATCGGTTTCCACCTCATGCTGAAAATAGAGCATATTCACAAGGCTCTCCAGCTTATGTTCTTCGTCCATGGCGTTGATCGGTATCTGCAAAATGTACTGGTAGTTACAAAGCAGGTTATCTTCTAGAACAGTCTGATAATGATTGAGTACAGCCGGGAAGAGCAGACCGAACATCAACAGAAGGTTTGCAAATAAGATCCCGAGAAACAGCAGAAGGTAATTGCTGACATTCTGGAAAATCACACGCAGTCTGAAACGACTGAAAAATGGAATTCTTCTACTCAGTGATAATGCATGCTTCTGTTGTCTTCTCTTTAAGTCTCTGCGGAGGAACTTCAAAGGAGAAAGTGATAATCTTCTGCGAAGTACGGTGTAATTGACGAGAAGCGTTAGCAAGATCGGAATGATCGTAGTAAGCAGAAATGCTTCTGCGTTCCAGACGGTTACATATGTCGAAGACTGTAGCTTCCGTAATACATGCCGACGCAGATATCTTTCATGATCGTGTAGCCGAGAACATTTCCGATCAAAGCTCCGACCAGTGTGACAAGGATCGGCATGGCCATATAATGGCGGATCAGTTCATTTTTGGTGTAGCCGCTGGCAAGAAGAGTTCCGATGACATTTGCCTCTTTTGCAATGGTGTTGCTGATTGTAATGCCAAAAACAAATGCCATGATCGCAATTACAATATAAAGAAATACGATCATCATTGCGCGGTCGCTTCCCATATCATCCCGGGTAAATATGATTGCCTGATTGAGATAACGCGGAACGAATTCTTCCAGAGAAACCTCCTTGTTGATTGCTTTCATCAGATCATCAGATACTTCTTTTTCTTCTTTCTCTGTCGTAGGTTCATCGTTGTATTTCCACGCATAGCAGTATTTTACAAGTGGAGAATCCAATGATTCAAATGCTTCGGACGTTACAACTCCAATTCCGAATTTGACAGAATCAAACATGGAATCGTTGTTGTTCTGGAAAAGACAGCTGTAATCCGGAAGAGCAATGAATCCGGTTACTTTCCAGCTCTGTGTATCACTTTTCAGTGTGTCTCCGATGGAAATCTTATTGTTGTCAGCATACATACGGTCGATTGCAATCTCATTTGCCGCTTTTGGAAATTCTCCTTCCATGAGGCAGGCAAGATTCACCTGCTCCCTGTTTGCAAAGATACGCATTGTGCTGCCATTTGTTAAATCCTGTTCCAGATAGAAATTGTTATAGATCCGGATACCATTTTCTTCCACAGACTGAATCTGCGCATCATTCATTTTTTCAGAAGTGCGGAAATGTCCGTTCTCTGTATTATAGTTGTCAATTCCTTCAGTATAAGCCTTGATCATGCTGCCATCGGCAACAAGAAATCCGGAGACGAATCCGATTGTGATCACAAGGAGAAGGAAAATGACAAGATACTTACCAAAGTCTTTCCGGAATTCTCTGGGGAGACGTTTGTTTAATGGATTTTTCATTGTCTGCAGCCTCCTTTACCAGTCGAGTTCCTGCGCACTGACCTTATGATCGTTCAGATAATTTTTTCGTATCATACCGTCACGGATCCGGACAACACGGTCTGCCATATCTTTGATCGCATCGTTGTGCGTTACCATTACAACTGTATTACCGTACTTTTGATTGACTGTTTCAATCAGCTTCAGTATCTCTTTTGATGTTTTATAATCAAGCGCACCGGTTGGCTCATCACAGAGCAGAATATCAGGATTTTTAACAATCGCCCTGCCAATGGCAGTACGCTGTTGCTGGCCACCGGAGAGCTGATTCGGCAGCTTCTTCTGATGTGCAGAAAGACCAAGGGTATCAAGAAGTTCATCTACATCTAATGCGTGATCACTTAAGTAAGCACCGACTTCAATATTTTCGCGCACAGTAAGATTGGGAATCAGATTATACATCTGGAAAACATATCCTAGATGCTTCCTCCGGTATTGACTAAGACGTTTTACTGTCATTTTTTCCATCAGTTCGCCCTCAATTGTGATCTGCCGCTGTCTGCACGGTCAATGCCACCGATGATATTCAATAAAGTTGATTTTCCCGAGCCGGAAGGCCCAAGAAGAACACAGAATTCTCCTTTTTCAATTCGATAGATCAATGCCTTTTAAGACTTCCACACGGCTGTCACCCTGCCCAAAAGATTTTTGATGTTTGTTAAGGATAAAAACATAGTTCGCCCCCTGTTCCGTGTGAGAATTGAGTTTATCTTAGTTGGAATACCCTGGCTTTCAACAAGATAGATAAAACTCACACATATTAGAAAAGAATAGTTATTGTTAGTTATATCTAACAAAATTATATCACAGAGATGTAAGAAAGACATTATAAAAAATGTACAAAATTATGTCTTTTTGATATAATGATGTTGCATGAAACAATCCGCAGGTATTGTAGTTGGAGATAAAAGCAAAAAAACAAAATGGTGTCTGACACCAGGGGGAGAACGCATGGAAAAAGCAAAAGTAATAGAATTAAAAGAGACAATTCTTGAAGACAACAATGCAGATGCACAGGTACTGCGACAGGAATTAAAGGCACAGAAGACATGTCTGATGAATCTGATGTCCAGTCCGGGAAGTGGAAAGACGAGTACACTTCTGGCATTGAAACCTCATTTTGAAGGAAAAATCAAATGGGGCGTGATGGAAGCAGATATTGATTCCGACGTGGATGCGAATACATTGATCGAAGCGGGAGTTCCATCGATTCAGCTACATACCGGTGGGATGTGTCATCTGGATGCAGATATGACACGACAGGGAATCAGAGCGTTTGAAAGAGATGATCTGGACTTTGTTGTACTTGAGAATATAGGGAATCTTGTTTGTCCGGCCGAGTTTGATACCGGAGCAAATTTAAATCTGACGATTCTTTCGGTTCCGGAAGGAGATGACAAGCCGGCCAAATATCCGTTGATGTATGAAGTATCAGATGTGTTGGTAATAAATAAAATAGATGCATTACCTGTTTTTGATTTCAGAAAAGACTATGTTGAAGCATGCGCAAAAAGATTGAATCCACAGATTAAGATCGTTTACATCTCTGCAAAAACAGGAGAGGGTGTAAAAGAACTGGCTGATTATCTGTTGGAAAAGATACAGGAAGTGAATGCATAAGATGTTGAAGAAGGGGAAAAAACATGGGAAATGTCAGAGTAATTGAGATTAAAGAAAGTGTGTTTGCGGATAATGATGCTACTTCAAAGGCAATCCGCGAGAAAATGAGTGCGCAGAGAACACTATTTTTAAATGTTATGTCCGGACCGGGAAGTGGAAAGACAACATTTCTAACTACATTGATCAATAGATTGAAAGATCAAATGAAAATTGGCGAGATGGATGTAGATATTGAGACAAGTTTAGATGCACAGAGAGTTGCAGATCTGACAGGAGTAGAATCCATTCAGATCCATAACTGCGGATTGTGCCATATTGATGCAGATATGGTATCCCGTGCATTACTCGAATATGATACAGAGAACCTTGATCTGTTAATTCTTGAAAATATCGGGAATCTGGTCTGTCCGGCCGAGTTTGATACCGGTGCACATAAGAATGTGATGCTCCTAAGTGTGCCGGATGGAGATGACAAACCACTGAAATATCCGTTGATGTTTCAAGTAAGTGATCTGGTATTGATCAATAAAATAGATACTCTGGAGTATTTTGATTTTGACTTCGAAGTTGCGAAAGAACGGATTCTGAAATTAAATCCAAATGCAGTTGTTCTTCCGGTCAGCGCGAAGACGGGAGAAGGAATTGAGAGAGTGATGGACTGGATTATGGAAGAAAGAGAAAAGCTATAATTATTTCAGATATAAAAAGGGCTTCCCGGTAATTGAAGGGAGGTCCTTTTTGAAAAACGGATTGATTATTTATATATCATACATGCGTGCAGTCAGGTTCAGGCTGAAGTCGTTTTGTCACAAAGGAAAGCATACTTTCGAGTACCTGACATTTATTGTTGCAGACAGGGCAGAGGATGCAAGATACATTTTCTTCTGATTGGGTCGGGGCGGTTTCTTGTGATAAGAAAATAAAATCGTATAAATATTCAAAAAATTCTTTATTCGTTGGTTTTCTGTCCATATGGGTTCTGTTGAAAATCATTTCAAGAATAGTTTTATTTTCCGCAGTCCAGATTGCATTGACCGTATTGCGGATGTTTTTTTCTACACAAGACCAGCTTGTCTCATAATGGGCAGCAATATCGATGTACAAAGCTTTGGTAATATTGGATACACGAGTCTGATCCTCGTTTATCAAGAGTAATCCATACACAATGTAATCATAACCAAGACTAGTTCTGGCAGTAATAAGTTTATCAAGTGTAGATTTGATTTCAATTACGAGTGTATTGTGGTTCATGAGAGTCCCCCTTAAAAAGTAATGTAGATAAGAAGGAAGAGCCTGTTTTTGATATCATATCTATTATATACGTATTTATTAAATTTGTAACGACAAAATTTGTGAGTGACTTAACAAATTTTTAAGGAAAATTATCACTTGATTTTTCAAGAAGAAATGCTATAATTAAAAAGATGTCTGTTAAGGCAGAAAATATCATATGGAGTTGTATCGAAGTGGTCATAACGGGGCGCACTCGAAATGCGTTAGCCTCCGGGGCACGTGGGTTCGAATCCCACCAACTCCGTTTGTATGTTTAGCATGTAGGTATCATTATAACGATAAGTAAAAGTAAGAAAAAAGCACTAACAGAAGAGATATCACTCTTCTGTTAGTGCTTTTTCGTTTTAAGAATGGGAAACAATATGCTTCTTGATTGCGTTGAAACTTTCCTCACTGATCACATGCTCCATACGGCATGCATCATCAGCTGCAACCTGTGGATCAACGCCGAGTCTTTCAAGCCAGGAAGAGAGAAGAGTGTGACGCTCATATATCATGTCAGCAATTGCCTGTCCGGATTCTGTCAATGTAATATAGCCCTCACGAGATACAATAATATGTTCGCTTTCTCTGAGTTTTTTCATTGCTACACTGACACTTGATTTCTTAAAGTTAAGCTCTGTTGCAATGTCGACGGCACGTACGACAGGAAGCTTCTTGCTTAACATGAGGATTGTCTCCAGATAATTTTCAGATGATTCATTTACATGCATAGGTAATGGCCTCCTCTATATAAATTAGAATTTATTCGTATCACTATTTACAGTGAATTTTCATGTCTTTTCTTAGTATATCATAATTTATTCCTGACAGCAAATGATTTGCCAGACAAATTTTGATTCCCCAATTCCGATTTACACGGAACAGAAAAATTAAAAAAATATAAATTAGTCATTGACAACTAATAGAGATTAGCATATACTAACTTACGAACAGAAGAGAAAATGAAAAAAATTATCAATCTCAACTGTTTTTAATAATCTATATCAAATGAGAATGGATTCTAATATCATTTAAGAAAGAAGCGTGAGATTATGCCACTTACAATGGCCAACATTGGCGAAGCAATACAATTAAAAGAGTAAGCGGAAATGATGAGACAAAGCGTTTTCTTGCGAATCTTGGATTTGTGCCCGGAGCAGAAGTGATTGTGCTATCTGCAATTGGCGGTAACGTTATTGTTAATATTAAAGATTCGAGAGTCGCAGTAAATGCCGATATGGCGCGCCATATTATGATCTGATCGAGACGCTGAAAAAGTGATGAGTAAAGTAGAAAGGAAGGAGTATGTGTTATGACTTTGGGTGATGCAAAAGTAGGAACTACTGTTGTAGTTACAAAAATCGAAGGAGACAGTGCTTTCAAACGCCGTATTATGGATATGGGAATAACAAAAGGAAGTGAACTTTTTATCAGAAAAGTTGCACCACTTGGTGATCCGGTTGAAATTACAGTTCGTGGATATGAGCTTACTGTCAGAAAGGCAGATGCACAGTGTGTAGAGGTTAAATAAGCTTACAGATACAAAAAACCTGATGAGAGATTCTAGAATTTAAGGAGGTAAAGAGAGTAATGGCAATCACAATTGCACTTGCAGGAAACCCGAACTGTGGTAAGACAACACTGTTTAATGCTCTTACAGGAGCAAACCAGTATGTTGGTAACTGGCCGGGCGTAACGGTAGAGAAAAAAGAAGGTAAGATCAAGAATAAGAAGTATAAAAAGGAAGATGTTACAGTAACTGACCTTCCGGGAATCTATTCCCTTTCTCCATATACACTTGAGGAGGTTGTCAGCCGTGATTATGTTCTGAATGAGAATCCGGATGTAATCGTTGACCTTGTTGATGCAACAAACATTGAACGTAACCTGTATCTTACAACACAGCTTGTTGAGACAGGAGTACCGGTTGTAATCGCATTGAATATGTGCGATCTTCTTGCTAAGAGAGGTATTAAGATTGATGTCAAACGTCTTTCCATGCTGATCGGCTGCCCAATCGTTGAGATTTCAGCATTAAAGCAGAAAGGTCTGAATGAACTGATCGACGAAGCAATCAAAGTTGCGAAGCAGAAAGAAGTAAAACTTCCGGGAGAAATTTTCGCAAAAGACATTGAAGCTTCAGTAGAGAGTGTAAAAGAAATCCTTCCTGACACAATTACAGAAGATAAGAAAAGATGGTACGCTGTAAAGTTCCTTGAAAATGACAGCAAAGTTGTAGATCAGATTAAACTCTCAGGTGCAGCAAAAGCAGTTGTTGAAGACGAAAGAACAAAATTGGAGAAGAAACATGATGACGATATGGAAAGTATTGTAACTGACGGACGTTATCAGTTTATCCAGAAGATTGTCGGAACTACTGTTAAAAAAGCAAAAGAAAAATTGACAACATCGGATAAGATTGACCGTATCGTTACAAACCGAATCCTTGGTATTCCGATTTTCATCGCAGTTATGTGGCTTGTATATTACATATCTGTCACAACAGTCGGTACATTTGTAACAGACTGGACAAATGATACATTCGTTGGAGCAATCCAGGATGCAGTCGGAGGATTCCTTACAAATGTCGGAGCAAGTGACCTGATCAACGGACTTGTCGTAGATGGTATCATCGGCGGACTTGGAGCAGTACTTGGTTTCGTTCCACAGATGGCAATCCTGTTCCTCTTCCTTTCTATTCTTGAAGACTGCGGGTACATGGTACGTATCGCATTCGTTATGGACCGTGTGTTCAGACATTTTGGACTTTCAGGAAAGAGTTTCATTCCGCTTTTGATTTCTTCAGGATGTGGAATTCCTGGAATCATGGCTTCTAAGACAATTGAGCAGGATAATGACAGACGTCTTACAATCATGACAGCAACATTTATCCCATGTGGAGCAAAACTTCCGGTTATCGCTATGATGGGTGGAGTTATTGCCGGTGAAGTGGCAGGATATCAGGAGAGCTCCTTCATTGCACCATTGATGTACTTTGTAGGAATCGTTGCAGTACTTGTTTCTGCAATCATCCTGAAGAAAACAAAACCTTTCTCAGGAAAACCGGCTCCATTTGTAATGGAACTTCCACAGTACCATATTCCACAGGCTAAGACAGTTCTCCTTCATGTTTGGGAGAGACTGAAAGGATTTATCATCAAAGCCGGAACAATCCTGTTCCTTGCATGCGTAGTAATGTGGTTCCTTGGCGGATTCGGATTTACAGCAGATGGATTTGGACTTGTAGAAGACAGCGCAGACAGCTTGATGGCAGCAATCGGTGGAGTGATCGCCCCTCTGTTCGCACCACTTGGATTTGGAGAGTGGCAGCCTGTAGCAGCATCTATCTCAGGATTTACAGCGAAAGAAGCAATCGTTTCTACAATGGGAGTTCTTGCAAATGTGTCCGGAGATACAGAAGACGCAGTGACAGTAGCGCAGGGAGTTGCTTCCTGGTTCCCGTCAACAATTGCAGCATTTACATTCCTTCTGTTCAACCTGCTTGACTCACCTTGTCTTGCAGCAATCGCGACAATGGCACAGCAGATGCAGTCCAGAAAATGGTTCTGGTTTGCAATCCTGTTCCAGAATGTATTTGCTTATGTTGTTTGCCTGATCGTATACCAGGTAGGATCTTTCGTAACAGGCGGAGCATTTGGCGTAGGTACAGCAGTAGGATTTATCTTATTGATCTTCCTTCTGTTCATGCTCTTCAGACCAGATCCGTACAAAGATCAGAAAGTATACTCAAAACGTTCTGTGCAGGCAGCGTAATATGAGAGAAACAAGAACGTGAAAGCGTTCTTGAAAAATAGAGCTGGATGCAGGAAATGTATCCGGCTCTCTGTTATAATAAGAGAAAAAAGAGGTGTTGAAGACAATGATAGCAAATATTGTAATAATAACTTTAATTATCGGATATTGTATTTTTCTCATTTATAAAGCATATAAAAATCATAAAGAAGGAAAACATGTCGGATGCGCCGGATGTAGTGGCAATTGTGGCAGCTGCGGTGGATGCAGCACGGCAGCAGGAAAATCCCAATATACGAAGAAAAAGTAGAAGGTGATTAGAATGGGAAATTCGACTGGTTCTATGTTTTATGCGTTTGGCGCATTTCTTTTGATTTACCTTGTAGGTGTATCCATTTATCAGATTTATCTGTGGATTAAGAGATGGAGAGAAAACAGAGAAGAGAAAGAAGACTAAAAGAGGAAGCTCAAAATGGCAGATATTATTATTGTACTGATTGTAATTATATTGCTCGGACTGGCTCTGAAAGGATCAATCAAACATTTTAAAGGAGAAGGTCCTTGTTGCGGAGGAGGTTCTGGAAACAGTAAGAAACCGAAAACAAAATTTTTAGACGGACCGGTGATTGGCAGAAAGACGTTGAAGATTTCAGGAATGCATTGTGAGCATTGTGCAAATACCGTAACGAATGCATTAAATGGATTGGACGGCGTTACTGCAAAGGTGAGTTTGAAGGACAATAGTGCAGAAGTTTCCTATGATAGAGAAATTGTAATCTGACAGATTTAAAAAATGCAGTAAAAAATGCAGGATATGAGGTCACATCTGTCTCATAAGAGCAGAACTCTGTGAGATAGCGAAGCAACTGATGCAGCGAAGACCAGAAAGCAGGAGTGCCGTGAGTAAAAAAGAGCAGATTAATTGAAAAACTAAAAGAAAACGGATGCCGAATCACAAAACAGCGTAAGATGCTGATCGATATCATTCTGGAAAATGAATGCTCAAGCTGTAAAGAAATCTTTTATAAGGCATCTCAGGAAGATGAAAATATTGGCGTGGCAACGGTCTACAGAATGATCAATGCATTAGAAGAAATCGGAGCAATCAACAGAAAAAATATGTATAAAGTTGATTGTGCGCAGGATTGCCCGGAAGAGGGAGGCTGTATTATCATGTTGGATGATGATACGATTTTTAAACTCACAGAAACAGGATGGAATAAGGTGGTTCGCGAAGGATTAAAACATTGCGGTTATGTAAAAGACCAAAAAGTAACATCGATTAAATTACCGGAGAATAAACGATAAAATTTATCGATAAATGCAGTTAGAATTGACTATCTGTATACTGGGTTGATATGATGTATAAAAAATTTAGGAGGTTTTATATAATGTGGGATATATTTAAATTGAAAAAAGCAGGAATCTTTGCAGGAGGTGTTCTTTTCGGAACAGCGGGAGTGAAAATTCTTGCGAGTGATGATGCAAAGAAAGTTTACACAAACTGTACAGCAGCAGTTTTAAGAGCAAAAGACTGTGTGATGAAGACAGCAACAACTGTTCAGGAGAATGCAGAGGATATCCTTGCAGAGGCTCAGCAGATCAATGAGTCACGTGCAGCAAAAGAGGCTGAGGCTGTCTACGAAGCAGAAGAAGCAGAAGAGACAGAAACTCAGGAAGAGAATACAGGTGCGCAGGATTTCAAAGAGGAAGAAGTTTAATTCTCTATGAAATTCATTGTAAAGCATGAGATCAATGGCCGCCTTCGTATCCATGTTGTCCAGAAAAGGATGACATATACGGAGGCGGATACTCTATCCTGGTTTCTCTCCAATCAGAAGAATGTAACAGACGTAAAAGTATATGAACGCACCGCAGATGCTGTGATCTGTTATGTTGGAACCCGGGAAGAGGTATTGAATTTATTAAAGGAATTTTCTTATGAAAATACAAAACTGCCGGAGCATGTCGCAGCAGGTTCAGGAAGAGAATTGAATGCTGTTTATCAGGAAAAGCTGGTCATGAAGACAGTTCTTCATTATGGAAGCAAGTTATTCCTTCCAATGCCGGTCCGTGCAGTGATTACATCTGTAAAATCAGTGAAATATATCTGGCACGGAATCCGTTGCCTGATGCATGGTAAGATAGAGGTTCCTGTCCTGGATGCTACAGCAATCAGCGTTTCCGTATTCCGTAGAGATTATGCTACAGCTGGATCTGTCATGTTCCTGCTTGGAATTGGTGAGATCATAGAAGAATGGACGCATAAAAAGTCTGTCGGAGATCTTGCGCGCAGTATGTCACTTAATGTCAATAAAGTGTGGCTGAAGAGAAATGAACAGGAGATTCTTGTAAAATCATCAGATATTGAGCCGGGAGACCATGTTGTGATCCGTATGGGAAATGTGATTCCTTTCGACGGGGAAGTGGTCGTTGGAGAGGGAATGATCAACCAGGCTTCTCTGACAGGCGAGTCATTACCTGTAAGAAGAAGCAAAGGACAGTCGGTTTTTGCCGGAACAGTACTGGAGGAAGGCGAGATAGAAGTCCTTGTCAAAGCTGTTTCAGGTTCAACGAGGTTTGAGAAAATTGTAACCATGATCGAGGATTCTGAAAAACTGAAGTCTTCTGTAGAAGGCAAGGCAGAACATCTTGCAGATAAACTCGTTCCATATACATTACTTGGAACAGGTGCAGTCTGGCTCCTGACAAGAAATATTACGAAGACACTGTCTGTTCTGATGGTAGATTTCTCCTGTGCATTGAAGCTTGCGATGCCGATCACGGTACTTTCGGCAATCCGTGAGGCAGGCGAGAACAATATCACAGTAAAGGGTGGTAAGTTCTTAGAGGCCGTGGCCGATGCAGATACAATCGTTTTCGATAAGACAGGAACATTGACAAAGGCAACGCCGACAGTGAAAGAGATTGTTGCTTTCAGTGAATACTCAGAAAATGATCTGCTTCGTATTGCAGCATGTCTGGAAGAACATTTTCCTCATTCTATGGCAAAGGCCGTTGTAGATGCAGCGAAAGAAAGACATTTGTCTCATGAAGAAATGCACTCAAAGGTAGAATATGTCGTGGCACATGGAATCTCTTCCTCTATTGATGATAAAAAGGTTCTGATCGGAAGCAGTCATTTCATTTTCGAAGATGAAGGATGTACGATTCCATCCGAATATCAGGATAGATACGATTCATTAAAACCAGAATACTCTCATCTGTATCTGGCAATCGAGAAACAACTTGTTGCAGTTATCTGCATTGAAGACCCACTTCGTGAAGAGGCAACAGAAATGGTTCGTGATCTGAAGAAAGCCGGTATCCGTAAGTTGTTATGATGACAGGTGACAGTGAACGTACAGCGGCGGCAATTGCGAAACGTGTTGGCGTTGATGAATATTATGCTGAGGTTCTTCCGGAAGATAAAGCGAATTTCGTTGAGAAAGAAAAAGCAGAAGGAAGAAAAGTAATTATGATCGGTGATGGGATCAATGATTCACCTGCTCTTTCAGCAGCGGATGCGGGGATTGCGATCAGTGACGGCGCAGAGATTGCAAGAGAGATTGCAGATATCACGATTGCGGCAGATGACCTGCGTGAAGTTGTGACGCTGAAACTTCTGGCAAATGCCATGATGAAGCGGATACATAAGAATTACAGAAATATCGTCGGAATCAATTCAGACTGATTCTGCTTGGCGTGACAGGAATTGTCCAACCGACAGTATCTGCACTTTTGCACAATGCGTCTACATTGATGATAAGCCTTAGAAGTATGAAGAATCTGCTGGATGAAAATAAAAGAACAGAACTTGAATAGTTACTGTGAACAGCAATCTTGAGTGAAACAACATAAAATAAAAAAGGCAAGAAAAAGAACTGCCGGGATTAACTTTTGTAGAGGTTATCCCGGTAGTTCTTTTTTATATGTTAGGAAAGTTCTTTCCTAACATATAAAAAACGCTCCGCTCAGGATGCGCACTGCGGCGTACAAGGTAGGTGTCGCAAGCGACCGCCGCAGGCGCAAGAATGTGCCAAGGCACATTCTTTATTCTAATGAGAAACATTATCAGTAAATAATATTGATATTACGTTTTCGTTATAGTATAGTAAATACATAGGTTAGACACAACTAACAAATAAGGAAGATATGTGGAAATGAATTCATAAAACATACAGGAAAATAATAAGTAAAGCAATAGATAATCAGATCTTAATTTCAGGAGGTTCAGTATGAGTGTAGTAATCATTGGAGGACATGACAGAATGGTATGTCAGTATAAGAAAGTCTGTAAACAGTTTAATTGTAAGGCGAAGATCTTCACCCAGATGTCAGCAAGCTTAAGCAAACAGATTGGAAGTCCTGATCTGATCGTTCTTTTCACAAACACAGTATCCCATAAAATGGTTCGCTGTGCGGTAGAAGAAGCCGGTAGATGCAATGCGGATGTGATTCGTTGTCACACCAGCAGTAAGAATGCGCTGGAAGAGATTCTGGAGAATGTTTGTGCATAATAAATATGCTGAATTATTGAAACTATGAAAACAGAAAAGTCCCTTCAGAAGAAATAAACTTCTGAAAGGGACTTTTTCTGTATCATGCTGCCAATTACGCAGATTATCAATCTGAACAGGATCACAGCACCAATTTCTATAACTGGATATTTTTAAAGAGATCTCCAAGGTTTGTTCCGATCTCTTCCGCTTTCGGGATCACAACCTTTTCAGCTTTCTCTTCAGCCTTCTCTTTGTCTTCTTCGAGAGCTTTCATGCTAAGCTGATCTTGCCATCTTTGATACCGATGACTTTCACTTCAACTTCATCGCCAACTGTGAGAACATCAGAAGGCATTTTTACACGCTTCTGGGAGATCTGTGAAACGTGAACCAGACCGGAAAGTCCGTTCTCCAACTTTACAAATGCTCCATAGTTCTGAAGTGTCTCTACAGTTCCTTTCAGAACAGTTCCAACCTCCATACTTGCAATTTGTGCATCACGTGCTGCTTTTTCCTTTTCCTTCAGAAGCTCACGTGCAGAAAGGACAAGACGATTATTCGCCTGGTCAACATCAATCACCTGTACTTCGATATCCTTGAGAAGATAATCTTCCAGATTCTCGATATAGGAAAGGGACAGCTTAGAAGCCGGAACGAATCCGCGAAGTCCTTCTACCATTACAATTACGCCACCGTTGACAACACCTTCAATTTTAACAGGAAGAACAGTTTTCTTATCCATATAATCCTGGACTCTGTTCCATGGATTCGCATCATCGAAATGATCTTCATAGTCTGCCATTGTTTCTGTTACTTCATTTGTCTGTAATTCTTTCATTTCTTCGCTCATTAAAAGCACCTCATTTTCTTTTTCTCGTTAATCAAAAGTATAACATATGTATGAGAAAAAATACAACAAAAGAGCCAAAATCCGTGAAGAAAATGAAAAATGCGGTTGGATTAATAGAAAAAAAATGTTACTCTACTTATTGAATAGTAAATTGTCAGGTTTAATACTTAATGAAGAAGCTGTTCATGTAAGATGACAGAATACAGAGATAAATTGATGTGAGTGTAAAAGTAAATAAGAGATAAATTTGAGAAGGAGAGATAGAAAAAATGGCTGAGAATAAAAAGGTGTATGTTGTAGGTCATAAGAATCCGGATACAGATTCTATCTGTACAGCAATTGCTTATGCAAATCTTAAGACAAAGATCACCGGAGAAACGTATGAGCCTCGTCGTGCAGGGCAGCTTAACGAAGAGACACAATATGTACTGGAACACTTTGGCGTAAAAGTTCCGACATTGCTTTCTGATCTTAGAGAACAGATAAAGAATGTGGAACTGAAAGAAAGTCAGGAAATTCAAGGAAGCCTCTCAATCCGTACAGCATGGGAAAAGATGTCAGAGATGAATACTCATACAATTCCAATCACACGTAACGGTGTGTTGAAGGTGTGATCACAAAAGGTGATATTGCGAAATCCTATATGGAAGTCTATGATAACACAATGCTAGCGAAGGCAAGAACACAGTACCGTAATATTGCAGCGGCAGTAGAAGGTGAAATTGTAACAGGAAATGAACATGGTTATTTTTATAAAGGAAAAGTAACTGTTGCAGCATCAAGCAAAGAGTTGATGACAAGCTTTATCGAGAAAGATGATCTTGTTATCATTGGGGATCGAATTGATGCACAGCAGTGCGCAGTCGATCTGGATGCAAGCTGTATGGTAGTCTGCCAGAATGATCCGATCTCAGAAGATATTCTTCATCAGGCAGAGGAGAAAGAAATTGTTGTTATCTGGACACAGCATGATACATTTACAGCAGCACAGCATATCAGCCAGAGTATTCCGGTAAGATCTTTCATGACGAAGGATCACCTCGTAACATTCCGTAAGAATGATTATGTAGATGATGTGAAAGAAGTTATGGCACGTAAGCGTTTCCGTGATTTCCCGGTCGTAGATGAAGATGGAAAATTCTTAGGTCTTGTTTCCAGACGAAGACTTCTTAATGTCAGCAAGAAACAGGTGATCCTTGTCGATCATAATGAGAAGAATCAGGCAGTCGACGGAGTGGAAGAGGCAGATGTCCAGGAGATTATTGATCACCACAGATTGAGCAGTATCGAGACGATCGGACCTGTATTTTTCAGAAATCAGCCGGTTGGATGTACAGCAACAATTGTATCTCAGATGTATGAGGAAAATGGTGTCGAAATAGATCCGGTGAATGCAGGACTTCTTTGTTCCGCAATTATTTCCGATACATTGATGTTCCGTTCCCCAACTTGTACACTACTTGATGAAAGCACAGCGAAAAAGCTTGCAGAGATTGCCGGGATCAATATAGAGAAACTTGCGCAGGCGATGTTCAAGGCAGGAAGCAACCTCAAAGGAAAGACAGCCGAGGAAATTCTCTTCCTTGATTTCAAACAGTTTACAGTGAATGATACGGTATTTGGTGTTGGTCAGGTGAATTCAATGAGCGAAGAAGAGCTTGAAGAGATTAAGGCAACAGTACTTCCGGAGATGGAAAAGACAAGACAGAACCACAGTCTGGATATGATTTTCTTTATGCTGACAAATATTATTGCAGAATCCTCTGAACTGATCTGCAGTGGTAATGAAGCAAGAGAAAAGATCATCGGAGCTTATGATCTGGAAGATAATGCACAGAAACTGATGCTCAAAGGTGTCGTATCACGTAAGAAACAGCTCGTTCCGGCACTTGTATCAGCACTGCAGCAGTAAGAAAGCCCAAGACATTTTTAAATAGAAAGTCAGAACCGTCTCCGTAACAGGGGACGGTTTTCAGGAGGAAAGAGAAATGGCGAAACAGGTATGGAAAGCCGGTAATATGGTCTACCCACTTCCGGCAGTTATGGTAAGTACGGCAGATAAAGAAGGAAATACGAACATTTTTACCGTTGCATGGACAGGGACTGTATGCACAAACCCGGCGATGGTATACATTTCCGTAAGACCGGAAAGATATTCGTATCATATGATTGAAGAGAGTGGAGAGTTTGTGATCAATCTGACAACCGAACAGCTCGCCCATGCGACAGATTACTGCGGTGTGCGCTCCGGCCGGGATGTGGATAAATGGAAAGAGTGTCATCTGACTGCGAAAAAGGCAGAGAAGCTTACTTACGCACCGGTCATTGAAGAAGCACCGGTCAATATTGAATGTGTTGTAACAAAAGTTGAGAAACTCGGAAGCCATCACATGTTTCTTGCAGAAGTGAAGGCAGTTCAGGTGGATGAGTCCTATATGAATGAAAATGGTAAATTTGAACTCAATAAGACAGGTCTTCTGGCATATTCCCATGGAGAATATCTTGGACTTGGCAAAAAGATCGGAACGTTTGGGTACAGCGTGAGAAAAAAGAAGACCGTTGACAAACGAACTGCTAAGAAGATCACAACAAAAAATGAATCAAGGAGCAAGAAATCTCCAGAGAAAAGAAATGTAAATAAAAATACAACATTCAGAAAGAAAGGAAAAGCTAAGAAATGATTTCGTTTGAAAATGACTATTCAGAAGGCGCACATGAGGAAATCCTGCGCAGACTGGCAGAAGTAAATAAAGAAGGAATTACAGGATACGGAAATGATTCATATTGTGAATCCGCAAAGGAAAAGATCCGTCAGGCATGTAAATGCCCGGAGGCAGACATTTACTTCCTTGTGGGAGGAACACAGACAAATCAGACAGTAATTGATTCTGTACTTCAAAGCTATGAGGGAGTTATCGCAGCTGAGACAGGACATGTTGCATCACACGAGGCGGGTGCGATTGAAGCTTCCGGTCATAAAGTACTGACCTTCCACAGCAGGAAGGGAAGATCCAGCCAAAAGACGTGGCTGATTGTTTGAATCAGTTTTATAGTGATGGGAATCATGAACACATGGTTTTCCCGGGGATGGTTTACATCTCTCACCCAACAGAGTATGGCACACTGTATACACGCGGAGAACTCGCAGAGCTTTCTGATATCTGTCAGCAGTACCATATTCCTCTGTATCTTGATGGAGCACGTCTTGGATATGGTCTTGCAGTAGAAGATACAGATGTGACAATGGAAGATATTGCAGAATACTGTGACATTTTCTATATTGGTGGAACAAAGGTAGGTGCCTTCTGCGGAGAGGCAGTTGTATTTACAAAAGAAAATGCACCGAGACATTTTGTGACACTGATCAAACAGCACGGAGCACTGCTTGCCAAAGGATGGTTCCTTGGTGTTCAGTTTGATACGTTATTTACAGATGATCTGTATATGAAAATCAGTAAGAATGCAATCATAACAGCTGCGAGACTAAAAAAAATCCTGAAAGAAAAAGGATATGACTTCTATATTGATTCTCCGACGAACCAGATCTTTGTTGAGATGGAAGATGAGAAGCTGAAAGAACTTGAGAAGAATGTCAGAGTCAGTTTCTGGGAGAAGACGGATGAGAAGCATACGGTGGTGAGATTGGCCACGAGCTGGGCGACAGATATGGGGAAGGTTGAGAAGCTGAGGGAGTATTTATAAAAAAAGTAAGAATATAAATAATAGTAAGTGCAGATAATATATAGAATCCTATAAAATGAGAATCATTATCAAATAGAAATATTGCGTTTTGTAAAGAAACTTGATAGAATGCATATAGTTAGAGAAAACTAACTATGTGAATAAATCATGTATACTCCTTTGTCTGTAATACCTGAACACAGGCGAGGGAGTCCTCAGAAAGGATGGACAACTATGAATTATCTGGAAATTGAAAAAGTAATTGGAAGAGAAATTATCGACTCACGCGGAAATCCAACGGTTGAGGCAGAAGTGCATCTTGTAGATGGAACTGTAGCAAGAGGTGCGGCTCCAAGTGGTGCTTCTACCGGAGAATTTGAGGCACTTGAACTTCGTGATGGAGACAAGTCAAGATTCGGTGGAAAAGGTGTTTCCCGTGCGGTAGAAAATATTAATACAACGATCAACAGTGCATTAGTTGGAATGGATGCAGGCGACACTTATGCAATTGATCAGGCTATGATCCAGGCAGATGGAACAAAAGATAAATCGAATCTTGGCGCAAATGCAATTCTTGCTGTTTCAATCGCATGTGCAAGAGCGGCAGCAGATGCACTTGAGATTCCGCTGTACCGTTTTCTTGGAGGAGTGAATGGAAACAGACTTCCTGTTCCAATGATGAACATTGTAAATGGCGGGTGTCATGCACTTTCTTCCGGACTGGATGTGCAGGAGTTCATGATCATGCCGGTTGGAGCACCGTCTTTTAAAGAATGCATCCGCTGGTGTACAGAGGTATTCCATGCACTTGCAGGAATCTTGAAAGACAGAGGACTTGCAACATCTGTAGGTGATGAGGGTGGATTTGCCCCGGCGCTGAAATCAGACGAAGAAGCAATCGAGACAATTCTTGAGGCTGTGAAGATGGCCGGATATGAGCCGGGAAAAGACTTCAAGATCGCAATGGATGCGGCATCCTCAGAATGGAAGACAGGGACGGTTGGAGAGTATAAACTTCCAAAGGCAGGAACAGTCTATACATCAGAACAGCTCATTGACCACTGGAAAAAACTGGTAGAGAAATATCCAATCATCTCAATCGAAGATGCGCTTGACGAGGAAGACTGGGAAGGATGGAAAAAACTGACAGCGGAGCTGGGAGATAAAGTCCAGCTGGTTGGAGATGATCTTTTTGTCACAAACACAGAGAGACTGGCGAAAGGAATCACACTCGGATGCGGAAATTCTATTCTGATCAAACTGAATCAGATCGGATCTGTATCTGAGACTCTTGAAGCAATCAAGATGGCACACAAAGCAGGTTACACAGCAATTTCTTCCCACCGTTCCGGTGAGACAGAGGACACAACGATTGCAGATCTTGCGGTAGCATTGAATACCTGCCAGATCAAGACCGGAGCGCGAGCCGTTCGGAGCGTGTAGCGAAATATAATCAGTTACTCCGCATCGAGGAAGAACTTGGAACAAGCGCAGTATATCCGGGGAATGACGCATTTAATGTGAGATAACATCAGTAAAATAATCTGACAGCCAGTAAAATCCATGCATTTTATAATCCCAGTGGGATGAAATGCATGGATTTTTGTGTATATATTTCTTTGATTTTCATCTAGATTTTTTTATCTATATGTCATACAATAGAAATGTACTTGCCGTCAGGCAACATAATATTTAAAAATATTTGGAGGATTTCATTATGAAGAAACCGGTTCTGGTCATTATGGCAGCAGGAATGGGAAGCAGATATGGCGGGCTGAAGCAGATTGACCCGGTAGATCAGGAAGGACATATTATTATGGATTTCTCGATCTTTGATGCAAAACGCGCAGGATTTGAGAAGTCGTATTTATTATTAAGAAAGAAAATGAAGCAGATTTTAAAGAAGCTGTTGGAAAGAGAATTGAGAAGATCATGGATGTAGCGTATGTATTCCAGGATCTGAACAATCTCCCAGAAGGTTACGAAGTTCCGGAAGGACGTGTAAAGCCTTGGGGAACAGCACATGCTGTTTTAAGTGCGATCGATGAGGTGGATGGACCATTTGCAGTAATCAACGCGGACGATTATTACGGACGCCATGCATTTGAGACAATCTATGAATTCCTTACAACACATGAAGATGATGATAAGTACCGTTATACAATGGTAGGTTATCGTCTGAAGAATACAGTTACAGATAACGGACATGTTGCTCGTGGCGTATGTGAACTCAATGAGGCGAAAGAGCTGGTTGGAATCACAGAGCGTACAAAGATCGAGAAGCGTGACGGTGGAATCGCTTTCTCAGAAGACGACGGAGAGACATGGACAACCATCGACGGAGATACTCTTGTATCCATGAATATGTGGGGATTCACAAGAAGTATTTTAGATGAGATCAAAGCAGGATTTCCGGCATTCCTTGATAAAGGTATTAAGGAGAATCCGATGAAATGTGAGTACTTCCTGCCATCCGTAGTCAGTGACCTTCTGGCAGAGGGCAGAGCAACCGTAAGAGTGCTTGAATCCGAAGATAAATGGTATGGAGTTACATACAAAGAGGACAAGCCGGTTGTAGTCGCAGCGGTACAGGCTTTGAAAGACGAAGGTCTTTATCCACAGAAATTGTGGGATTAGATTATGTGTTGTCAGTTACAGAATTTGTGAATCATAATGATCATGCAACATTTTTACCATAAGAGGAACTATTCGTATAAAGATTTTTGTGGTGGATGTGTTATAATCAGAGATAACAAAGCAAAGATAAGCAAGCTGCTGAACGCAGTTACTGTGAGTGGCAGCAATTTGAGCAATAAAGCTCAGAGGAGGAATTTTAAAATGGCAATTTTAGTAACAGGAGGCGCCGGATTTATCGGAAGCCACACATGTGTAGAACTTTTGAATGCAGGATATGATGTTGTAATCGCAGATAACCTTTACAACGCATCAGAGAAAGCTGTAGACAGGGTAAAACAGATCACAGGAAAAGATCTGAAGTTCTATAAAGCAGATATCCGCGACAAAGAAGCAATGAACGAGATCTTTGAGAAAGAAGAGATTGAGTCGGTGATTCATTTCGCAGGACTCAAGGCAGTAGGTGAATCCGTTGTTAAACCACTCGAATACTACGAGAATAACATTGCAGGAACTTTAGTTCTCTGTGATGTAATGAGAAATCACGGCGTGAAGAATATCATCTTCAGTTCTTCTGCAACAGTATATGGTGACCCGGCATTTATCCCGATCACAGAAGAGTGCCCGAAGGGAACATGTACAAATCCATACGGATGGACAAAATGGATGCTGGAGCAGATCCTGACAGATCTTCATACAGCAGATCCGGAGTGGAACGTCGTACTTCTTCGTTACTTCAACCCAATCGGAGCTCATGAGAGCGGACTGATCGGAGAAGATCCGAAGGGAATCCCGAACAACCTGATTCCATACATTACACAGGTCGCAATCGGTAAACTTGAGTGTCTTGGTGTATTTGGAGACGATTATGATACACACGACGGAACGGGTGTACGTGATTACATTCACGTAGTCGATCTCGCAGTTGGACATGTCCGCGCAGTAGAGAAATTGAAAGAGAAAGCTGGAGTTTCCGTATATAATCTTGGAACAGGAAACGGATATTCTGTACTTGACATGGTAAAAGCATTCTCCAAAGCTTGTGGAAAAGAGATTCCTTATCAGATTAAACCACGTCGTGCAGGAGACATTGCTACATGTTACTGTGATGCTTCCAAGGCAAAGGAAGAACTACACTGGGTAGCTGAGAGAGATCTGAACAAGATGTGTGAAGATTCCTGGAGATGGCAGAGCATGAATCCAAACGGATACGAGGATTAAGTTGAGAAAGCGATTCTGGAAAATATATCAGTTGATGCTGACAGAGATCACAGATTAAATCTTGTGTGAATTTAGTTTGAAAGAATGAAAAAAGAAGTTGTTGATGAACAGGGAACGATAATAGCGTGGCTCTTTGTATCATCAGCAACTTTTTGTATGATAAAATCTGTATTATAATCCGAGTCGGTTTAGCTTGACTGAATGAATGGCGTAAATGAATGGTAATACGGCTCTTGCATCTGACAGACCATCTGTATTATACTAATAGAACACGATTCAATATTTAAAATCAAAAGAAAATGGAGATAGAAAAATGAAGCGCGAAGTAGATCTTAATGAAATTTCAGACGGACGTCTGTATTCCTCCGGAGATATGGTTAAGGTGGACTGTCATGACTGTGAATGCTGCTCTGCATGCTGCCAGGGAATGGGAAATTCCATCATATTGGATCCAATGGATCTGTGGAGATTGCAACTCGGAAAAAAGAGAATTTTGATACACTGCTTGCAAACTATCTGGAATTGAATGTAGTTGACGGGATGGTACTTCCTAATTTAAAGATGGCAGGAGAGGAAGAAGCCTGTCTGTTCTTGAAAGATGGAAGATGTTCTATTCATGGATACAGACCGGGAATCTGCCGTTTGTTCCCTCTTGGACGTATTTATGAGGAGAATGGATTCAAGTATTTTATCCAGGTCCATGAGTGTAAGAAGCAGGAACGTGGTAAAGTGAAGATTAAGAAGTGGCTTGGAATTGCAGATCAGAAGAGATACGAAGATTTCGTGTGGAGATGGCATACATTTCTTAAGAACTGTGAAGAAGGAATGAAAGAACTTGATGAGCAGAACGCGAAAGTACTGACGGTTGTGGTTCTCCGCAACTTTTATCAAATGCCTTATCAAGCAGAGGAAGAAGCACAGTTTTATCCGGAATTTGAAGAAAGACTGGAAAGACTGAATGCAATGTTTGGATTTTAGAAGTGAAAGTTAACAACAGGTGAAAGGCATCAGTAGATGGAAAGCAACAGTAGAAAAACACAGATATTAAAAGAAATTTTTGGATACGATTCTTTCCGTAAAGGACAGGAGGAGATTGTAGATCAGATTTTGAATGGAAGAGATGTGCTGGCAATCATGCCGACCGGAGCAGGAAAGTCACTTTGTTATCAGGTTCCGGCACTTCTGATGTCTGGGATCACGATCGTAGTATCACCGCTGATTTCATTGATGATCGATCAGGTGAAGGCACTGAATGAAGCAGGAGTTCATGCAGCGTATATTAACAGTGCACTGACAGAACGGCAGATTACAAAAGCATTAGAACTGGCAGCGGCAGGCAGATATAAGATGATCTATGTCGCTCCGGAACGCTTGTTGACACCACGGTTTCTGGACTTTGCATGTCATACAGAACTCTCTATGGTGACAATTGATGAAGCGCACTGTATTTCCCAGTGGGGGCAGGATTTCCGCCCAAGTTATGTGAAGATCACAGAATTCATCCGCCAGCTTCCAAGACGCCCGGTCGTCAGTGCATTTACAGCAACAGCAACACAGAAAGTAAGAGAAGATATTCTTGAAGTACTTGATCTTGAATCTCCTTATATAAATGTATCCGGTTTTGACAGAGAGAACCTTTACTTCGAAGTAAGACCAGCGCGTGGGAAGAAGGATGCAATTAAGGAATATCTTACACAGCACAGAGAAGACAGTGGAATTATTTACTGTGCAACAAGAAAAAATGTAGATGAACTCTATTTGGAATTGCAGAATGCCGGATTCTCTGTCGGAAGATATCACGCAGGAATGGGGACAGAGGCAAGAAATGAAAGTCAGGAAGATTTCATTTATGACAGGATAGAGATTATGATCGCAACGAATGCATTTGGAATGGGAATAGATAAGTCCAATGTCCGTTTTGTACTTCATTATAATATGCCGCAGAGCATGGAAAATTATTACCAGGAGGCAGGCAGAGCCGGACGAGACGGAGAACAGGCAGAATGTATCCTTTTCTATTCACCGCAGGATATCATGATCAATCAGCTCCTGTTGGATAGTAAAGAGCAGATTGGAGAATACACAGAAGAAGAACTCCGGGTGATCCGGGAACAGGATGTTCTCCGGCTGCGTAAGATGAGTAATTATTGTACGACAAGCATGTGTCTTAGAAAATACATATTGAATTATTTCGGACAGGAGACAGAAGAACATTGTGGGAATTGTTCCAATTGTCTGGAAGAATTCGTAGAGCTTGATGTCGGAGAGATTGCGGCAGATGTGATCGAGTGTGTGCGCGAATCCAGACAGAGATATGGTATGACAATGATCCTTTCCACACTGGCGGGAGCGAATACAGCGAAGATCAGAAGTGCAGGGATGAATGAACTTCCGTTTATGGAAGGCAAAGTAAATGCCCACAGCAGAGACTGAAAGATGTAGTTTATACACTGCTCGAACACGGATACCTTCAACAGAGCGCAGATCGTTATGCGATCCTGAAACTGACAGACCGGTCAGAAGAATTACTGAAATCGAGAGAATTGAAACTTCGCTGCAAGAAGTCAGAACTTACAGAAAAGAAAAAGTCTGGAAGTGGAAAGAAAGCGTCTCATAGAAAGGGAGAGAGTTTCGGGAATCTTACAGATAAAAGCCGAGAATTATTCGAAGAATTGCGCTCTGTGCGTTATTCTTTGGCAAAGAAAAAAGGAATTCCGCCATACATGGTCGCTTCAGATCGTACATTACATGAGATGTGTGTACTTGTTCCATTTGAAAAAGAGGAACTGCTTGAAGTACACGGTATGGGACTTAAGAAATATGAACAGTACGGAGCAGTTTTTCTTGATAAGATTCAAGAAGTGACAGCAGGTGATAAAAAAGGTTACGGTATATCAGAAGATGCTGATGGAACAGACGCAGTTCAGAACCAGAATCCTCTGGACATCGGACCATTTGGAAGCGTAGAGAATTAACAGTAAAAAAGAAGTAAAAGAAAGAAGTGACATAAAAGTGTCTGTAAAAATATTTCCAACATTAAAAAATTATAAAACAGAATATTTGCCAAAAGATATTTTAAGCGGAATTATCATGGCAGCGGTCTCAATTCCAATCTCTATGGGGTATGCACAGATCGCAGGCGTTCCGGCAGTGTATGGACTTTATGGATCTGTTCTGCCGATCCTGCTATTCGCCATGCTCTCAACTTCAAAACAGTTTATCTTTGGAGTAGATGCGGCACCGGCGGCAATTGTCGGAGCTGAACTGGCAACACTTGGAGTGACGGCAGAATCAGCCAGGCATTGCAGTATGTACCATTGATCGCATTGTTTACAGGACTCTGGTTATTGTTGTTTTATCTTTTACATGCAGATAAGATTGTTGATTTTATCTCAACACCGGTTATGGGTGGATTTATCAGTGGTATTTCAGTGACAATTATTATGATGCAGATTCCGAAACTGATGGGAAGCCCGGCGGGAACTGGAGAATTCATAGAACTTGCAGAACACATTTTTCAGGCAATCACAAAGATAAACTGGTTGTCCTTTGGAATGGGAATTGGAGCACTTGTAATCTTGATTGTATCCAAAAAACTGATTCCAAAGTTCCCGATGGCAATCGTTATTATGATTGCCGGAGTTCTCTCGACAATTGTCTTTCATGTAAACCAGTATGGTGTAGTTCTCCTGCAGGCAGTTCAACCAGGCTTCCGCGGCTTATTTTCCCGGATTTTACAGATCAATCTTACCCAGGCTGTGGGAAGAGCACTTATGGTTGCTGTTGTGATCATGGCAGAGACACTTTTGTCAGAGAACAATTTTGCATCCAAAAACGGATATGAACTGGATGACCGTCAGGAAATCCTTGCCTGTGCCGCAGGAAATCTTGCTGCCGGTGCAGTTGGATGCTGCCCGGTAAATGGAAGTATTTCCAGGACTTCCATGAATGAACAGTATGGAGGAAAGACACAGGTTGTATCCATTACAGCGGGATTGACAATGGCAGTTGTACTCATAGGTGCAACTGGATTTATCGAATATCTTCCGGTTCCGGTATTGACGGCAATCGTAATCTCTGCACTGATGAATGTTGTAGAGACACATCTTGCAGTACGTTTGTTTAAAGTAAGCAGAAACGAATTTTATATTTTTATTGCAGCAGGGATCGGTGTGCTGTTCCTTGGTACGATTTACGGAGTTGTGATCGGAATTTTGTTATCTTTTGTAGCAGTGATTTTAAGGGCTACAAACCCTCCGAGATCTTTCCGTGGAATGATTCCGGGAAAAGAAGTTTATTATGATTTGGAGAGAAACCGTTTTGCATATCCAATCAGGCATGTGATTATTTACAGATTTAGCGAGAATCTTTTCTTTGCAAATAACAAAGTGCTGGTTTCAGATATTGAAAACAGCATCAAAGAGGATACAAAGGTCGTAATTCTGGACGCATCAGCAATCAACAGCCTGGATATTACAGCGGCAGATGCACTCGAAATGCTTGCAGCAAGTCTGAAAAAACGTGGAATTAAGTTCTATATCACAGAACATTCTAGAGAAGTTAACGATCAGATGAGAAAGCTTGGAATAGGACATTTGATAAAAGAAGGTGCTGTGCGAAGAACAATTCTTGCGGCACTTCATGATGCGGGGATTGAGCAGCCTTGCCCATTGGATATTCCAGAAGAAGATCTCGAAAAACTTAAGCGAAGAGAATATTTTTCCCTTCCTGCAGAAGAAGAAAATACACTGGAAGAGTTTGCATGGGCATTTGGTGATGATGCAGTCAAAGAAATTGAGAAACGAGTGCTTTCTATTGTGAAGCAGATCCATGAGATTACAGATCTCGAGAAACTTTCCGAAGAAGGAATCAAAGAAAAACTGGAATTTTGGAATTCACTTGGAGCACTTGATGAAGATGAGTTGCTCCGCAGAATGGAGCTTCACTTAGATGATCTTCCAAGTGATGTAAAAGAAAACAAAAAACTCGTCATTGAATTGATCGAGCGTAGAAGAAGAAAACTTAGAGATCGTCTTCTGAAAGAGCATCCAGAGATTGTTGAGCATATTGAAGAGCGAAGAGAGCGGCTGGAGCGAAGACTTGAGAAACAGAATCCAGATGCTGTAAAGCGTCTGAAACACTGGAAAGATGAAGAATCCTAAAGAACAATCTGTAAGATACGTTACTGCTCACTCCGTTCACAGTAACGTAGCCAAAATTCATTCCAAATTGCCTGCGGCAATGGAATTTTGGCTTGTATGTCTCGGGATTTTGGCATATTCATGCCAAAACACCTCGCGGGATAGTGGTGTGTGAACAGTAACTAAGATTCTTAATAAATCTTTAGGATTGTCAAAGTTCCCTTGTTTCTGCAAAAAAGGAATGCTATGATAATACGGAAGAAAAAGTCAGGGGACAGTTTTGATTGTCCCTGATTCTAAGAATAGAAAAGAAAAAAGGGATAAGCATGTGGTCTAAAGAAACAAAAGAAGAAAAAGAACGCAAGAAAGAACAAGCGTTTTATGAACATTATGGCGCGATGGGAAAAAGCAAGGAATCCATTAGAAAAGAGTGGGAGAGACGCAAGAGGAATGAACAACGCATTCGACGCCTCAAGAGACGAAGGAGAATTGCAATTGTATTGATTCTGCTCGTTGTATTAGTTCCGGCAGTTTCAACATTTACTTATTTTAGAATGAATCCGATTGTATTACGGAGTAAAGTGATCGCGCAGGAAAAGAAAGAAAGTATGGATCTGATGTCCAACATCCGTTTCGTTGTCGGTGGAAAAGTGAAAGATGTGAAGACAGAAGGGAAAGTAGATACGAATAAAGAAGGAAAATATACGGTTTATTATGTCTATGGTAAACAAAAAGTAAAAGCTGAAGTCGAAGTTAAGGATACAAAAGCACCTGAGCTTAAAATGAAAGACAGTTATACAACAGAACTCCCGAAAGATATCAAGCCGGAAGATTTTGTAGAATCAGTAAAAGATGCATCAGATGTCACACTTGAATTTGTCGGACAGGATTCCTGGGAGAAGAAAGGAAAATACGGAGTAACTGTTGTTGCAACAGATAGTGACGGTCATAAGACAGAAGGAAAATCAACACTGAATCTGGAAGAGGATACAACAGGGCCGACGATTGAAGGAGCAGATGATAAAGAACTTGCACAGGGCGATACGATGGACTTTAATGAAGGGGTTACGATAAAGGACGATATGGATCCGGAGCCGACATTGGAAGTACAGGGCGCTGATAAAGTGGATTTTGCGACACCGGGAACCTATGTTGTTACCTATCTTGCAAAAGACCGTTCCGGAAACGAGACAAAGATTGAGCGAAAGATCAAAGTGAAAGAGAATCCGGATTGGAATGAGAAAGTTGTTTATCTGACTTTCGATGATGGTCCGTCAGAGAATACCGGAAAGATTCTTGACATTTTGAAAGAAAAAAATGCAAAGGCAACCTTCTTCGTTACAGGAAATAATCAGGAACATGATGATATGATTAAAAGAGCCTTTTCCGAAGGACATTCGATCGGACTTCATACCTATACACATGATTATGCAACAGTTTACTCATCCGAAGATGCATACTTCGCAGATTTGCAGAAAATATCAGATCTGGTAGAGAGTATTACAGGAACGAAATCCATGATCATTCGTTTCCCGGGAGGTTCCAGCAATACCGTCAGTGCAAAATATGTCAAAGGATTGATGACAACACTTACGAAAGCAGTGAGGGACAAAGGATATCAGTATTTTGACTGGAACTGTGATTCTACTGACGCAAGCGGAAATAATGTGCCAGTAGAAAAGCTGGTTTCCAACGCAACATCCTGCACGGCAAATCATGTTGATATTCTGATGCATGACACAGATGCAAAAGATACAACCGTACAGGCATTGCCACAGATTATTGATTACTATAGAAGTCAGGGATATACATTCAAAGGACTGACCGTTGATAGTGTGGCAGCGCACCATGGAGTGAATAATTGATAAATATTAGAAAGAGCCAGAACAGGCACCACACACGGTGTCGATTCTGGCTCTTAATGATTATATCTTAATCCTCATCATCTGTCTGTACAGAGTAAGTCTGTCTCTTTCTGGCCATCTCATCGCTCTCAAGATATTCATCATAAGTTGTGATCTTATCGATCAGCTTACCGCCCGGAACAATCTCCATGATACGGTTCGCTGTTGTCTGTACGATCTGGTGGTCTCTGGAAGTAAAGAGAAGTACTCCAGGGAATTTGATCAGACCATTGTTGAGTGCTGTGATAGACTCCATATCCAGGTGGTTCGTTGGCTCATCAAGAAGCAGTACATTTGCTCCTGAGATCATCATCTTGGAGAGCAGGCAGCGAACTTCTCACCACCGGAAAGTACAGCAACTTTCTTCACTCCGTCTTCACCGGAGAAGAGCATTCTTCCAAGGAATCCACGAACATAAGTTACATCCTTTTCCTCAGAGTACTGTGTCAGCCACTCTGTGATATTGTAGTCATTGTCGAATTCTCCGCCGAAATCCTTCGGGAAGTAAGCCTGAGAAGTTGTAACTCCCCATTTATATGTTCCCTCATCCGGTTCCATCTCGCCAATCAGGATTTTGAAGAGGATTGTCTTAGCAAATTCATTTCCACCAACGAAAGCAACTTTATCCTCACGGCCAAGTGTGAATGTAAGATTATCAAGAATCTTTTCGCCGTCAATTGTCTTGGAAAGTCCTTCTACAGTGAGAACTTCATTACCAATCTCACGGTTCGGACGGAAGTCAATGTAAGGATATTTACGGCTGGAAGGTCTGATCTCATCAAGCTGGATTTTCTCCAGGGCACGCTTTCTGGAAGTAGCCTGTTTGGACTTGGAAGCGTTCGCACTGAATCGGGAAATAAATTCCTGCAGCTCTTTGATCTTTTCTTCTTTTTTCTTGTTGGCCTCTTTCATCTGACGGATCAGCAGCTGGCTTGACTCATACCAGAAGTCATAGTTTCCTGCGTAAAGCTGGATCTTACCGTAATCGATATCGGCAATCTGTGTACATACCTTGTTCAGGAAGTAACGGTCATGGGATACAACGATAACTGTGTTGTCAAAGTTGATCAGGAATTCTTCCAACCATGCGATTGCATCAAGATCCAAGTGGTTGGTAGGCTCGTCAAGAAGCAGGATATCCGGATTTCCGAACAATGCCTGTGCAAGAAGAACCTTGACCTTTTCAGAACCTGTCAGGTCTTTCATCAATTTATAATGAAGCTCTGTCTCGATACCAAGTCCGTTCAGGAGGTTGGCAGCATCAGATTCTGCTTCCCACCCATCCATTGTAGCGAACTCAGCTTCCAGCTCACTTGCTTTGATTCCGTCTTCATCTGTGAAATCTTCTTTTGCGTAAATTTCTTCTTTCTCTTTCATGATTTCATACAGACGTGCATTTCCCATGATAACTGTATCAAGAACAGGGAATTCGTCATATTTGAAATGATCCTGCTGAAGGAAAGAAAGTCTCTCGCCCGGGGAGATAACTACATCACCGGATGTCGGCTCAAGCTGTCCGGAAAGAATCTTAAGAAATGTAGATTTACCGGCACCGTTCGCACCGATCATTCCGTAGCAGTTCCCTTCTGTGAATTTGATGTTAACATCTTCGAACAGCGCCTTTTTCCCGACGCGAAGGTTACGTTATTTGCACTAATCATTTGAAAGTCTCCTTGTAAATAAATTAGAATTGTGATTACGTTGTTATAATTGTCCTTTTTCAAATACGTGTGAATAAGAACATACCAATCCATATATTAACATAGAAGAAAGGGTGCTGACAAGTACTGAAATAGAAAAATGCATACGAAAAAACAGGGCAAACTGTGTGAAAATGTATAAGAACTAATCCTTGTTCTTTCCATTGTAAAAAGTTATAATGTTACTAAGAATCTCACAATATAAATAGCAGTAGAAAAGAGGAGAAACCATGGCACTTAAGAAAGCAACAATCGTACTGGAAGGTGGAGCAACAAGAGGCATATTTACTTCTGGTGCTCTGGATTACCTTATGGAACAGGATATTTATTTTTCAGATGTGATCGGTGTGTCTGCCGGCGCATGTAATGCAGTAGATTATGTTTCCAGACAGCCGGGACGTACAAGAGACTGTATGATTCCGAATACAAAAGATATGAAGTATATTAATGGAGTGAAAGATACGATCAGGGAGAAAAGTCTGATGAATATGGATTTGATTTTTGATAAATATCCGAATGAACTGATCCCATTTAATTTTGATACATATTTTCAGTCAGAGATGCACTGTGAGCTGGTAACGACAAATTGTCTGACAGGAAATGCAGAATATATGACGGAAACAGAAGATCCTGACCGGTTGATGAAGATCTGTCGTGCATCAAGCAGTATGCCGCTTGTGACTCCGATGGTGAATATTGACGGTGTTCCGTATCTGGATGGCGGACTTGCAGATTCTGTTCCGATCCGTCGTGCACAGAAGCTTGGAAATGAGAAGATCATAGTGATCCTGACGAGAAATCAAGGCTATCGTAAGAAAGTAATCTCACCGGCAGTGCAGAAACTTTACAGACAGGCATATAAGTCCTATCCGAATGCAGTCCGGACAATCTTCAGAAGAAGTTTTATCTATAATAAGACGATGAATTATCTGGATCAGCTTGAGAAGCGAGGAGAGATTTATGTTCTTCGTCCACATGTAAAACCAGTATCACGACTCGAACAGCATCCGGATGTCCTGCATGCATTTTATGAGCATGGATATCATCTGATGGAGCGAAAGACAGAAGAAATGCTGAAGTATCTTGAACAGTAATAAATAAATCGACCTGTTAAAAGAAAAA
>ENA-OQHY01000202-OQHY01000202.1-human-gut-metagenome-genome-assembly--contig:-NODE-202-length-34413-cov-3.015137_pt1 | contig 34413 bp, 44 predicted proteins | sample MGYA00242570_ERZ504733 | MGnify/ENA primary metagenome ERZ504733 (study PRJEB26092, sample SAMD00036219) | human gut metagenome | host: Homo sapiens | study: EMG produced TPA metagenomics assembly of... | reverse complement strand
ATCATCCTGTAGAAATTACCTGGGAACCAGTTTCTGCTGGTACTGGAAATTACCTGGAGGATTCTGTAAAAGAAACCTATGACGTAGGACACCTTGCTCCTGAGCAGACTGACTTTGGTGTACGGATCTCCGGTGACAGTATGGAGCCGCTTTATCATACAGACGATGTTGCATGGATTCAGAAAAAAGATTCTCTTGCTAATGGTGAAATTGGAATCTTCTATCTCAACGGCAATACTTACATCAAGGAATTACACGATGAGCCAGATGGTGTTTATCTGATCTCTTTAAATCGAAAATATCGTCCTATCCAGGTTTTGGAATCTGACTCTTTTAAGATTTTTGGAAAAGTAATCGGGAAATGCAAAGGTGCAGAAATTCCGGGATTTCATTAGATTTCAACAGCAGGTTCATGATCCTGCTGATAACAATAAGCAAAGGAAGTGATTGAATGGCAATCAATAATACACTAAAAGATATTCGTGAAGAACGGAATCTCATTCAAGCAGATTTGGCTGAAGCCATAGGTTCCTGCAGCCAAACTATAGGCCGCATCGAACGTGGAGAACGTAATCCCTCTCTTGAGATTGCAATCCGGCTGGCACATTACCTGAAAGTGCCTGTAGAAGATATTTTTCAAGTTGAAGACTGAATCACAACAGCCAGAAAACCGAGGAGTAAAATCCCCGGTTTTCCTTTTCCTCAAAAATCAGTGTAATCCTTTTACGAAGTCCACTGCGTTTTTCATATCTTCTTCATTCGGATGGCCTTTAGCAATACCTCCAACCAGTTTAAATGGTCCGAATGTGTCATACCCTTTACAGCCAAATTTTCCAACCACACTGGCATGTTTTTTATCCAAAATCTGCTCTATGGATTTATAATTCGCACTTCCACCATAAGTACAGATCAGAAATATCTTTTTGTCGTCCGGTAGATTCTTCTCTGCAAATTCCAATATCGACTGATGAAACTTTGAAAAATAGATTCCTGATGCGAACCCAATCATATCATAATCGCTCAGATCTGCATCTAGCTGTTTTACAGCATCAATCAAATCCACCTGACATTCTTTTGCGATCCTCTTTACTAATTTTTCTGTATTTCCATGATGCACAGATGCGTATACTATCGCTGTTCTCATTTTTCTTCCTTTCTGTCTGCTCCGTCAATCAGTCATAGCTCATATCCAAAAAGTCCAATGTCTTCGCTTCACTGACTGAACCATCCAGTAAAATCGTGATCCAGTGCTGTTTATTCATATGGTATCCTGGTAAAAATCCATAAGTCTGAATAATCATGCTGGTCATTTCTGGATCGCACTTTACATCCATAATGTCAACCAGATCATTTCCCTCTAATCCCAGTTTCGATTTTTCAACCGTCATGATCACTGCATACCATTTCCCATTTTTATGTCGAAGTACTGCACTGTCCGGTAGTTTGCTCCATAAATATTCCGGAATTGTGCCATACTGATTCTGCACATATTCAAAAATTTCTTCCGTCTTCACAATCTTTTCAACTCCTGATTCTTCTGATATCCTGTCCATAATCATACCACATTTTCGTATGCCATACTACCTGCCAAATTCTTTTGCATTTTCCCGGTTCTCCTGACTTTAACTAAAGGAAACTTATCCGCAGGAAGATGATAGAATCAAAGACCAAAAACATGGGAGCTTATCTGCGGAAAATGGCAATCGACGGTTACATCGTCAACACCGATACCACTCCACTGAAGAAACAGTATGAGGAAATGCACAAGATTGGCGTAAATATCAACCAGATTGCGAAGAAAGTGAATACCACCGGAGATCTGTATCCGGAAGAAATGCAAGAACTGAAAGAGATGGTGAAAGAACTATGGCGTATATTAAGATCTTCCCCATTAAAGTAACAGACAAGAAAGCTCTGGACTATATCACGAATCCAGATAAAACTGATGAAAAACTGCTTGTTTCCAGTTTTGGCTGTTCTCCTGAAACAGCTGATTTGGAATTTGCCATGACAAGAGAACATGCAAAAAAGAACGGAATGGATAAAGGCGATAACCTGGCATTTCATCTGATCCAGTCTTTTAAGCCTGGTGAAACAGATGCAGAAACCGCCCATCGCTTAGGACAACAGTTTGCAGATGAAGTACTGAAAGGAAAATATGAATACGTGATCAGCACTCATGTTGACAAAAACCATATCCATAACCACATCATCTTTAATGCAGCAAGTTTTGTTGATCATCATAAGTATGTTTCCAATAAGCGGAGCTACCATAAAATCTGCCGGATCAGTAATCGCATTTGCCATGAAAATGGACTTGCCACCAGTATGCCAACCGGAGAAAAAGGTAAAAGCTATAAAGAGAACATGGAATATCATCGTGGCACCAGTTGGAAAGCCAAGCTACGTGTTGCAGTTGATAAGGCAATCTGGACTTCCATCAACTATGAGGAATTTCTACAAAAAATGCAGTTAGCCGGATATGAAATCCGGCAGGGAAAGCACCTGTCATTCCGTGCACCGGAACAGCAGAACTTCACTTATATGAAATCTCTCGGAAGCTATTATTCCGAAGAAAATGTTCGCATCCGTCTGGCTAAAAATCGTAGCAAAGTAAAAACTCCAAGACATCTGTCCAGAGAAGCTCGCTTGTATATCAATATCTCCACTTATGTCACAACTGGAAATCGTGAAGGTTTTGAACGATGGGCAAAACTCAATAACCTGAAAGAAGCGGTTCGTACCTTCAACTATCTTTCCGAAAATAACTTGCTGAATTATGACGATTTCAGGCAGCATGTATCTGACATTGAAGCTTCTATGAAAGTTGCCGACCAAAGAATAGCACAAATCAACAGTGAGCTGAGCACGCAGAAAGTCATTCAGAAACACTGCGATTCTTACCGGCTTTGTCGTAAAGTAATTGAAGATTGTAAATCTGCTAAAAATCCAAAAGCATACCTCACCAAACATCAGGCAGAATACCAGCTCCACGATTCACTAAAAAAAGAGCTTCAGGATCTCGGTGTTACCAAAATCCCAAGCTCTAATAAAATTCAGAGGCGGATTGAAAATCTTGAATCTGAACTGGCTGCTACTGTCCGGGAAAAACAAGAATTACAGAAAAAGCTGAAAACCCTGGAAATCATTCAGCAGAATTTCACTGCACTGCTCGATGCTCCAGAGATCAGTTCAGACTTACTTCCGGCAAAAAAGGAACCTGTTTCTGTCACAAGAGAAAATTAAGATTGCACTGGCAACTCACTCATTTTCTTCCAAATCTTCCCAAGGTTTCAAATCCTTTTCCTCCCAGGTGACACCATACGGTGCACCTCCGGAGGTATAACCAGCAATACAGAAAAATCGGTCATCTTGCAAGATCTCTTCTTTGGTCAGATTATCTCTTGCTTCTTTTTTCCGTTTTGCTCGCCTCTGTTTCCTCTTTTGTTTCGCAACAGCTGCTTTTTCTTCCGGCGTTTTCCTATGTCCTTTTGCCATAAGTGTTTCTAGTGTAATTCCACTCTGAATGTCTTTTAGTATACGAGTTTCATACCCTGTTTCACGTTTCTCAACAATTCTATAGTATGATGAACATAAAAGATTCGGTGAATCAACATTGTACTAATACTTTTTTTCAACCGAAGTTTTCAATTTTTCAAAAGCTTCTTCACTGATTACATGTTCTATCCGACAGGCATCTCTTTCTGCAGTTTCCCGATCAACCCCGACAGCTACAAGCTGCTCCGTAAAGAACTGATGGCGTTCATAAATTTTCTCGGCAACCTCCCGCCCGGCATTAGTCAGATTGAGGTATCCATCTTCATCGACAGTCAGGAAACCGCCATTCTTTAACACACCTACTGCATGGCTGATGCTCGGTTTACTGAATCCCATGTGCCGGGCAAGGTCAACGGAACGCACTATACCACTTTTCTTTTGTAATACAAGTATAGCTTCCAAATAATCTTCTCCGGATGCGTGAAGTTTCATCTATCCCTCCTTTACGCAATGCTCCAGCCGGAGGATTTTTTGCGGATATTCACAAAATCCTGATAAATTCCGGCCTTTTCCATCAACTCGTCATGGGTTCCCTGTTCGCTGATCCGTCCATCGGCAATCACCAAAATCTGATCGGCCTGCCGGATGGTATTCAGGCGGTGTGCAATCACAAGCAATGTTTTACCCTTTACCAGCTCATTGATTGCCTCCTGGATATAGCTTTCGTTATCTGTATCAACACTTGCAGTAGCCTCATCCAAAATAACAATAGGTGCATCTTTCAAAATGCAGCGGGCGATAGAGATTCTTTGCTTTTCGCCGCCGGAAAGGGTAGCGCCGCCCTCACCAATAACAGTCTGAAATCCATCCGGCAGCGCCATGACGAAGTCATAGCAACGAGCTTTCTTTGCAGCCTCATAGACTTCTTCTTCGGTAGCGTCCGGCTTGCCCATACTGATATTGTTGTAGATTGTATCCTGGAATAAATACACACGCTGGAAAACCATGCTGATTTGTTCCATCAGTCAGAAAGCGGCACATCCCGTATATCTGTCCCACGAATGGTCACTTTGCCCGACTTGACATCCCATAGACGCGCCAGCAGGTTTGCAATCGTAGATTTGCCTCCGCCAGACGGCCCTACAAGCGCGGTCATGGTATGCTTCTTCATGGAAAAACTAATGTCGTGCAATACTTCCTTATCCTGATATGCAAAGGTCACATTATCAAAACAAATTTCCGGCAAGTTGGAATCCGCCTGTGAAATATGCTGTGTTCCCTTATCAGGCAATTCTTCTTCATTTAGAACAGCTTCTATACGGTCTAATGCGGCATTCATAACAGTAAGACGGGATGCCTCCCCGTACAATGCCTTCAACGGGCTAAACAAATCAAAGACAAAGAGCAGAACGCCAAGCAGATAAGGCAGCGAAAGGGAGCCGCTTTGCTGAAGCCATACGGAAAGCACGAAAATAGCAGAAATTCCGACAGCGTACAAAATAGTCAGTCCTCTTGTCCACGGCGTCATTTTACGTTCAAAGACAGTGGATGTATCTCTGGAACGTCTGAAATTCTCGGTTAATTCCTCCGACTTCTCACCAATCAGGTTATAGCTCTTAATTACGCTGATCCCCTCTGCAAAGGAAAGAACCGCATCCGTCAAATGTTCGCTTTGATCCTGTCTGCCAGCCGCTTCTTTTAGGGAAACCTTGTTCATCCCTTTTGCGATAAACCATGCCAGTAACGTTACAGCAGCGGCGATCAGTCCAAGCCGGAGGTCTAAAAAGAACATGAATACCAGCAAAACAAAGGCAGAGAGCATATAGCTCATCATATTTCCCAGCGTACTCATGGCAACTTCTTCAATGAATACCATATCCGTACTAAGTACCGAACTGATTTTGCCAATGTTGCCCGAAGTAAAATACCCCATCGGCAGCTTACGGAGGTGGCCGCCAAGTTCCATCCGCTTATCTGTAAAAATCATATATCCGGCGGCGCTTTGCAGCCTGTCACAGAGATAATGGACAACCGCCTGTGCAACCACAACAGCAATAAGGTCGATACCGATATACAGACATTTTGTGCCCGTCAAAGTTTTCTGATAGAATCCAGAGAGTACAAGAAATGCCAAAAAGATAGGCATTTTTGCAAGTATGGATTCCAGAAAAGCACATACAAACGCGCCCTGAATCCGGCCTTTATATTTGCCGGAGAGCTTCAAAATCCTTGAAAATAGTGCAAGCATTTATTTTCCCTCCTTTACAGCGTTTACTTTCCATTCTGCGCTGTCCTGCGAGGCTTTCCACAATTTTTTGTATTCCTCACAGGTTGCCAGCAATTCAGCATGGGTGCCGGTTGCCGCCAGTTTGCCATGTTCGATCACACAAATCTGATCGGCGTTCATAATTGCAGGAAGTTTGTGGGCAATCACAAATAAGGTCTTGCCTTTTACCAATTCCGCAATCGCAGCCTCCATTTTTTCCTCATTCTCCGGGTCTGCGTATGCAGTTGCTTCGTCCAGCACAATGATAGGCGCATTTTTCAGAATTGCACGCGCCAGAGAAATCCGCTGGCGCTGACCGCCGGAAAGCATTTTCCCGGCATCACCGGCCATTGAATGTATGCCTTGCGGCAGCTTTTCAAGGAATTCCAGACATTGGGCTTTTTTCGCCGCTTCAAGGACATCTTCATCCGTAGCGTCTGGCCGCCCCATACGGATATTTTCAAGCAGGGAAGTATTGAACAAATACTGATCCTGCGCCACATAGGAAACCTGACTGTTCAATGCCTCTAAGCTCATTTCCGTTATTTTCTGTCCGCCAATAGAAATGCTGCCCTGTTGCGGGTCATAGTAATGGATTAACAGCTTTGCCAACGTACTTTTTCCAGAGCCGGATTCACCAACTAAGGCCGTTTTCTGTCCTGCCTTTGCAGTAAGCTAATATCATGGATAACTTCATCCATTGTTACCATAGGCCGTCCATCAGGCCCCGGCTGGCTTTTCTCATAGCCGAATGTAATGTGATCGAAACAAATGTCGTAATTCTTCCCATGAAAAGCGGCGTCCGTCTGCTGTAACGGCGCAGTTTCCAACACCTGCTCCAAAGCGGCAATCTTATAATTGAGCTGCGGCATAGTTGGTAAAAAGCTCAAAGATTTCAGCAGCGGAATACCAATACTAAGCGACAGGCAAAGTACCAAAATCAAATCTGGCAAAGTGGAGAACCCACAAAGTACAAACCATGCCCCCAAAGGCAGAGTAAGGATAATCGTACAGGGTAAAAGGCTGCTGTAAATTGCCATCCACGGCCATGCTGCCTTATACCATTCCAGCGTGTAGTCCCGATAATCGGAAATGTCTTTGCGGAAACGCTCATAGGATTCTGCGTCCTTATTGAACACTTTCACAACTTCCATACCGTTGATATACTCGATAATGGTATTGTTCATTTTCTGCCCGGCCATGTAATACGGTCCCATTTTCTTCATACCAACGGAATACATAATCATCATGGCTGCAAAGCTGATCGGAATAGATGCCAGGGATAGCAAAGCCAGTTTCCAGTCGATGAAGAACATAGCAACATAAATTGCAATCGGAATCATCAGGTTTGCAATGCCCTCCGGCAAAGAGTGGGCAAGTAATACTTCCAGACTGTCTACATCGTCCACGAACAGCTTTTTAATTGTGCCAGTTCCCTTATCCTGGATAAATCCAAGGGGAAGTGCCTCAAATCTCTTTTGCAGGGAAGTACGAAGCCTAAGCAACGTGTTATAAGCGGCCTTATGAGATACATCCAGTCCCCAGCCATAAAGAACAGCCTGTAAAATAAGGCAGATCAAAACACCGATCACGCGCATGGACACATAGCCGATTCCAACGGTTTCTCCCATGACAAGCGGTGAAATCACCTGATAAGCCAGCACAAAGGGAAGTACCCCATCAGGACACTAAGCAGAACGATGAAGGTTGCGCTATATAAGTCCTTTTTGTGCGGCCCCGCATACTCAAACATTTTCTTGAACATAACAAAGCCTCCAATCAGTTAAAATATTGTTTTGAAAGTGACGTTAGGATTTCCGGCGTCAGCACCTGATTCCTGATTGAATCCTGATCGTCAAGCTGTAAAACTTCTGAACAAGTGCGGGTAATAAATTCAAAGTCATGGGACACGAGAAAAATAATCACACCGGCACTTGCAAGCTGTTCGATCAAATGACTTACCCTGACCATAGAATCATAATCAAGCCCGCTGGTAGGTTCATCAAAATAAATAACCGGGCTGTCCTTAACAATCGCGGTCCCAATCGTTACCCGCTGCTTTTGTCCGCCCGACAAGGATGCCGGATGGTATTCCCGGTATTCACTAAGTTCCAGGGCTTCCAAAGTTTCTGTAACCTTTTCCGCACAGTCAGTTTCAATCCCCAATGAGAATTCTTCTTCAACACTGCTGGCAAAAAGCTGATAATCAGTATCCTGCATGACAAGATAAGACAGCCGCCTGCGCTGGCGTGGGGAAAGTTTTTTCCCGTTATAGCAGATACTTCCGTTCTTTTCTTTCAGAAGTCCCGTCATAATGGAAAGCAAAGTAGTCTTTCCGGCACCGTTATGTCCCAAAATGCCAATCACATCACCTTTATGGGCTTCAAAATTGATATTCTGTAAAACATCCGGCCCCTTTTTGTACGCAAAGGAGAGGTTGCTTACACTCAATCCATCGCTGGAGCTGTGTGCCGGTTTGACCTGATACTTTGCTGCCTCCTGTTCTGGATAGACTGTACGCAATCCGTATTGGATGCGTGTTTCATCAGGTAAAGAACAAAACTGTTCTCTTGTGAAGCTCTGTATAATCCCTCCATCCTGAATCAGATATGCCCGGTCAAGCAGTTCCCTCAAATAGTAGAAACGATGCTCGACAACAATAATGGTATATCCATCAGCTTTCAGGCGCTTCATGGTTTCTGCCAGACGTTTTGTAGCAGCATAGTCCAAATTCGCTGACGGTTCATCAAAGATATATACTTTAGGCAAAAGGGCATAGACCGAGCCAATCGCGATCTGCTGCTTCTCGCCGCTGGATAAATCAAAAATGCTACGGTTCAGGTAATCGCTTAATTCCAAATCCAGCACCGCTTTTGTAATACGGTCAACGGTTTCCTCACGGGAATACCCCATATTTTCGCACCCGAAAGCAAGCTCCCGTGTGGTATCTGTCATAAAAAACTGTGAGCGCGGGTCTTGAAAGACGGTACCCACTTTTCCAGCCAGATCAGCAGGCTTCAACTCCAACAGAGATTGTCCGTCTAAGAAAATATCTCCCTTCATTTCTCCGGGGTAGAAATGTGGAATCAAACCATTCAGAGAGCGAATAAGGGTCGTTTTCCCGCACCCGCTCCGTCCAGTCAATAGAATAAATTCCCCGGTCTGAATTGTCAGGTTCAAATCTTTTAATGTAAATCCATCCCTTTCCTCATAACGGAAAGAAAAATTTTCAAAGGTAATCATCGCTATACCCTCCATATAATAATTTCCCCGATAGAGGTATAGTCGAGGAATAGAAGTAGTGCTAAAAAGACAATTCCCAAAGCAGTCACCGCATACTCTTTCCACGAAAAACGGACAGAGTTCAGCGCATATCTCTTTTCTTCCAGTTCCAATCCGCGCGTTGTGCCGGACGCCGCTAATTCATCTGTTACTTTCAGGCAGCGCATCAGCAGAGGGATCAGAATATATTCAATCGTAGCAAGCGGGTGGATAATCTGTTTCCATGCTGTATCACTGATACCGCGAATGTCCATTGTGTTACGAATCATACGGTACTCAATCCGCAAAGTAGGTATGTAACGGAACATGACAACTAACGGAATTGTAACAGCCTGCGGCAACCGTAAGCGTTGCAGCGATACCATGAGATCATCCATTTGTGTTGTGTGTAAAATCCATATTCCCATCATTGCGATAGGAACCAACTTCAAAATGGTCACGCCGAACACGCTCATAATCACACTTAGCACAGGAATAGAAATATAACGCAGCAGAGCATTGAGATAAGCGATAACAATATAGAACAACAGCATTTTCGCCGCCCACTTCGCCCCATTCCCAGCAGCAACAAACAGCGCAAAAGAGGCGACAAGAACCAGGCTGCAAACTTCCCCGTTCAGGAAATAACTGACACACCCAATCATAATCAGTAGCGCAACTTTGCACCGTGGGTCTAAAGCTGCCGTTCTTTGAAATTGTCTTTGTGTAATGAGTTTCTTTATGTTTTCTTCCATACTGTTCTCCAAAAACAAGCGAGACTGACATTGCAGCCCCGCTTTTGATTCAGGCATTCTACTGACAAATCTGGCGTCTGTCATTTTTCGGAGCTGTTACTTCACCGATACAAGTCCGGCCTTGATAAAGTGCTTCTTCAATGCTTTCTGGCCGATGTAACCGCCAATCAACCACCAAGCAGACCAGCCACTATAATGACAACAGGCATAAAGCCAGATGTAATGCTAATCATGCCATCTATGTATTCCTGTGCAATGTTGTTCTTCTCCATAGCGCCGACAAATGCGCTTTGCAGGAAACGCATAGGCCCAACGATAGCGCCAAAGGCAAAGATGCCACTGAAAATGGTGTACGCAATCATCATGGATTTCATAGTGATCTCACTTCTGCCCATAATCAGGAAATCGCAGATTACCCCGCCAATAATCAGCGCAACAGGGATCAGCCAGAATCCGCCAACCAGCAAAAACAGGATACCCTGAATTGTTCCGCAGATTGTAAACACGCCTTTCTTCGGGACTTTTGCCAGCAACAGCATCATCACGATTCCGTTGGGGATTGCTACGACAGCAGGATAAAATACGTTGGTAATGGGTCCGGCAATGCTCATTACGGTGCTGATAATCATGCAAATGATCCACATGAGCGCAGTCAAAACACCGATCAGGATAAAATCCTTCGCATTCAGTTTTTTGTTCATGATCGTTCCTCCTAAATTTTGGTATAAACAAAGCATCTCGTAGTTAGTACTTTCTAACCACGAGATATAGTATACCAGTTATTCACAACTAATCCAACCCAAAATCAATTTAATTCTACCCAAAATCAGTAATTTTCAAGTTCATCCAATCGTATTTTCTGTTTTATAATTTTTAGGTATTACCCCATATTTTTTTTTGAATGCCGCCGCAAAATTGCTTGGTTTTGAATATCCTACCAATGCTGCTATCTGGCTCACATTTAAATCGCTTCCTAGCAACAGACTTGCGGCCTTTTCCAATCGCTGATCTATAATATACGCATGAACCGATGTTCCAAACATGGAAGAAAAGCCCTTTGTCAATTTTGAGGTACTAATGCTAACTTCTTTGCCAGTTCTTCACAACTTGGGGCAAAAGCAAGCCGACTGTCTATAATCCTTTTTGCTTCAATAATCGCATCTCTATCATTTTTGAAATATTAATGTGATCTGCTTGAAGAATACTTAACTCCAAAACCTCACTCAAATATACTGATAACAGTTCAAAAATCTTGCTTTCAAGGAAAAGATATCCTAATCCACCACGATATTGAGAAAAATCTTTTAATTCTGCAAAAATATGTTCCATATATGGCTTATATCAACTTTTGAAATGCCACACAATATTTTTTCTTCGTATACTTCTATTTCTATTTTTTCAAAGTAACCTCTCATAATGCTTTGAAATACTTTATAGGTATCTTTATATTCTTAAATACAAAATCCTTCTTTCCTGAATAGCAGAGGTATTCTATCTTTCCATGACCTCGGTAGATACAAGTCTCGCCTTTCTGGAGACTTATACTTTTTTGTTCATTTGCAATGCTCCATGAACATCCTTCATTTAAGCAAAATAACATTTGTATGTATTCTTCACTATTAATTCCCTGTACATTCGTGTCAGAATAATAATTCATATGCCAATCGGATAATACTGTTCCCTGTTTAGTAACGACTTGGGATATTCTTCCAATCCCCATATCTTTAGGTATATCTATTGTAACTGTCTGCGGTGAATTTGAAAATAAATCTTTATACAAACTGTGAAAATCATTATTCATAAGTAAGCCTCCTTCCTTCTTCGATATTATCGATGTCCACACGCTGAAGATACTTTACATATCATTGCTTGATAAAACCAGATTAAATCTTTTTTGCCAATAATAATGACTCTGATAGTTTTACTCCTCTAAAATGAATATCATGCAGTTCTTCTAAAATGCTTTCTATACTATTATAAGTCCAATACATTGGAGATTCAATTCTATTTATTAATTTATCCTTATCAAAAACCTTATATGCTATCATCCACTCCCATTTATTAGAATCTATTTTTTTTATATCATTTATATAGGATTCATAACGTAATCTACCTTGATAGGAGACGGAGATTCGTTTCCCTTTATTCATTGACAAAAATCTTTTGTCCAAAATTTCAATTAATACGGGAACATTCGATTGCAAATTATATTCTAATGTATTCCATAAATATAATCTTTGATTTTCATTTAAATGTCCCAACACTCCCATACATAATATACCACTTATTTTTTCTTCAAAATTATATTCTTCTATTGACAATGGTAATAGTGTGATTTTCTTTTGCATTTCTTGATTGTCCACTAACCGCGTCATAAAAGAAATTCTCATATATTTGGATGGCTCTAACGCAATCAATTCTTTTGTGGGAGTATATTTTGCCAACTCCATAATGTTTCGACCTGTTCCTGCTCCAATATCCACAATGACACCTTCGTTCATATCGGTCATTCTAGCAAATTTTTTCAATATACTCTCATTAACATTAGAATGTGGCAACGCAGCTATATCATAAAATTCTATACTTTCACCGTACATTTCTTCGTTTTTATACAAAAAATTTTTTCCTCCAATAACCCCTTTTTTTGTAATTCATCAAATATTTCTTCATTGTTTCCACTATTATTATAATTAACTAAATTAAGATATCCCGTTTTTCTACTAATTTCAGACCATAGTCTAGAAACAAATATTTGATACTGCGCCATTTGCATCTTTTTAGTTTTATCCATTGAGAACAAGCACTCTAATGCCTGCACTACAGCACCTGTCCATATATATTCAACAGTCTTTTTTAATGACAGAGGTTTTGAATTCCCAAGCATTATGGCTGTTGGAATTTCTTTGTTATCTTTATCAATACTTATAGTTCCATACTCGTCCCTTGGCATATGCTGAAACGGCATCCATATTACTGGTCCATGCGTATTAACCAAACAAAGCCTACCAGTAGAAAAAGTTAATTCTATTCTATGATATAAGTGTAGAGGGTGATCCGGATCATCTTTATCTACATCCGTATTGATTACGAACATTACAGGAATATCCCCTATCATTATTTTAATAGATTTGTTCCCGCCACTTTTCAAAGTAGACCCAACAATTTCAGCCACTGTACCCAATTTCCATCCCGAAAAATTTTCTAAAGCACACCCCAAAATATCAATTCCATCATATAATACATGTATAGCACAATCTAAAGACGCACTCAATAGCACAGAATGATGGTTCATTACTTTAGCGGCTTCCAAAAAGTCCTGAACCGGAGAAATATATCTATAAAATGGATTTATCATAAATGGCGTATTTTTTGATGCCTTTAGACATTTTATGATTTCTTTTTCGTGAGCAGGATGCTCCAACAAAGTTGGTATTCCTCTTAAAAGTAATTTTTCTGCTATATCGGTTCCTTGTCCACCTCCTGCTGCATTTGGAACTACAACACAAGCTGCGTCTATATTTGCCTCAATATTTTCTATATTTGTATATACTGGTACATTAAAATCATTTGCTATTTTTTCGTTCTATCACTACCTTTACCAATAATTCCAGCAAGTTCGTATTTTTCATTTTCAACAATAGTCTTTAAATATATTTTCCCAAATCCTGTACCACAAACTAATATCCTTTTTTTATGCATATTGAACTTCCTCTCTATACTCAAATCCCTTAATTCCTTTCAGTTTATCTATTAGCGGATAATCAGAAAGATAATTGGCCATTGTAAAAATCCCTCTTTTCTTTTTACCATATAAAATTGCATTAGCAGAAATTGCCAGTATTTTTCCAGTCAAATCACCCGGATTACTTCCTCTGATAAATATTGTTTTTGTTTCATTTTCAGATATTCTTTTGAACTGAATTATACCTCGTTGATTACTATTATTTCCTTTTACTAGGTATTTAATTATTTCTTCGTTTTTTCCATATAATTTATTCAGAGTTGTAAACATTTCTTTCGGCACAGCAGTATATGCATCAATATTTAGAGCTTCATTAGTATATATAATTTCTTGAATTTCTTCAGTTACATAAGGAAGAAACGCCAACCCACAAACATCACTAATTATATTGCTGGGAACCATGCTACTTGCCGGAACTATATTCCCATTACGAATACATGCCATAGGAACTCCTGCTGCATTTTCTTTAATTTCTTCCACATAGTCTATTGCAGCACCTCTAGAAAAATTATATTTCCCTCCAATAACAATCTCTATTAATTGTTTTCCACCTCTCCTCTTTAATTCTGAATATAGTAACCATCCTGATACTCCTGGGAATAATCCTGCACCAACAATAGCTGTTATGTCTATTTCCCTATTTGAATATTTATTTTTCAAATACATTCCGCCCGGATCAATATATGGTATCTTCATCTCAAGTGCTATTTTCAACATTTTCTCACTATATTTTGTAGAGGGGCCTATGGCCCCTATTATAATATTCGCTCCATCGCAAAACTCATTAACGCTACTTGATTTATCTAAATCAATTTCGAATAATTGAACATTATCCCTTTTATACAAATTCATTTTTTCTGCTTTATCCCTATTCCTTACCCCAATTCTGAAATAATAATTTGATTTCTCTAATGCCTTGTATGCAGCATAGCCTACATTTCCTGTTCCTCCTAAGATACATATGTCTTGTCTATTTCCCATCATCAATCTCCTTCTTAATAATATTACAGGTTTCTGCAAAACTTCCTACATACGCTTTCATATCTCCTAGTACAGCTTCCTTCCAAGAATCTATAACTGATGGAGCACCATTTATAACAATTACATCACCCAAATACAAATCATTATTCTTAGCATCTTCTGGATTTAATAAAAACACCTTTTGAATAATAATTTCCTGTGCCAATAATTCACTAACTTCTGCTAGAATTTCAGAAATATTATCTTTGCAAATAAGTAAGTATTTATTCGCTGTTGCATCCGACTTCACTTCTGTTTTTAGTTTCTCTTTCTCTGTTTCTTTGACCAATATATCAGAGTCTAACATCGTTTTTCAAGAGCCTCTTTCCATTTACCTTTATCACTTCCTAGTATATACATAACATTATGTGTTGCAGATGTCGGCACTGGAACATCATTACTTTCCACTTTTTCTTTTTGTTTACTTTCTGAATTCTTTCTTTCTATATACTCGGAAATCATTTAATCATAGGTGTGACCAATGCTACCCGTAATATTTCATCAAATCTCAGTCCGCTGGCTTCTGGAATTTCGTTTACAATTTTCCCTGATGCTTGAGATAATAGTAGAGAATCAAAACCATTTTCCAACAAATTATCTTCATATGAGATATTGGAATTACCCGAAACAATTCTCATAATCTCTATCATCTTTTTTTCAACTTCTGTATAGATTTGTTTTTTCGAATTTTGTTGGTCAATAATAATAGAATCTTTTGATGAAAGTTTCCTTTTAAAGTTTCTTACTAACGCTTTTCGATCTACTTTTCCATTTAAAGAAAGTGGAATGTTATCAACATTCACAAATTCTGTTGGAATCATTACTGTTGGCAATATTGACTTTAAAAACTCCCTATAAACAATCTGCTTTTTTCTAACAATAAACAATTTTTGTTTAAACTGGGCATATTTGTTTTGTTCATCAGGAAATATCCGCACAGTTTCTAATCCCACTTCGTCGAAAGACTGAATCCACTCTTCCTCTGTCAAAAAACAATGACCTGTCATACAACGCACATCTGAATGTTTAGGCATCATAAATGCCTGCGAAACCGTTATCTCTATATGTTCTTCCAATGGTTCTGTTACTAATAAAATTCCTTCATCTCGTAACATATGTTTTAACTTATTTACTGTTTCAAGGATATTTTTCGTATTATTTAGCACTCCTGCCGCTATTATCACATGAAACTCCCCAATCTTCCTCTATAACAGAAAAACACACAGACCCTTATTACACTAACCATGAGTCTGTGTGTTTTTCTAATTTTGGTTTTCAATATAATTTGTAATAATTTCAGTGAGTAATTCATCGGGATTCCTGCCAAGCTTTTGAGCATGTTCGCGCAAACATTTAACTAACTCTCCAGGAATATGAAAAGGTTTAAATTTTTCAGGATATGCCCAACAACAAGTTTCACAATCTAACTGGCAATCTCTGCAAGCAGTACTTTTAAAGTTATTGCATTCATCACACAATGGTTGCCAATTTGAAATTTCATCACTTCCCCCTCTAAGTTTCGGCACTTTATGATCCTGCTGAAACCCTGTATCTTTCGGGGTTCTTCCACATGCAGCACATACATGGTTATATTTTGCAAGAAGAGGTTCAGAACTACCTTGCAACAAAACCAGAAGGACGCTACATGTTTGTATTTACACAAACCCATAGTTCCTGGCTAAATTTGATTGAAAGCTTTTTCAGCAAGATGACAAAGCAGATGCTGAAGGGAATTCGAGTTAATACAAAGCAGGAACTTGAAGACAGAATTTATAAATATTTCGATGAAGTAAATGCAGATCCAGTAGTCTATCATTGGACTTATAAGCCCGATGAAATTTCACCAGAAGACGTTTCGTAAAATGTAGCCAGTTATTTATTATTTGATCTACTAGATAAATTGACATAGTAATAAAACTATATTCTGTTCATTTTCTTTCTTTCCAGTTTATCCCAGTTCAGTTTGTTCTTCTTGTATCCCACAAATGCAGTCACACGGACAAACTCCAGATAAAAGCGGAGAAAAGTTGTTTCAAAAAAACAAGCAGTAATAGCAAGGATCAGCTCTCGAAAAGAAAACCTCTGGTCAATGGTATAGATTCTTGAAAAATATGCAGTTAATGTGAGTAAAATACCATACAGGGCATAGTATGCAAGAAATACCAGCATAAATTTCACATTCAGCATATCCATCATCACAGATAAAACCATTGTAAGTACACCCAAAAGTTCAATAAATGGTGACAATAATTCGTAAAGCAGAAAATAAAGATAGGATAAAAGTCCTACAGCTCCGTACCGTGGGTTTGCCAGCATTTTACGGTGTCCCCACATACACTGGAACAATCCTCTCTGCCATCTTTTCCGCTGCTTGCCTAATTCACTTAATTTTTCCGGAGTCTGCGACCAGCAGATGGCATCCTGTGCAAAATCAATCTTATATGGCTTACGATTCATGCGGCTGAATTCATGAAGTCTGACTACCAGTTCCATATCCTCGCCCATTGTACTGTTGTCATATCCGCCTACGGCAATCACTGTTTTTTTCTCAAATAATCCAAAAGCTCCGGATATGATCATGTTTGCATTGATTTTATCCAGCAGAATACGTGCTGCCAGAAAAGAACGGGCATATTCCAGGGATTGCATTCTTGCTATTATATTTCTGGGCAGCCTGTATTTTATCACATGACCTTTTTTATGACAACACCATTGGCTGGGCGGACACTTCCACCAACGGCTATTACATTTTCGTCCTCCAGAACCGGGCGAACGATTTTCTCCAGCGAATCATGCTGTAAAATAGAGTCCGCATCCATACAGATAAACCAGGGATACCTGGCTGCATTGATTCCGGCATTTAAGCTGTCTGCTTTTCCTCCATTCTTCTTGCGGATCAAAGTAATGGGCACTTTCTGGTTCGGGCATTCATAAATTTCTTCCTCAGGCTGACATTGGATCAGATGACGGATCGGGCGTTCCACTCGCTCCATATGAAATGCATCAATCAGAACCTGAGATGTTTTGTCTTTAGAACCATCATCTATTACTATAATTTCATATAGTTTATAATCCAGGTTGAGAAGTGAAGTGACTGTATCCTTCACCGTAACCTCTTCGTTATAAGCCGGAACAAGAATGGAAACCGGTATGTAATAGCTTTGCCACAGTTTATTGTGCATCTGTTCAAGGCGGTATGATCTGTACAGCTCAATTGCGCCTGCTACAACCGACAAAAACAAAAAGCTGGAATATCCAATCAGGTATATAATAAAAAACAGATTGACACATTCCAGAAAAAAACGAAATGCATCGGTCATAAACCCGCCCCCCTTTGTACTTTTACTTCATCCAGCTGGTACTCTAACATTTCTTTTGCGTAGCGGTCATTTCCCTGTAAAATATCAGCTAATGCATCCCTGTCTGTCTTCAGAACTGCAAGGCTTTTTGCAGCATTATAACGGACATACCAGTTTACTGGAAGTCTCTTTTTTCAAGATTTCCAGTGTCTGCGGTCCGGGATACACAGCAAGAGCAGAAATACAGGCATTCTGCAATTCCCAGAACCCTTCCTTTTCTTCTTCAGCGTGATGAAGCAGAAAAGAAACACTTCTTTCATCCTGATATCTGCCAAAATAGCGGACACATGCGATTTGAATTTCCATATCCTGGCTTGTTTCCAGCATAGACAGCATTTCATCCTTCCAGTTTGACGATGCATATCGAATATAATCCAACAAGCTTACCTGCATCCTTGGATGAAATTCACTCAATTTTTCCAAAGAAGTGGTATCAGTTCTTCTTTTTATCGAAGGAAAGAAGTCCATCTGCAAGTATTTTTTTATGCGGAAGCAGCTGCTCATTTGCATCCAGAAATGTCAATGCCTGCATAACCGCTTGTATATCTTCTGAACTGTATAATGCCCGCAAAGCATTCTCCCTGCAATAGAGACTTTTATTTCCAAGCAGGTCAAAAAGAAATGGGAAAACAATTTCCTTAGCCTGGAATTTCGTCATATGAAATATGGCAAATACATAAGCCAGGCAGGCCTTTTCCATATCCGGTTTTCTTTTATAAACCGGTATCAGTTCTTCCATCAGCCGACTTACAGATGCTATTCCCTGCTGGAATTGTTCCGGCATACTGTTTTCAACTTTAGATAATGCTTCACTGAACGTCAGAAGTCTGCTGGTTGAATGAAGCTCTTTAACCAGCCTTTTTTCCTGCTTTTTATTTTCCGTTATATTTTCTAAAAACAACTGTCTGTATTCTTCGCAATATCGTTGTTCCCTCCTTTTCAGAACACAGGAACGATATCTTGAAATTATCTCTGTAAAGCAGTTAAAAATGATAATCCCCACACAGACAATAAAATAAAAAACAATCACAAGCTGTGCTATCATTCGTATTCCTTTCCTGTCCAGTATGTCTTCAGAACCTGGTATGCTTCTTTTAATCTTTCATGGTAGGATACTGTATTCTCCCATTCTTTCAGTTTAAGGCCTCCCATCTCGATTGTATTTCCTTCTCCGCCAAAACCTATAAACATCTCTTTGATCCCCACTGATTCAATGCCATAATTTCCGTCATAATAATCATCATGGATCTGCATTCGGGACGGATCAGAAAAATTCAGCAGCTGCCATGGGATTCTAATTTCCACATCATCTCCATTACAGATAAAATCTGCCCTGGAATCATAAGCAGATGCAGATGGATTTCCATTACCATAATACAGCTTTCCACTTTCAAAGGTTTTTAACGGTGTGGCAGCATCCTGATACTGACCAATAACATCCCGTAATACCATGCTGATATTTTCGAATACAGCGCTGTCCCTGGCTGGTGGATCAATATAAGGATCTTTTCCTGTAATATCTTCCTCATAATTGGCATGAATGGGATTATACCGATCCTGAACCAACAGACGAGTATTATCTTTTCCATTTAAGACCAGTACAAAATCTGCAGGTCTTTCAAATTCTGCTGTACAATTTTCCATACGGGTACTGCCTGTTTTTTGGTCGTATCAACCGGAACATACAGCGTGTCATTTTCCAGATCAAAGTCCTTTTTATGGAGATATAAATAAACACCGGAGGCATCATACTTCACACTGATGAAAGAGCCGTCTTCATATTGGATCACCCTATCTTTATCCGTCCATTCGGAAGTATCACCGTCCACGTAACAAACACTTTCTTTTTCCCCACATTCAAATGCCAGCAGGCCAAAATGCTGGTCATTTGTCTGAGCATCTTCCCAGTAAATATTACGGCTTAAATCTACAGCATACATGGTATTCCAGGTATGCTTGAACCATTCATCCTGCCAGGAATAGACACAGCCTCCGGAAAGTCCGGCAGCCATAATGTCTTCATAACAATCTACCAGAATCTTTCCCTGTTCTTTTTCAGAATAGTATCCAAGTCCTCTGCTGGTCACCTGATTCTCATGAATCTCACCTCGTCCTGTGGCTGCACCAAATTCAACAGCCAAAACCGGCATTGTATGATGTTCGTTTAAAAATCTTAAATATGCCCGATAAGTATTCCGTTTTCCGTCAGGAGTGATACAGTCACTAAAGTCAATCTTTTTATCAGACAAGCTGTTCCATGTTGTGTATTCCATACAGGAAAAGTAATCCTGATCATATGGAGATGCACTGTAGCTGGCAAACTGACCTGATATAAATTTATCAGTTGCAGTTATATGTTCTGTGTCGATCCGGGCACATTTTCTGAAATATTCTGCAATCTCTTTAGGATAATCAAAGGGATCTGTTGCATTTCCACTGGAAAAGGAGATCAGACGCTGCTCATCATATCTTGTTGATTCATAGTGCAGCATCCTGTCACCTATTTCTGCAAGCAGTGATTCAAAGGCAGAGGCATCTTTTGAAGCAGTAAGATAGGTTCCTTTATAAGGTTGCATATCCGGATATTTCTCATCTGTATATGCAACTGTTGTATCTTCCCATCCATTTCCGATAATATATCCCAGCACCCATTTCGAGACATCGTGTAAATAAAGTCCTGTACTTGTATCTGCATCATTATTGATGATAAGTCGTTTTCCATGGATCACATCTACAGTGACCAGGCAATTATCCAGAAGCTTTCCTGCAAAGGAGTCGGCATATGCATCCACTCGGGAGTTCTGTATATAATCATTTACCCAGATTCCCTGAAGTAAATATAACGGCTCCTCATGTTGGGAATTGTATTCATAGAACGCTTTATAAAAAGACGGATTCTGGACAGAATAGACTCTCAGCGTATTTGCTCCTGCTTCCTGGATCAGCTGAAACCAGTGCAGATAGGTTTCTTTGGTGATCGCATAATCTGTAGACCATTCACCAGGAATACCGCTTCCCATATCAATTCCCCTGACTTCAAATGGTTTCCACTTATCTTTGTCCTTTATAAGTATCTCTTTATTCTCAGTCCGGACAAATGTGTTTATATGATTGTCCCGGTCTGAGTCCATATAAAATCCGCCATAAAACACAGCTATAAATCCAATAAATAGAAGCAGAATGATGGCAGATATGCTGATAATAAATCGTTTCATATTTTAATCATTAACCTCATTATACTGCTTTACACGGGAGGATGCTGAATACTGACGCAGAGTCTCAATGTTTTCATCCAACCATTTTCCTCTGTTTCGCAAGTAACCTTTTAACTGTCCTTCAGCGGCAGATCTGCTGTCCAGATTTCTTGATACCGGAACCAGAAGTCCCTTTGCCTGCTGTTCTACACTTCCCCATCGTGCATCGTTTCTTGCAAGAGCTGGTGCGATAAAATCAAGGGTTTCATCGATATAACGATAAAGTGATTCCTCACTTAACAGACCTTTTCGCAAGGAATGATATCGCTGGATGATCCGTTCAGTAAAATCCTCATCTTTGATAAGCATTTCAAACCATAATCGGTTGTTCAGGAAAAATCCAGTATAAGGAAGTTCCTCCTCGAAATAGTTATTACAGGCATTATTAAAATCCCATACACACATATGATACAGATTATCTGTTCCCTTATAAATATAAGTGGAATAGTTTCCGGCATCTGCATTACTGGAAAGCTCATTGATAATAAAGTAATCTACAAAGCTGTCTACATCTATCATAGAAGTGTAGCCATGTTTTTCCCTGTCATAATCATATGAGTACAGAGTTTTTTCAAAATTTGAAAAATCCTGCCGGATTTCTTCTGTCAGTCTGGCATCCCTGTTCCTGCTTCCGGGATATTCTATCTGCAGCATGAAGGGGGTTTTGTAGGTATACGTTGTAAAGCTGTTTAAAGCTTCTTCGCCCGCATGCTGATGATCCAGGCGAAGCAGGTATCCGGAAAATGTGCTGCGCTTGGCATTTACACGAAGTCCCAGCCTGGCGCCATCTTTTCCGCCGGTTATCATTTCAGTCATTACATATAGACCTTCATATTCACCATTAAGAATTACTTCGCAGAATCTTACATTTGGCGCATAAGACATCATTTCTCCGGCAAGATTGTAAAACATATAATTTCGTATGGCTGTTTTATCGAGCAGGGACCGTATAATACCCATTCATGGTGCGCATCCATTCCCATAATGGAAAGCGGATTGTTTTCCCCTTTTTTATCTACAAGTCTGATGGCATAGCTTGGCTTATCAAACTCTCTTGAGGAATTACCTCTCATTCGTATGCGGATTGCAGAAGATACATCTGCCGTTTCATTTGCATGATGGTACTCTTTGCTGTCATTTCCGATTATATCCATCTGAGCAGCAATTGTAGTTTCCCCATCAGCAGCACGTGTATAAATGCGGTTGTTTCCATCATCCTTAATGGGTCTTCCCGGGATTACCACCCCATCTGTATCAATTTTGACAATCGGAAGATATGTACACAGACCGCCATCCGCAGGATCCGTACATGGTTCTTGGGGAATTTCCTGTTCATGCTGATGAATTCTCTCTGTTTTTCGGTAGTCCTTATAAAACAATGGCGCAAAAACGGCAATCAGAATAACCGCAAAGCAGCATGTAAATCCTATTATTTTATATTTCATATCAGTTATAAATCTCATCGCTTTGAGCTACAATATTAACACTTTCAATTTGTCCAAGGTTATAGAAATCATCTGTTAAAGCCGGATGCTGTTTCTGAACTTTTTCCAGTATTTTTCTGGATAATTCATAAATGTACTCAGCATTCTCCTCTGTCGTATTTTTTACCCGAAGAACGGCACCAGTCCCAAAATAACGAAAGACCTGGGATTCTATATTTTCACAGCGGCTTCTTTTTGCACGGATGATCAAAAGCATACGGTTATCACTGCGGATTGCTCCCATGATAAGAAAGATAAGAAAAATAGCAGAACTGCCTACTGCAGCAACCAGATAATCTCCAACTCCACAACATATTCCCACAATGATCGTCCAGAAAATATATACAGTATCTCTGGAATCTTTTATTGCAGTTCGAAAACGCACGATAGATAATGCACCGACCATACCAAGCGACAATGCAATATTGTTTCCTATGACAGTCATAACTGTTCCTGTCATAACAGTCAGAACGATTAGTGTTACTCCAAATTTTTTGCTGTAAATCGTTCCCTTATGTGAGATCACATATGAAATAAAAATAAACAGACCAATGACAGCACTTACCAGAATATGCATTGTAATTTGCTGCCAGGTCATATCCCCCTGCTGGGCAAGCAGGTTATAAATCGTCTCTTTCATTTCCTTTCCTCCTAAAATCTGTAGTCACAGCCAATTTGTCTTGCCATACAGTATTTGCTCACAGAAAGCTCGCTTTTCTGAACGGGCAGAAGCATATGCTTGATATAGCTTAACAAAAAACCGTTATATTTTACTTCCAACACTACAGCAAAAGGAGACATTACACTGTTTAACACCAGATTTCTATCAAATATATTGAAATTTACTTCATTAGCCCGTATTCCAGAATCAAAAGTTATTCGAATAGAATTTTCCGGCGCGATAAATGCAAATCTGTCATATTCTACAACTGTTTTAGGACGGTATGCCCACATTTCCATAATTGAATAACATTCCTGTCCAAACTCACTGCCACTGTTTAAAAGTACAGAATAATCATCCTCAATGAGAGCCTGCGCTTCCCTTCTGGATAATCTTAATGATCGCTTCCGCTGATAAGGTCCCTGCTTCTGCTTCATTTCAAACAGTGCAAAATCCGCATCAGGACTATATACCCGCAAACGAAACTTCCTTCTTAACTCCAGACCATCTTCCTTTTCCTGAAAATCCCGATTTGACAAAGAATCAAAGTACAAAGAACGTACCTGATAACCATCCGGTCCGTTATGTGAGTCAGTATGAACCACATTTGACAAATAATTCCGAAGTTTTAATGCTTCTGCCTGATTAAGTAGAAATTTCTTTTCTTCCCGCAGTACATCGCGCACAGTATTATTTCCTCCTGCTTTTGCTTTTTAGTAAATACTACAATAGTATACATCCATAATTTTTTTTTGTCCATATATGGAATAAAACTTTGTAGTATACAATGAACTCTCGATAAAATCAACATTTATTGACAATATATACCAAAAGATATGATATTTTATAAACAAATATATAAAAATCATAATGGAAATGGGGATTCCTTATGAAATGGGGATGTTGTATGATATCAAACTACCAAAAATATCTTGAAATACTATTAACATTTATCTGTGTGATCGTACTGTATCCACAATCGCCCTATGCCACCGAAGCCATTTCACAGCGTGAAACCATACGCGTGGGATTCTTTGAGATGGACGGATACCATATGCAGGATGAAACCGGAAAACGAAGCGGCTATGGATATGATACCTTACGTCTTATGGCACGCTACTGGAATGTTCATTTTGAATACATCGGCTACGACAAAGCTTGGTTTAATTGCCTGTACGGATTTACGGGAAGATAATCCTTTCAGCTTTGACTTAAACTTCTTCCATGACTACTCCATTCTCCATTACACCGCTTTTCAGATAACGCTTAATCAGCTGCACCACTCGTTCATCCTTTTCATTCCTGCGAAGTAAGTTCATGAGAATTTCATGATTGAGTGTGTCAAAGTATTTTGATAAGTCCAGCTCTGCCATTCTGTGTCCGATTTTAACGCCCTTATTGCCTCCGTAATCATTTCTTTAAAATCCTGAAGAAAGGCTTGTTTCTTCTCACTCACTTCAGCAGTTCTCTGAGTCTCCTGATATTCCTGTATGACCCCTTTCATATCAATCCGATTGGACTGCAGCTTATTCTGCAAAGCTAACATTTTCTGTATATCGTTGATCTGTGACCACCAAAGAAATATAGACCACACGAGATTGGCTACAGCTTCCGGTGCCTGTCCCCGGAAAAAAATGAGGAGAAGGTACTGTAAGAAATAATTGACTCCCTTAGGAGTAAATATGTAGTAGCAATAATTCATACCTTTTTAGCTGTATTTTGTATCGTAAACAGAAAGAAAATGCACTATAATCCAAGGCAATGAAAGTACTTAAAAAAGTAGTTTCGTTGCCTTGGTTCCATTTTTAGAAAGAATAATACTTAGGTGGGAAAATTCCCAGGCGCTGTGTGGAGTTTTCTGTAAGAAGCCGGGGACAGACCGCACTGTTTCTTGAAAAAGGAAGAAAAGTGGTGAGGGTCTAAGAACAAGCTGTGTGGAGATGGCAGAAACAGGAAGAGTGGTGCGGCTTAGCATGGACTGGGCCAGCTTGCATTTCTGGGACAGGTAATACTGGTAGGGAGCAACATGATATACCTCCTGGAACAGGTGGATGAGCCTGGAGCGGGACAGGGAAACGGTATCTGCCAGATGATCCAAGGACAGACTTTCTGTTAAGTGCATATCGATATAATTGCGGATCGCCAGTGCAGTAGGATTGATGGGAACTTTGTTTGCCAGAAAATCCGCAAGCTCCTGAATATATTGATGGAGCAGTACAGCCAGCTTGTCAGCAGAGTGTACAGGGTCGGCGGTAAAGGCATCAAGGATCCGGGTCAGAGGTGTTTCGTTATGGAAGCGGGGGATCAGGGTGACACCGTCTAAGCCGTAATCGGAGAGAAGATGCTGTACCAGACTGCCGCTGACATTGAACCAGATCTTGGTCCAGGGATCAACTTTGTCTGAATAGTAGTGGTGGTAGGTGCCGGCAGTAAGGATATAGGCATCTCCGGCATTTACAGTGAGGATACTGCCGTTTCGCTCGATATGTCCACGGCCGCTTAAAACGTATTCAAACACACACAGGGGTCTGCGATAAACCAGGATCTCATAGGCAGGATCCGGGTAAGTGATACCGGCCATGATGGGAGAAAAGCTTTCCGCGGTAGGGCCGGTGTAGACAGTGTATTTTTCAATCTGTGTGCGTGTAATTTCCTGAGGCATGGTGGTTCCTCCATTTTTTGAAAGCAAATTGCAATAATGTAATAACAGCATTGTAGTAAAAAGGAGCAAGCCTGTCAACTATGGCTTTCACTATATAAAATAAAAATGAAATCAACCCAAATAAATGATCACAGGAGGACAAAATTATGACACAAATACCCAGACCGGAGCATCCCCAGCCCCAGATGAAGAGGGAGCATTGGAAAAACCTGAATGGAGAATGGGATTTTTCCTTTGACTTTGGATGCAGCGGCATAGATCAGAAATGGCAGGAAGGAAAGACAGATTGGGAGAAGAAGATCCTGGTGCCCTTCTGCCGGAAAGTGATCTGAGCGGAATCGGCTATAAGGACTTATCCCCGGCGTATGGTATCACCGTACCATCACATTGACAGGGGAGGAGCTGAAGGGAGATCTTCTCTTACACTTCGGCGCAGTGGACTATGATGCAAGAGTATGGATCAATGGAGTAGAGGCAGGCAGACACCAGGGCGGTTATGTTTCCTTTACGTTTAATATTACAAAGCTTGTAAAGGAAGGAGAAAATGACATTACGCTTTTTGCAGCAGATGATGTGAGAGGCGGAAAGCAGCCCAAGGGAAAGCAGAGTCATTTCTTCTACTCCAGAGGCTGTGATTATACCAGAACGACAGGTATCTGGCAGACGGTATGGCTTGAGTGGGTACCGGAAAGCTACATTGAAAAAGTGCAATATTATCCAAACCTGGCAGAGGCAACTCTGGGAATTAAGGCGGTAGTAAAGGGGCAGGGCACACTGGAAGCAAAGGCCTTTTATGGGGGAGAGCCCTGTGGCAGCGTAAGCGCAAAGTCAGAGGGCGGCACCGTTACCATGACACTTCCTTTGTCCCGTCTGGAAAAGTGGGAGCCGGGTCATGGCAGACTGTATGACCTTACATTAACCTATGGAGAAGATAAGGTAGAAAGCTACTTTGGTATGCGTGAGGTAAGACTGGATGGAGAGAAATTCCTCATCAACGATAAGAGCGTGTTCCAAAGACTGGTGCTGGATCAGGCTTCTATCCGGATGGCATTTACACAGCGCCTACAGAGGAAGCACTTGTCAAGGATGTGGAACTGTCCATGGCTGCAGGCTTCAACGGCGCAAGACTCCATCAGAAGGTATTTGAGCCTCTGTTCTTGTATCACTGCGATAAAGCAGGCTATCTGGTATGGGGCGAGCAGGGCTGTTGGGGACTGGATTACAGCAATCCCGCAGCATTAAAATATTTCCTGCCTGAGTGGATGGAAGCCTTGGAGAGAGACTTCAACCATCCCGCCATCATCGGCTGGTGTCCGTTTAATGAGACATGGGATTATGAGGGAAGAAGGCAGGATGACAGCTTACTGGCCAATGTGTATAAGATGACAAAGCTATATGACACCACCAGACCCTGCATTGATACCAGCGGAAATTATCATGTGGTGACGGACATCTATGACTTACACAATTATGAGCAGGATCCGGCAAAGTTTGCAGCAACCTACGAGTCCTTTAAACAGGGAGGTGATTTGGAAGATAATCATGGCTACAGGCAGACACCTGTAAAGGGCATCCCTACCTTCATCAGTGAGTATGGCGGTATCAAGTGGGACGAGGAAGGTGTTGAAAAGGATGGCTGGGGCTATGGTGCAGGTCCTGCTACCAAGGAGGAATTCCTGAACCGATATAAGGGACTGACCGATGCCCTTTTGGACAATCCCCATATGTTTGCCTTCTGCTATACCCAGCTGTATGATGTGGAGCAGGAGTTAAACGGTCTGTATACCTATGAACGTAAACCCAAGTTTGATATGGATGTGATAAAGGCAATCAATGCCCGTAAGGCAGCAATCGAGGATTAAAAGCATCCCGCAGAGTATAAAAGAAAGCGTGTGAGAGACATTGGGGTCTGACCCTCTTACAATTTTCTTGGTGAGATAAAAAGCAAGTGCAAAACTTTTAAATGTATAGCTATAAATGAGCAAATTTGAAAAACTGTACAAATAAATCTGCTATACACGGACATTAAGAGGATTAAACAATTTATTGTCCGCTACACTTGGCGGTAAATACCCGTGACTGGACTTGCACCAGCAAGATTAGTGCCATGCTCGGCACACAAAATGACTGCCCCGCCTGCTCAAATGCAGCAGAACAGTCATCTGATCTTTTATTCACTTTTTATGAAACAAATTTTCCAACGATCAGGCAGATTACAATCGTAATCACCATATCCGGCAGAGTGTTTCCCAGCGGCATGTCGATGTTCATCAGAATTCGGTATACCACAAATCCAATCACCCAGATGATCAGATTCGGAATATGTACGGCCAGGCTGCTCTTGTCCCGTTTCAGCAGGAAAAGTCGGCAATCTGGATTGCGATCATCGGTGCAAAGACCGAGCCGATCAGATAGAGGAAATCTGTGATGTTGTCCATCGGATATACAATCGCTGCGATGGTTCCAATGACGGTGACAACGATGGCCACATGCTTTCCATTCCATTTGCTTACGACGGTCTCGCTGGAAATTCCTGCGGAGTAGGCATCCAGAAATGTCGTTGTTACTGTTGAAAATACAATAATCAGAAGGCCCGCAATGCCAAGGCCTGCCTTCAGCATGATCTGCGCGATGTCATATTCTCCGGTGATGATCGCTGCTCCCATTCCAATCACATACATCCAGCAGCTGACGATTCCATAGACAACCGCGCTGATGGCCGTTGCTTTGACCGGTTCTTTTGCTTCTCTTGTGTAATCGCTGATCAGCGGCAGCCAGGATAACGGCATCGCAACCGCAAGTTCTACTGCTGCACCGAATGTCATACTGTCATCCGATGGTGCTCCTGCTCCGCCTCCGGCAAAGACGACCTTGCTCAGGATCAGGCTAAGCAGAAATAATGCTGCATGCAACCGTGTTGATTTTACCAAGATTCGTGATTCCGATCACAATCCAGAGAATAATCAGGACTCCGATCACAAGGCACCAGATCCATCTGCCCGTATGCATTACGCCGTCTGCGGCGAGCGCTCCGTCATAGATCATGATGGCGGTCCAGCCAACGAGCTGCAATACATTCAGGACAGCAAAAAGGATGCTTCCCTTCTGTCCAAAACTCATTTTTACAGTTTCCATGGCACTTTTTCTGACCCTTCCGCCGATCACGCCCGCCAGAAACAGCATCAGGCATCCGATGATATGGCCGATAAGAATCGCTGCCAGACCTTTTCCCATGCCGAGCGGTGCAAGGTATGTTCCGGTCAGGATTTCGGCAATCGAGACACCTGCCCCAAACCAGATCAGGCCATTCTCGAACAGGCCGGTACGTTTTTCGTTCATTTTCATGTTCCTCTCTTTGCTTAAATTTTCATACCGGAAACCATTTTAGCACAGAAGGGAAAATGCGGCAATGAATTTACTCTATCCGTTCATCTGACTCCCAATCTTTCTCCAATCATCCCAGCTTTTCAGACCATTCTGCTTCCTTAAAGCCGATCAGCACGGTATCGCCATCGATCAGCAGCGGGCGTTTCACCAGCATACCATTCGTGGCAAGAAGCTGCAGCTGTTCCTCTTCGCTCATGGCAGGAAGTTTGTCCTTCAGTTTCATTTCTTTATAAAGAAGGCCGCTGGTATTAAAGAACTTTTTAAGTGGAAAGCCGCTCTTAGAATACCATTCCTTTAACTCACCGCAGGTTGGATTCACATCCACGATGTTGCGCTCGGTATATTCTATTTTCTGTGCATCTAACCATTTTTTCGCTTTCTGGCAGGTTGAGCATTTTGGGTAACATATAAATAACATTTCTCCATCTCCAATCAAATATAATTTATCCATAATCCTGTATCTTTTGCCGGAATCATTTCAGCACAGGAACGGAGGATCGGCAATTATTTTCCTTCTTCCAAGATCAATTCCAGCACCTTCATCAGCTTCGGAATCCAGCCCATCTATCTTATATAGACGAGCTGTTTGAGCTCTTTTGGTCTTTCCTTTTTCACAATTATGCAATAATAATCTATAACTTTGCACATACCAAATCATACAAAGCACTCATAAGTTCTTCCCCGTTCCGGCATTCTGCGACCATCGAAATAACCGCATTCTTGTCCGGAAGGATCATGGAAATCTGAGAATATTTTCCATCCGCCCGGTAGGAATTGTATTCTCCTCTCCAGAAAAGATAACCATAATTGTCTGTATCGGATGCTGCTGTACTTTCTTCTATCCATTTTTCGGATAAAATCTGTTTTCCATTCCATTTTCCCTTATTCAGGTAAAACAATCCGAATTTATGAAGTTCAGAAAGTGTAAGGAACAATCCACCTGCGCCAAAACTGTTTCCAAGAGGATCTGTCTCCCATGTCGGCCGCTTGATTCCAAGATGTTTAAAAAGCCTTGGTGTAAGATAAGAGACCAGATCGCATCCGGAACGTCTCTGTACAAGAATGCCTGCCAGGTAGGGACCAACATTATTATATACAAAATGTGTACCTGGCTTATATTGAAACGGAATCGCCAAAGACATTTTTACCCAGTCATCCTCCTGGTATAATGGCCGCTGTTCTCCCATAAGGCTGCCCTGTTCCTGTCCTAAACACATCGTAAGCAGGTCTCGAACCGTTGCCATTTTCAGATTATCATCGATCACATCGGGTAAATCTTCAGGAAAGGCATCCGTCAGTTTTTCATCTAAAGACAGTAATCCTTCCTGGACAGCAAAACCAACTGCACAGGATGTGAAGCTCTTCGTTGCAGAATAGATATTTCTACGGCATTCGGGTTCGCTGTACCATTCATTTATGAGGTCGCCATCTTTTGTGACCTTTATTCCAAGAACGTGAAAGGTTTTTGCAGCTCCTATAAAATCAGATATGTCCATAGCTAGGTTCCTCCTTTATTTTTACTATAATAATTTGTAGTATCTTTGCCATGTTGTCTTTCTGAAATTTTTATAAACCTATGTATATTTCCTCCTCATCAACCACTTCTGATCAATACATTTCACCTCACCATCAAACCGAATATGAAGATGAACTCCACCAGATCTCAGATTAATCTTTTCTACGATTCCATCTCCGAATTTCGGATGTGTGATATTGTCTCCAATTTTATATTGAACAACTTCATCCTTCTGCTTCTGTGCTTTCTGCTGGCGCTGATACGTATCTCGAATCGGCACTGTCTTATCATGAATCCGGCTTTTTAATACTTTATCATAGTTATGATCCAACAGCGCCTCTCCTGCCTTATAATAAGGTGTCGGTGCTGCACCTATAAGAGAACAACAATATTTCCACGCACTTCCATGTGTTCCAGCCTGCCATTTATACTTCTCAGGTATCCGCATATTGTACTGCATGTAATGCGCATATTCATGCTTGAATAAATCGATACGGTCCTCTTTTGACAACGGATTGTTGACTCCATACGCAACAAAGAGCAGGGAAAAATGAAAATGTTCCTTTTCATGAGCACTCTGCCTTGTATAGGATCCCAGAGAATCTGTCTCAAATCCAAATGTTACCGGTATTTTTGCTCCGTTCAAATGAAACTTCCGGTCCAGGTCCTGATACAACTTCTGGATTAATGCTGTCAAGATCGGGATTTCTTTCTGTAACTGCTGGCGTAAAAACTGGTTTTCTTGATCATAATAAGTCATTCTTTCATGTTTCCTCCCAGCTTTTCTATTGCCACTTCTTCCATATCTCCGGCTGATAACCGAGCGTAGAAAGGTTCCATTTCTGACCACCGGCGTCTTAATTACAGATGGATTTTCCAGCACTTTTTGAAGCTTATCCTCATCGGCAATGTATTTAATCAAAGCTAATAAATCTTTGTCTTTGCCATCCCAATTAATCATATTTTCCAGTCCGCCATTTGCCTGAGCTACAGAATTAAATTCCCCTTTACTCATGCCTTTTTCCTTCATGTCTACGACTGGTACTTGATGCCGCGCTCTTTGAAAAAACGCTCAGCTTTCTTTGTGTCGTTCATTTCTTAGTTCCGAATATTTGTATGTTCATTGTAATGTTCCCTTCTAGCTCCAAAATTATATTTAATTCTTCGGATTATCCCTTTCGCAATAAAGCACTATAACAACTGTGTCATTAATCCTCAATAACCAGTACCTTCTCACCCTATCACATTTCCGAGATAATCACACCTTCACTTAAAGCGACTTGATTCCATACTTTACAGATCAGTTCATACTTATTTCAACTCACATCTTTCTGGAATACGACTGTAAGAAGATCCAACTTTACAAATTTCTTTTTTCTATTTTCTAGATTTTTTCTTCAATATATCCCGTTTTCTGTAGTAAACGACTCTTCCATCGTATCTGATATTTCCTATACGCACTGGAATGTATTTCCTGTGTTTTACATTTATTCGCAACAATTCGGTATTGCAATTGATATTCCACTAGCTGAGACCGCAAAGCATTTTCCGTTATTGGTTTAATTGGGTTGTCAAGAGTGTGCAGTATTTTTTGGGAGTTCTATAGAATCAGCTTTACTGCATCAATCAATTCCTCTCCGAATCCTTCAAGCTCATCCATTGTGATAACTCCATCTCCAACCAAATATGCAATGTCCCAAATCGCCGTGGATTTCCGAATTTCAATCAGAACTCCCGGATTTTTCTTATCCTGCCTGATACGCTTCTCAAGTGTCCAGAAATGATCTGATGCATTTCCTGTGTTCGCAGGGTCAGGTACCTGTTGCAGATGTCGCCTCGTATAGGATCACAGAGAATCCGTGTCAAATCCAAAAGTTATCGGGATTTTTGCTCCGTTTAAATGAAACTTCCGGTCCAGTTTCTGATACAAATTCTGGATTAATGCCCTCAAAATCGGGATTTCTTTCTGCAATCGCTGGCGTAAAAACTGGTCTTCTCGATTATCATAAGTCATTATTTTATGTTTCCTCTTGATGTAAGGCGCTGACCCCAATGCTATGAATCTTCTATGTTCTCGGTCACTTAATTATATATTTTGTTCCTCTGCCTTTTCCTTCAACTGCAACCACACCCTTTTCTCCCATAGTTTTAAGTAAATGTGTTGTTTTTGATTTTCCAAATGGGACATATGGTGCAATTTCACTTATTGATTTTAACATCGTCTTACTTAATAATTTGTAAATTACTTTTTCATCCTCAGTCAAATTAACATTCGTTTCAAATAGCGGCAGCACAATTTTTATAGCATTTTCTGATACCTCAAAATCTGGTTTTATCAGACTCTCTGCATACAGTTGTTTTATTCGTGTAATTCCCATTCCAAATATCTCTACAAACCCCAATCTGTAAAACACATTTGCGAGATTTCTATTCCTTAAAACAGAAAGTTTACCTGATAAATATTCTTCGGCTGTTATTCCAGCTGGCAATCCACCAGGAGATACAACCTCTATTCTATCATCAAACATAGAAACTCTGATGTGTGAATCAATATCCCATACCCTATGAATTAAAGCATTTGCAATTGCTTCTCTGAAAGCTGCTTGTGGTATTTTCTCCATCGTTTTTCTATCAGCGCCCTGTATGACTTCATATTGGTAATAGTCTTTAAATACAGCAAGTGTTTTTTCATATACATCTAAAACTGATACATTTTCAAAGGTTACTCTTTTTTGAATAATACTGATGTTCTCACCGAACTTAACAAGATCAATTCCGGAAAAATGATTTTTATCTGCCAAAAGTCCTGCTGCATTATTAAAACCATTTGCATTGTCATACAGATTCAGTGTCTTTAAAGTATCCTGATTGAAACTTTCAATCTGAATATTTTCTTTTAGTTTATGCTGTAAAAAATCAAAAGATAGCTCTTGATCTTTACACTGTAATTCTTCAAAGCTAATATTTTTTCCTTCTAATACAAGCCTTGAAAATTCAAGTGTGTCTACCTCTATCGTTGCTGTATCATTTCGTTTGTATGCTTTCGATTTATATAAATATGGCTTCTGAAGACCACTTTTTACAGTAAGTTTTATCGTTTGATCATTATTCTGTAGTTCAAGCATATAATTTGGCTGAGGCGAAATACTGTCATTGATTTTATTTTCGATATCCAGGCAAGCCTGCTTTACATCTGGCAAGCCTTTTACATTTCCATCATCATCTACGCCAAAAAGAATCATTCCGCCATTATAATTCGAAAAGGCACTGACTGTTTTCAAAAAAGTATTCGTAATCGTTTCCTTGAATTCCAATATTCTTGTTTCACGCATAGCAATCATTTCCTTTCCCAGTCTTAATGGTTATATTATATGTTTAAATACGCGAAATCAATCGTAATTTTTAACTGATTGATTTTTCAATTTGATTTTTGATTGTTGTTTTTCTTGTTATTTCTTCTTTCATTCAATTTCACTATCTTCACGGGAGACGACCAATGCCGCTTCACTTTATAGTTAAGTGTTCTACCGGTTGTCGATTTTCGTGGC
>ENA-OQHY01000201-OQHY01000201.1-human-gut-metagenome-genome-assembly--contig:-NODE-201-length-34442-cov-7.789859_pt1 | contig 34442 bp, 30 predicted proteins | sample MGYA00242570_ERZ504733 | MGnify/ENA primary metagenome ERZ504733 (study PRJEB26092, sample SAMD00036219) | human gut metagenome | host: Homo sapiens | study: EMG produced TPA metagenomics assembly of... | reverse complement strand
TTTTGTCCTTCGATATAAGCAAGCACCTGGTCTCTGCTCCTGTCGCTGACCGTTATGGCACAGTAAGAAGGATTCCACAGATGCCCTCCCCACAGTTCCTCTTTTAACTCCGGATGTACAAGAAACATCTGACGTGCAAGATTCCCTTTCATGATCTTGATCATATCTGAAATATAAAACTGGGGTTTACAGTCTACAAGCAGATGGATATGATCCGGCATCACCTCCATTGCCAGAATCTGAAATTTATATTCTTCTGCAAGATTTTGTAACATTTCTTTACATTCTGTATCGATTCCATTTTTTAAAACCTTTTTTCTGTACTTTGTACACCAGACAAGATGATACTGCAAAGAATAGACATATCCTCTACCATATGAAAGTTTGTTTTTATCTGTATTAAATATATCTTTTTCCATGCAAATATTATACCATATGTATCAATTTTGTGTAAACATTTGTTCTGCTTTTTGTAAAAAAATTTGCGCGTCTAACTCATACTGGAAGTGACGAGTTAGACGCGCAGTTATTCAATTACTACAATTCTACAACTCATAATAACTCCAATATATTTTCTGAATGCTTTTCCCATATTCCGGATGATGACTAATCAATGATTCTGACATCTGAATAATTTTTTCTCCAATTTGATATTGTTGAACTGAATTTAACTGTTGCACCGCTATTAGGCGAACCACCACTCAATGACAAATCACAGCCACTTGTCATACGACCAAATACTGTTTGAATATTCATCAGAACCACACATTGTTCTTTAATATTCAATTTTCCAAACTGTTCCTGTCCATCCATGAGAATTTGTACTGGTGAATTTACGCGCTTACTATAAATTGTATTCTGTAATTTTTCAATATACAGTTCATAAAGTTTTTGATTTTCCTCTGTAGATACCTTATCATATTCTTTATCATATATAAAATCGGGATTCTTCTTAAATTTTTCAATAAATTTTTCCAGCTTCTTCATATAGCTTTTCCAACAATTCTCTGAAGAAAACTGCATTACCGACTGTGCCACCAGACATTTTCCTTTGCCTCCATTTATCTTTGATAATACCAATACTTTGTTATTAATAATACTGTCATCCTTTACATATGCCTGAGGATATATGTGATCTATGTCATATTCTTTTGAGCCAGACATGAGCTTTTCCAGTTCTATAGGCATTCCACTGTATGCACATTTTCCAAACTACATAAAGTACAGAAACAGATGCTCGCCCTGGAGACGACTGTCCACACGCTCTCCCATAGATTCTAATTGCTGTTTCAAATCCCGTACATCTTCTTCTTTACATTTAGCGTAAAACTCAAGAATCTGCTGTTTTCTGCTTTTTGTTCTCTTTCCTTTCTGATCCGCCACGCGTCATTTCTACAAATATCTTATCTGGCTTTCCAAATGCCTTTTCAATATCTTTTACAACAGCAAGTGTTCTGTAAACTGGACGCCGCACTGAATTAGAAACACGCATTTCATCAAGACGTTCTTTTAAGCTCTGGTTTTTCCCAGTGTAATATTTCTGTGTAAATATCTCCACAACTTCCCGAAATGTATATTTATCCGAAAGTATTTCCATTAAATTATCATTGGTTTCCCACATTATCCGCAGGATTGTTATCATTTCTCCATCCTGCTTATTGCATCCTCCCGTATATTATTATAAAGATGCAAATCATAGTTCCCCTACGGATTTGCACTGCGAGTTCAAATAAAAGTAAACTCAACTCACTGGTTTTTCCAGTTGCACAGTGTGTGCATTTAAAGAGTTTATATTATGGAGTCTTTTCTTTTTTCAAACTGAAATGGCTTTTCACATATCCCCTTTTACCCTCCTGATTCCAAAAGCAAGCGCACTCTGAAAAAAGTCTTCCTCACTTTTTACCTCTTCAAAACAGGTTGCATTCTCAATAAACAAAACAGATAACTTCTCCAATACTCCCCTTCCTCATCCACAAAATATTGTTTCCCTTGCCGGTCCTTTATCACCGTCAGAGTCTCACGTTTCGGATCTCCGCCATTTTCCAGAATTTTCTTTTTAAGCCACGAAGTAACTCCGATAATATTCTCCATTAACCTTCCGGCTCTCTAAAATCTGTTTGTTTATCTTCTGCAGAATATATCTGTTTTTCCCTGCTTCACTGGAAAACACCACATAATAGGTTTCATTGATATGTCCATTTCCAAACAAATTTACCTTTTCAAATTTGCCATTGAAGTCAAAGTTTGCAATTATTTTCAGAAGTTTTAGATATGTTATATCTTTTGTTCTTTCCATCTACCATTTTCTCCTTCTACAAGCTTATGAATACGATTTGCAGCAAGGACTATTATTTTCTCATGACCATTACATATAACAATCCGTTCTATATTATATGATGATTTTAAAGATATTTCCATAACACATCTGTTTTCCCATTTAAATCCGATCACAATATCGCCAGGCGCTTTGACTCCACTTATTTCTCCGGTCTCCCATTCATCCGGCAGAGCAGGAAGCAGCAGAATTTTATTTTCTTCATATTGAACCAGCATTTCTAAAACAGCCGCTGCAAATCCAAAATTTCCATCAATCTGAAAAGGCGGATGAGCACAGAGCATATTTGGATATATACCGCCACCAGTTAAACTGCACTCTTCCATATGCGTAATACGCAATTGTTTTTTTAGCAGCTTTAACGCACGATTCCCGTCCCCAAGTCTTGCCCATAAACACGCCTTCCATGCGATACACCATCCGGTTCCCTCATCACCTCTTCTTTCAAGAACCATCCGGCAGGCATCGAGCAGATCTGTATTCTCCCTGTGGATCAGGTTTCCGGGATACAAACCATACAGATGTGAAATATGCCTGTGATTTACATCAGCCTCTTCATAATCATAAAACCATTCCTGCAATTGCCCTTCTCTTCCGATTTTCCACGGAGGAAGTTTTCTCACAGTCTCTTTTACCTTATCTGTCAGATCTGTAATATTCAGAACTTCACACGCTTTAAGATAAATTTCAAATAACTCTTTTAAAATACTTATATCCATCGTAGAGGCTATTGTTATGCTATGAACGGTATGATCCGGTGAAATGAATGTGTTTTCAGGTGATGTAGAAGGAACTGTAATAAGATATCCTTTATATGGTACCAGATATTCCAGATAGAACTCTACCGCTCCTTTTATCAAAGGAAAAGCTCTGTCTTTCAAAAACTTCTTATCTGTCGTATAACAATAATGCGCCCACAGATGGCAACATAACCAGCCCGAACTCATTGGCCACATAGAATAGGTACACGGATTTTCATCCTGTCCAAAATATCCAACCGGGCTTGAATGTCCCCAGATATCCAGATTATGATGGCTTACCCAGCCATTTAAATGATAAAGATCTTTTGCCGTTTTCTCTCCTCTTTTGGCTGTTCGTTCAATCAGCTGAAAAAGTGTTCATGGCATTCTCTCAGATTGGCTTTCTCAGCCATCCAGTAATTCATTTCCGTATTGATATTCACAGTATAATTGCTGCTCCAGGGAGCTCTCATACTATGATTCCAGATTCCCTGCAGATTTGTACACTGGCTCCCCGGCAATGAAGAAGAAATCATCAGATATCGTGCATAATAAAACATTTTTAATACAAGATTATTAGACTTCGTATCTTCAAGGGTAAGACTTGTTCTGTTAAAATATTTTACATATTCTTTTAAATGTGCCGTTTTTACATCTTTGTATCGAAAATGTTGTATGGTTTTTAACATCTGCTCTTTACGGAATAAATAAGATTCCTTTTGTTCAAAATCTGTCAGACCTGATAAATACAGGAAAATATCTTTGTACGCATTTACATAAAGCTTATTTTCTTTCTGATATATATATCCGTTATCTGTCTGAACATAAATCCCGATTGCAAATCGGATTCCCTGTCCTTTTTTATAAATAATCGGTTCATCACAGGAATAATAGGGCGGTGCAACATATACCGGTGCCTGTCCTTCCATTATCATTCCATTGTCTTTAAATGGTGAACACTGATATTGTATCTCACTTTCCAGTGACAATACCATTTTCAGACAATGCTCTGCATCGGTATGATAATGCAATGCCATAACCGGTTCTGCTGCACTCACTAAAAATTCCCGTTGATAAAGCCGCCCATCCAGACGAAACTCGATTTTTTCAATTGCTTTATTTAGCAAAAGCCGTCTTTCATAGTTTCCATTTTCTGACAGCTCAGGTACCTTTACATCAATATTTAAATTTCCTGCCGGCAGATAGCTTTCTGTCCAATCACCAAGAATATTTTCTCTGCAATAATCCTCTGCATCCTGGTATTCTCCGGCAAGTACCTTTTTTCTGAGAAATTCCAGATCTGCATGAGCGTTCATGTTTTCTTTATATCTCCCGTTTCCTGACCAGAGCGTATCCAGATTTAATTCTATTTTCTCATTCTGAAATCTTCCATAAGACATTGCTCCCATAGTTCCATTTCCAAGAGGCAACGCTTCATTCCATTCTGCTGCCGGTTTATCAAAAATGATTTCCAGATCATCCATTTTTATAAATCCCCACAAATGATATCAGCGGCAGGATCCTGTAATCACGAATTACGATTTTTATCTCTTTTACATTATCCCTGAAAACAGGAATGATTTTCTGATATCCAATTACTGTCCCTGAATAAGTACTGATCCATTCTTTGCTGTTCCTGACAAATATCTCAAAAACTTCCACTCTCTGACTGTACTGTATCGCTTCTTTCAGAACAAGATATCCTATATTCTCCGCTGATTTCAGTGAAACTATAAGTTCCACCTGCCCGCATCCCTCTTCAGGCTGATACCAAGTATTCATCGTATCTGTCAGAAAATTATGCACCGGATAATCAGAATCTTCTGATGTAGAACTGATACCTGCTGTTTCTGCCAGATTACAGGCAAATGCAGCCTGTTTCCATTTTCCAAATTCATTCAGACGTTTTACATCATTTTCATGAAGCAAACCATTTGGCATAGGCGGAATATTTAAAAGAAAAGTCGCATTTCCTCCGACAGATCCAATATAGATATGTTTTAACTCCTCTAGACTTTTTACCTTATCATCTTCTTCCTGATGATAAAACCATCCAGGTCTTATAGATGTGTTTACTTCTGCCGGGTACCAGATTAAATCCTTTTCTCCTTTCAGGGCAGTTCGGCTTCCAAGATCTTCCATATCACTGGTAATTTTTCTCTGTCGAAATTCCTCATCATCTGACTGCTGACTTTTCTCCTGAACACTTTCAGCCAGTGCCGTGCGTGCCGGAACAACACTCCATTCAGATTTGCGAACATCACCGGCTTCATTTCCACACCACCGGATATCCGGACCACATACACAGATACATGCATTCGGCTGGTATCTGCGTACACAGTCATAATACCGTTTCCAGTCATAAATCTGTTTCTTTCCATTCGGACCTTCTCCGCAGGCACCATCCAGCCATACACTGAATATCTCACCATAATCTTTCAGCAATTCCGTAAGCTGGGAAATATAGTAATCATCATATTCTTTCCCACTCCCATAGCAGGGTTGATTTCGGTCCCATGGTGAAAGATAAATTCCAAATTTCATTCCATAACGATGGCAGGCATCCGATACTTCACGGACTACATCTCCCTCTCCATTCTTCCATGGACTTGCTTTGACACTGTGTTTTGTGTACAACGTTGGCCATAAACAAAATCCATCATGGTGTTTGCAGGTAAGAATTACACCTTTCATGCCTGCATTTTTTACCGATGAAACCCATTGATCCGCATCCAGCTCTGCCGGATTAAAAATCCGCGGATCTTCTGTACCATCTCCCACTCCCTGTTTGTATACGTATTCATTCCAAAATGAAAAAAAGCATAAAATTCCGTAGACTGATAGTCAATCTGTCTCTTTGAAGGAACTACTTTAATTAATTCCAGATCACTTGGCATATGATTTCTCCTTGTTTCTAAATATATCATTTAAAATCTAACCCTTTAATCCTCCTGCGCCAATTCCCTGCAGCAGATATCTTTGTCCAATAAGATAAATAATAATAGTTGGAATCATAATAATCACAAGTCCTGCAAATAATGCACCCCAGTCAGTGGCATATTTCTGAACTTCAAACAGATTGGCCATACCTATCGGTAATGTTTTTCTGGAATCTTCCGTAAGCAGTACCAGAGCCAGTGGATATTCATTCCAGAATCCCATCGCGCTTAACATGGTAATCGTTGCAATTCCAGGCTTTGCCAGAGGAATCATTACTTTCGTTAACAGCTGCATATTGGTAGCCCCGTCAATTCTTGCTGATTCTTCATAATCCCGCGGAACTGCCGCCATAAATCCCTGCAGCGTAAAAATACAAAACGGAAATTGCATAACTGCATAGACCAGACATAATACTGGAAGATTATTAAGTCCATTTACTGCCTGTAATTCCAGAAACAACGGAATCATAATATAGGTTGCCTGAAGAAAAATGCAGGCCATATAAACAGTAGAAATCAATTTACTTCCCACAAAACGATATCTTGCAAGTACATAAGAAATCGGAATTACAAATAACAGTAACAGTACAGTAGATAATACCGTCACAAATATAGAATTCCCAAAATAAGCAGCAATATTGGCCTTTTGCATGCTGAAACAAAGTTATCCAGATTAAAAGCAGTCGGCAGCGCATACGGATCTGTCAGATATTCTGCATTTGTTTTAAAGGCAGACATCAGATTCCAGAAAAGCGGGTACAGAAAAATAATCGTAAACAGAATCATCAGGATTCTGATACACCATGTTCTTACAGTTTTCATCAGTCTCCTCCTATTCCTTTTCAGACGATAATTTCCGTGAGATCATTGCAAGTATAACGGCTAGTGCAAAAGTAAACATTGCAATCGCCATCGCATATCCAAAATTCGCATTTCGCATGCCCTGGGTATACATATATTGTAAAAGAACACTGGACGCTCCGTTTGGTCCTCCGCCAGTCATAACATTCGACAGAGTAAAACTTAAATTAATCGTTCCTGACAGAGAAAGAATATAAGTAGTTCCGATAGATCTTCGAAGAAGAGGTATCGTGATTCTGAAAAATTTCTGAACCCCGGTCGCGCCATCAATCGAAGCTGCCTCATAAACCTCCTGAGAAATCCCATCAATCGAAGCTACATGCATAACCATATAATAACCAACCGCCTGCCATACCAATGCCGCACCAATACACCAGAGAGCCGTTTTCCCTTCTCCCAGCCAGGCATGTTTCCAGGAAGACAGATGAAACAGTTCCAGCATATGATTCAGAATTCCCCTTGTAGGGTTAAAAACAAAAGACCACACAATACCCACAACTGTCATAGATACAATACTCGGAAAAAAGAATATTGTGCGATAAAAAGACTTCTCTTTCAGTTGTCCCTGTGTCAGAATAAATGCAAATATAAGACTCAGAAAAATAGTTAGTGCCGGAATTACAAGCATCAGTTTAAATGTATTATATAGTGCCTGGAGGAAATCTTTGTCCTTAAACATATAAATATAATTATCTAAAAACACAAATTTGCTGTTAAATCCAACACTAAGCGCCGTAGAACTGGTAAAAGAAAGGTAAATAGCATTCACCATTGGTGCAATCATAAAAATGATCGTCAGAATAAGTGCCGGAAATGTACATAGAGCTATAAATAATCTTGGTTTTTTACCACTTTTGATCACCTCTTTATTTCCGCTACATCGTTTACAAAACGGTATACGGATATCATTTGGGTAAAAAGGCTGCCGCATACTTTGTGCCGCAGCCTTTTTTACTTAATTTGCAGTTTCCATGTCGGCACGAACCTGTGCGAAAGCATCTTCCACACTCTGTGCCCATTCCTCTACTGTCATTTCATTATTCATAACAGATGTGATCGGATTAAAAATCTCATCTTTCGGATTGATCTTACAATCAGCCGGAACTGCTGCAAAGCTCATGATCAGAGAGGAAGCATTTGCCTCTTCATAAATTCCATACATGTTATAAATTGCTGTAGAAAGCTTATCCTTCGCTACTTCACGTGCACTCTTTGTAGCATAAAGAGCACCGGAAGCTTCTGCAAAGGCAGATACAGATTCATCGCTGTACAGGAAACGAAGGAACTCTTTTGCCAGCTCCGGATTCTTGGCATCTGCCGGAATAGAGAACTGTTCACAGCTGTCGAATACATAATGTACATCATCTGCATTTTCTGTAGGAATCGGAGCCATAGCAAATTCAAATCCATCTTCTCTTGGCGCATCCTGCATTTCATTTTCCATCCAGGTTCCATTTGTGATAAATGTAGCTTTCCAAGCATCATTTCTGTCTGCGATTCTGTATGGTTCATACCAACAGTTCCTTCCAGCAGATAACCTTTGTCAGCAATCTCCTTAATATGTGTGAGTGCTTTTAATACACCTTCATTATTAAAAGAACCTTCTTCGTAATTTGCAATCTTTGTAAGTGCTTCTTCACCACATTCATTTGCAATTGCCGGCCAGAGCATTTCTTCCATGTATCCCGGATAAATTCCCTGATAAGTAAAAAGTGCACGTCCGTCAATATCTTTTACCGTATCACCAAGGGCAAAGAACTCATCCCATGTTTTTGGAACTTCCAGATTGTTATCATCAAAGAATGTCTTATTATAGATCAATCCCTGTGGACCACTGTTAAATGGTGCAAGATAAATTTCACTGTCTCCGTAAGGCGCACATTTTGTACTCTCAAGAATACCATCTGTAATATCATCACGAAGTGTACCGGTTCCAGCATAATTTTCACCATCAAATACATCATTCAGATTTAAAAGAGCGTGTTCTTTGATCAGAGAAAGAATCACTCCATCTTCTCCTCCATCATTGAGACAGATGAAATCCGGTGCATTTCCCGCAACGATCTGAGGACGGATAATATCACCAATCGTAGGGCTGATCGTCATATTTACCTTTACACCCTCATGACTCTGCTCAAAAAGTTCTACCATCTGGTTCCAGTAACCGTCCCCGTATCCACCCTGGAAAATGGCAATATTCAGTTCCTGTTCTTCTGTCTCTGCATATGCAGTAAACGGTGAAAGCACTGTGGCTGCGCTCATAGCAAAAATCATGACAGAAGCTGCAATTCTTTTTTTCATCTCTTGTTTCCTCCTTTGTCGTGGCTGTTTATTTCGCTTGCCTGATGATGTTATTATATACGAGAACATTTTTGTAGTAAATTAACAAACCATCCCTAATTATGGAACATTTTCCTGTGCAAAATATCATATATGGATTTTCTTGCACCATATATGTACTATTTTTGTATTTTGGTTTTAAATGGATTATCCTGTCTTTTTCCTGTATAATAAACTCATAAGGTTTTGATGTATTGATTGAATACAATGCCATCCAATAGAAAATCCGGCAAGAAAACATATCCGAATACCAGGTGATCCGTGCACTATACAACCATTAATACAAAAAGCGAGGAAAACTATAAATGAAAAAAAAGCAGCATTATCAGGGATTCCGTAAATTCAGTATTAAAACCAGGCTTGTAATCGCTCTTCTGATGATTTCCATTATACCATTGGCAGGCATCAGCTGCTATTCATTCCACATTTTTTCGGAAGCGCTTCGCGAAAAGCTTTCTACTTCCATTTCACAGACTCTTTCTATGATCAATCTGAATATGGTAAGTGAAATTGAAAAATATCAATATCTATGTGGTTCTATCTGTGTCAGTCAGGAAATCAAAGACGGACTTCTGAAAAAAGATATGTCAGATATGGAAAAGAATAAAGCACTTACAGAGATCCAGAGTATGATCCGGAGCAAAATCATCTATCCTGCACAGGCCAAAAACATTACCGTATATGATACAGAGGGCGATATCTTCTATGACCTTGGATATGACGGTTTCTATCAGGACGATGTAGACCGGATTCTTAACAGACTTCAAAAAGAAAGTGAGGATGTGTGGGCTTATGTCCATACTTATCGTGACAGAGATATTCTTGTCCTGGGACGAAGAATTTACGAACGGTACAATCAGAGCCGTGTAATTGGTTACACCCTGATTTCCATTGATGAAAAAATATTTTCAGAAACCGTACTTGAACCTGTCGGTTTAGCCGACTCTTCAAATATCATGTATATGAATACAGACGGTACTGTGCTTTCTTCCTGGGACCGAACTATAAATATGGGACAAAAAACGGACAAAGAATTACTGCAAAATATACAGACAAGGCTTCCAAAGAAAACAGATTCCTTCAGTATTCACGAAAACGGTCAGGAGCAGCTGGTAACTTACATCTATAATAAAAATCTAAATCAGCTTTTTGTATATACTATGCCCTATCACTATATCAATTCTGAAGTTCATACCTTGTTAAAGCGTATTCTTATCGTTGCTGTTTTTCTGGTTTTGCTGTGTATCGGAATTGTTTCTGCAGTATACCTTGGAATTATTTCTCCTATCAGGAGTATGCTTGATTTTTGCAGAAAGCTCTCAGCCGGAAATTTAAGTATCCGTATCCGGGATGATCATTCCGATGAATTATCTGATCTTTCCGGAAGTATGAACCACATGGCAGACACGATTGAAAATCTTATCAGCCGGCAAAAAGAACAGGAAAAGAAAAAAAGAGAACTGGAATTACAAATGCTCCAATACCAGCTAAACCCTCATTTTTTATTTAATACCTTAAACAGTTTACGCTTTGTAGCGGCAATGCACAAAGATCAGATCGTAAGCGACGGAATTCAGGCACTCAGCAGCCTTTTACAGAATACACTCACAAATAAGAACGAATATATCACCATCCGGGAGGAACTGGAAAATCTGGAAAATTATTTTTCTATTCTGAGAATCCGGTATGCCGGCAGTTTTGAATATTCTTTCCATACAGAAGACGAAGAGCTTCTTTCCTGTCTTGTCCCCAAACTGATTCTTCAGCCTCTTGCTGAAAATTCAGTTATGCATGGTTCTTCTGATGATGGTTCAGTAATGGAGATTCTGATCACATGCTGGGAAGAAAATGAATGTGTAATAATAGAACTTATGGATAATGGAAAAGGATTTGAAGTAACACCGGCAGCATTAGAGCCTCATAAAGATCGTAAAAAAATTGGTGTTTCCAATGTCAATGACCGAATACAACTGAATTTTGGCCGGGAATACGGTCTGAAAATTGACAGCCATCCGGGAATGGGAACTACCTGCACTTTAACTCTGCCTGTATTATACGCAGATATGCTATCGCAGAATTCAGATACCTGATCACTACAGATAAGCTCTTACTTTTTGCCTGTTGCTTTTCACAAGAGAACTTACCTGATTTGCTATTAATACCTCACAGAAAGGATTTCAAATGTATAGCATACTTATTATCGACGATGAGCCAATCGTCAAAATCGCTCTCCGCTCCATTCTTCCATGGGAAGAACACGGATTTTTTATTTGCGGAACAGCTTCAAATGGTCTGGAAGCGCTCTCTCTGATTGAGAAACACCATCCGGATGTAATCATCACAGACTTAAAAATGCCGGAAATGAATGGTCTGGAATTAATTCGTACTTTAAAAGAAAATTCCTATCCCGGAGAGATTCTGGTACTTAGCAATTATGAAGATTTTGATTCCGTAAGAAGTGCTTTGCTGCTTGGTGCAGCAGATTATTTGCTGAAAATTAAAATACAGTCAGATACCCTTCTTTCCTGTCTTAATAAAACAACTGAAAAATTACAGAAAAAAGAAAGGAAAACGCCTTCTGCTGAAATTTTCACTCCAACCAGGAACGATTTGCTTCTCTCTTTCTTTCAGAGTACCTGTTCTCTTTCCTCTTTTATTGAGGATCACCAGGAAACAGATCTGGCTTTTATGAAACATACCTGCGCTATCTGCTACGTAACCTTTGAAAAATACCTTTCGAATGAGGCTTTTTCCATATCAGAAAAACTATTATGTGATATGATTCTTGACGCGGTGCAGGGTGTTTTGCAGCCTCATATTCTTGTACTGAATGATTTCAGTGCACTGGTGATTTTCTCACAGAAAGAACTGACAGCAAGTCAGGTCAAAGTAGAGCAGCTGATCAAAAAATTATATAACCGCTTTACCATGTATCAATCCTTTGCACCCGATATGCCTTATCAGGAAAATCTGGAAAACTATGAAGAGGCAAGATCTATTTATCAAAATTTTACTTCAAACGAAGGACATTATAAAGATGATGTAGCAAAAACACTGAAATATCTGGAGGAGAACTATATGCACCGGCTTACGCTTGCTTCAATTTCAGCCAATGTCAGTCTCAGTTCCAGTTATCTGTGCCGTGTTTTCAAATCTGAAGTGGGAACAAGTATTACCAGTTACTTAAATAATTTACGGGTACGAAAGGCTGCCACATTAATAAAAGAGGGAAAATTTTCCTTAAAAGAAATCTCAGCTATGGTAGGAATCGATGACCAGCTGTATTTCAGCAGACTCTTCAAAAAATACATGGAAATTTCTCCATCGGAATATGGAAAACGTTTTCATCAGTAACTTATCATATACAACAGGCAGAACTTCTGTGATCGACTGAAAGCTCACAAAATTTCTGCCTGTTTTAAAAATTCTATATTTATTTTTTTCGTTTAAATCTCATACCATTTTATTTCATTTGCATCCATGTGCAGGTCAAAACTTGTTCCATCACCTCTGTAAACGACTGTATCCTGAGGCTCATAGGTATTATTTACCACACAGTATTTTCCATTTTTTACATATGCATGAACCTCCACATTATAATTGGCAGAATACCAGCGGTTAAGTTCATCTTCTGCATATGCAGCCCAGAGAACCGCCCGATAAAGTACGCGGCTGTTTTTAAAACTGTATGGAAGTCCGCTGATATAAACGCCACGCCCTTTTCCAAAACTTTTTACTGCCATCTGAACTTCTTCGTTATTCTGAACCAGAACAGTCGTGTCTGAAAGAGCAAAGATATTTTTCTTTCCTTCGCCAAAATCCACTTCTCCGTCAGTATCTGCAACAAGAAAGAATCCTGCTTGCAGGATTCTCCGCCGCAGTGCGATCCTGCCCGGAGGGCTTTTTAATATCATAGGAACATTACGGAGTAATTTTCTATGATATTAAACAATATCCCTCAGGCATCACCCTGAGGGATATCTATAAGCATTCTGCACTCAATGCTTTTTATTACGAATCTTTTTTATAACTTTTCTGACTGCGAAAATCAGCAGTATGATTAAAACAACTGCCACAAAACAGATTCCGATAATCGCCACTGAGAATTTATTCGGATTCTTTAACAGATTGATGATATTCCTGCTGTCCTCTACGACTTTTCTGTCATGTGTCGTACTGTAATATTCCGGCACATTTGCGATTCCGTCTCCGTCAGTATCATCAAAGGACTGCATATACTTCGCAATCGCAACCCATGCTTTTAATTCTGTTTTTCCATCCATGATTGCATAGTCTTCCAGATTCTCTATCGGATCACCGTTTTTATCCTTAGGGACGATGGATATCAGCCCATAGGATTTGTCCAGAACAGAACCCAGCATACGGCCAGTGTACAGGTCAGTGACAACATGATACAATTTATCGTCCTGTATTTCTTCCCTTTCCCCATCCTTGCCTGTCAGATAACAGTCTGTTACTTTATTTAAGATCATTCGGTGGGGATTATAGGTGAAATTCATTCCACTGCAATATAATCTGGCTATTGTCATAAAATCTGATATGGAGGCATCTACTCTGCCACTGTTTTCAGTTCTTTTCCCGTTAAATATGCACTGATCAGAGGATAACCTGCAAGCCCGTCTTTTCCTGTTCCCAGCGAGAAGGAATTATATACCTGCTCCACTGTTATATTGCCTTTTGTATAAGTATCTCTTACAGTTCCGGCAGGTACGATCGCAACATCTACTTTTTCTCCATCAGAGTCTCCTGCATTCTCTACTGCATATACATAAGCATCTGATATGATATCTCCCAGATTCAACTCCTCATGCTTTGTTTCCATCTCACTGAGGCTGTTAAATTCAATGTCATTTTCTGCCAGAATTTCCTCTCTGGTATAACCAAAATTGGAGAGATAATTGATATCAACAGTATCTGACAATTCATCTATTTTCTTCTGTGTGGCTTCATCTGCTTTGATTTCATCCGTAACCGGAACAAGCTCATAGGTATCCGTTTCCCACCGTCCATTCTCTTTCTGAGTCATGGAAAGTGTTCCCAGGTTTTTCCCATATTCTCCACAGGATACGATGCAGGTATCTCCCTGCAGGATTGGTTCTGCCAACTGTGTGTGGGTATGTCCGCTGACGATCAGATCAATGTCCGGAACATTCTTTGCAAGGATTTCGTCCTCTGATACTTTTTCGTCCTCCCATGTTCCGCTGTGTGATACACAGGCGATCATGTCTACATTTTCGTTCTTTTTTATTTCCTCTACTGTTTCTCTGGCTGCTTCTGACGGGTCTTTGAAAAGAAGCTCGCAGGTAGGAGCGCAATCCAGAGAATCCTTGCCGAAAACACCCAGTACTGCAATCTTTACATCACCTTTTTGAATTACCGTATAGTCTTTTACTCCATATGTCTGAAATGCTTCATAAATCTGTTTCTGTCCTTCACTGAGGCCGGCTTTTTTCATTGCATCCCAGTCCACATTACACACAACCATCCTGGGAAGGTTTTCCCCTGAACTGACTGCGGCGTTCAGCATATCTGCCAGACCATCGGAGCCGTAATCAAATTCATGATTTCCCAGAGTTGTCACATCACAGCCCAGATATCCAAGCATCCGCAGTTCGGCGGCCTCTGTGTCATATACAGTCTGTATCAGAGTTCCCATGGAAAAGTCTCCGCCATCCAATATGAGTGTATCTGTATTCTCTTTCTCGTGCTCATTGATCAATGTTTTCAGCCGGGCAAACCCGCCGGTCTCCTGCTGTGTCCCGTCTACAATCGTTTGAAAGCTGTTCAAATGGGAATGCAGGTCATGGGTGAACAGGATATCCAGATGTTTTGGCTTCTCTGAGGCGTTTACCTGATATCCTGTCAGTCCTGAAACGCTCAGCATAAATATAAATGTGAATGCGAATGCTTTTTTTAATAATTTCATAAAATTCTCCTGTAATATCAAAAGTGGTTCCACAGTATCATTTATTTTCCCGCAGGATAATGATACCATGAAACCATTTTACAAAAAAAACTAATTTATCTTTCATCTCCCACAAAAAACAACGCCATTGTTCCCGGACCTGAGTGAGCGCCGATGGTGGCTCCTACCTGATTCATGATAATCGTGTTGATCTGGTATTTTTCTTTTACTTTCTCTGCCACATAATTTGCATCTTCTTCACAGTCGCCATGACTGATAAAGATGGTATGGCAGGTGTCATGATAGCTGCCGATTTCTCATCCATAAGCTTTATCAGCTCCTGAAGGGATTTTTTACGGCCGCGGACTTTACCGATGGCAGTGAGTTTTCCGTCGTTGTCTACATGAAGGACCGGTTTAATATTCAGCATACTTCCTACTACTGCAGTAGTTCTGGAAATGCGGCCTCCGCGGTATAGGTGGTTTAAATCGTTGACTGTAAAAAGGTGTACCATATGAAGCCTGTTCTCTTCTGCCCATTTCGCAACTGTCTCCATATCTTCTCCCTGCTCTTTCTTCTCCTGTGCAAGGTAAACCAGAAGCCCCTGACCAAGGGAAGCGCCAAGAGAATCTACCACGATGATCTTGCGGTCCGGATAATCCTCCATCAGTTCCTCTGCTGCGATACGGCTGCTATTGTATGTACCGCTTAAGGCAGAGGAAAATGCAATATGAAGAATATCTTTTCCTTCTTTCAGGTAAGGCTCCAGCAGTGCTTTTGCATTTTCAGGATTTACCTGTGCTGTGGTTGGCATGGAACCGTTTCTCATTGCCTCATAAAATTCATGCTCCGGAAGGAAATTTCCATGTGTATAATTTTTTCCATCCATGGAATAACTGAGATACATGCAGCCTACTCCATGGTCTTTGAGATATTCCTCCGGAAGATCTGAATTGTTGTCGGTGGTGATCACATATTCGCTCATGTTGTCGCCCTCTCGTTTTCTGATATTTTTCACTTTCTGCCCATTAACTGTTCAGTGTCTTAGCAACTACAAATCAAAATCCGCTGCCTGCTCAGTAATGGGCTTTTCATCTATAATAAAAATGCTTCTATTATAAATACAGATATATACAGTATAACATCAAACTATCAGCCAAACAACTACTTTTCCTTCTCAACTGCCTTAATCGCTTCCTGCAGCTGATTATCCTCATCATGGGTGATCTCATCTTTATTCTTATTCAGCAGGCTGGTATCCAGAGAAACCTCTATATCAGGTTTGATTCCTGTTTTGTTGATGTTGTTTCCTTTTGGAGTGTAGTAGTTGGCAACAGTCAGTTTAATGGCACTTCCGTCTGAGAGCTGGCGGATAGACTGTACCACGCCTTTTCCGTAAGTGGTTGTTCCGACAATCGTTCCAATGCCATAATCCTGCACTGCACCGGCAAAAATCTCTGATGCACTGGCGCTGCTTTCATTTACCAGGACTGCAAGCGGAATCCGGAGTTCGTTTTTGCCATCACATTTTTCCTCTTCTCTGTTTCCGTCCTTATCTTCGGTGTAAACGATCAGTCCTTCCGGAAGGATTTTCCGCAGGACATCACAGACAGAATCAAGAAGTCCACCCGGATTATCGCGGAGATCCACGATCATTTTCTCCATTCCCTGTTTTTGCAGGTCATCAAAAGCTTCCTGATACTGTTCGCCGGTAACGCCTGTAAACTGTGTAATGCGGATGTAGCCGATTTTAGAATCCAGCATTTCATGGAAAACAGACGGTAATTCCACATCTGTGACAGGGACTGTGATTTCCATGGCATCTTCTGCACCTTCTCTGTGAACAGTAAGCACCACACTGTCTTTATCTGAATTGCGGACAATGTCTGCAACATCAGATACTTCATCCTCTGTGATATCTTCCCCGTCAATGGCACTGATGATGTCCCCTTCCTCCAGTCCTGCTTTTTCTCCGGGACCACCCTCATAGCATTCAACAATCTTTACTCCGCCTTCTTTGTTCTTCTCCATAAGAATGCCTATCCCCACATAGCTTCCCTCATTGGAAGAATTCTCAGAATCGTATTCCTCTGCTGTATAATATCTGGAATAAGGATCATCCAGCCCATAGAGAAGACCTGCATAAAGCCCTTCCTGAAGCTTTTCTTCATCCTTATCTCCCAGATAGTATCTGTCGATCAGCTCTTCAAGATATGCCAACTTTGATGTACACTTGCGATCACCAAGAGCTGTTCCTTTTGCTGCAAGACCTGTTCCCGCAAAGGCACCTGTACCGATGCACGTCACAACCAGTGCTCCTGCTACTGCACCTTTCCAAAATTCTTTATTTTTCATGTCTGCACTCCTGTAAAAAAAGCCACCGGTTTATGATATGATATCATTGTTCCGGCAGCTTCATGCTTATCTGCTTTTTATTATACTCTTAAATGCTTTCTTGTTGTAAAGAAACTTCCGATCAGTCCGATTCCGATTCCAAGTCCCAGACTTATTGGAAGTAATGTCTGGTAAATCTGCCATACCGGGATGAAATCCACCACACCTGTAAGCACATTAAACCTGGTCAGAATATAGGATATTGCCCCATTATAACAGAAATAAAGCACGATCAGCGGAACTGCTGCTCCGACCACCCCCAGAACCATGCCTTCCAGCAGGAATGGTGCTCTGACAAATGCGTCTGTCGCTCCTATGTATTTCATAATTCCGATCTCTTCTTTACGGACTGCAATACCCACAGATACCGTATTGCTGATCAGGAATATGGAGATAATAAGCAGTAACACAATGATGGCAATGGAAATATAGGAAACCAGCTTATTGATATTTCCCAGCGTTTTTGCTGCTTCCTCAGACTGGTTGACTTTTCTTACATGTTTCAATTCCTGTATATAGGAAACAAGCTCTGACTGCTTCGTGATATCATTCATATACACACGATAATTGGCTGAGTTTGCAAGAGGATTGTCGTCCTTAAATCCGTCTGCTGCCTCTGAGCCCTGGAAATACTGCTCTTTATATTCCTCCCATGCTTCATCAGCTGACTGATACTCTATTTTCTCTACTTCCGGACGTGCCTTGATCTTCTTTCCGATTGCTTTGATCTGTTTGTTTTTAGTTCCCTCTTCAAAGAATACTGTAATCGGCACTTCCTGCTCTACTTTATGTGCAATATTATTCACATTATTGACAATGGAGAAAAAGATTCCAAACAGAAAAATACAGGCAGCCATGGTGATAATGGAAGCCAGGGAAAACATCCAGTTTCTTTTGATATTTTTGACACCCTGTTTCAGAGTGTACCAGATTGTACTAGGCCTCATGATATTCTCCCTCTTTCTCGTCACTTATAATAGAGCCCTCATGCATGGTCACAACACGTTTGCGCATGGAATTTACAATATCCTTGTTATGTGTAACAACAACTACTGTGGTTCCTCTGTCGTTGATCTGTTCCAGAAGCTTCATGATTTCTTCGGAAGTCTTCGGATCCAGGTTTCCTGTAGGCTCGTCTGCCAGAAGGATATCCGGACGGTTGACCAACGCCCTTGCCAATGCAACTCTCTGCTGTTCTCCACCGGAAAGTTCATCCGGGAAGGATTTGTATTTGACAGCAAGTCCAACTTCCTGAAGTACCTCCGGGACACGTTTACGGATTACTCTTGTGGGACGGTTGACTACTCTCTGGGCAAACGCTACATTCTCATATACATTTCTGTCTTTCAGAAGACGGAAGTCCTGAAATACTACGCCCAGCTTACGGCGGTATTTGGCTACTCTTCTGTGTTTCATTCCTTCCAGACGTTCACCGCTTACGATGATCTGGCCGGATGTGGAATCCAGCTCTTTCATAAGAAGTTTGATCAGGGTTGTTTTTCCTGAACCACTGTTTCCTACTACAAAGACGAATTCACCTTTATCTATATGTAAGTTCGCATGGTTCACTGCCGGAAGGCCGGGACCATAGGACTTGCTTACATCTATAAGATCTATCATAGATTTTTCCTCCAATGGGTTAATGAATTTGTAACATTATTGTAATGTATGTTTTTGGGGATTGCAAGAGATTTTTGAGGATTCATAGAATGTTCACAGTAACGCAGCCAACATTCATTCCAAATTGCCTGCGGCAATGGAATTTTGGCTTGCATGTCTCAGGATATTGCATACCTTATCAATTGCAATCTCGATTTCTAACTATACACTGCAAGGCTGGATTTGTAAAGGTCAAAAATGCCTGCGTCAGCAATTAAAGCTGTGGCAGGCATTGAAAATTTTCCTTCTATTATAATATATCAGTATTCCAGTGTTTCCATATATTTCATATAACGTACTACCATGAGTGCAATCTTGAATGTAATGGCATCTTCAAAAACACGGAGATCAAGACCTGTACTCTTCTGGAGTTTATCGAGGCGATAGACAGAGTGTTTCTATGGATGTAAAGCTGTCTGGATGTCTCTGAAACATTGAGGCTGTTCTCGAAGAACTTATCAATTGTGACCAGAGTCTCTTCGTCAAAGTCATCCGGGGATTTGCCGCCGAAGATTTCTTTGATAAACATCTTACAGAGTGGGATCGGGAGCTGGTAGATCAGTCGTCCGATTCCCAGAGAGCTGTATGCGATCACTTCTTTATCTCCGAAGAAAATCTTACCTACATCAAGAGCCATGCGGGCTTCTTTATAGGAACGTGATACTTCTTTCAGTTCATTGACGATAGTACCGTATGCCATATGTGTCTTACCGTCATTTCCCATTCCAAGAGTATCAAGGATAGTATGTGCAAGCTGATCCATCTCAGGATAATTCTCACCATCTTCAAGTTCCTTGACTACGATAATACTTTTCTCATCTACTGCTGTGATAAAGTCTTTACTTTTACCGCCGAAAAGACTCTTCACGCTTTCCATGGAGCTGTGGTCTTTCTCCTGTGGCATTTCAAGGATCATGACTACGCGGCGGACATCTGCCTCAATGTGCAGTTTCTTCGCACGATTATAAATGTCAACAAGAAGCAGGTTGTCAAGAAGCAGGTTCTTGATAAAGCTGTCTTTGTCAAAGCGTTCTTTATACGCTACGATCAGATTCTGGATCTGAAAAGCAGCGAGCTTGCCAACCATATAAGTATCTTCATCGTCGCCATGGGCAACCAGTATATATTCCAGCTGATAGTCATCACAGACTTTAAAATACTGGAACCCCTTTACAAGCTGGCTGTCGGCCTGTGATTCTACGAAAGCCTGTACATCCTGTGTTGCAATGGAAAAATCTGCAAAAGTACTTGCAAGCACTTTGCCTTCTGTGTCGAGTACACAAAACTCTGTTCTGGAAATTTCTTTTAACCCTTCAAGAGTATTCTGAAGCACCTGATTCGATATCATCTGATTTCAATCCCTTCTCATCCTATAGTGTTTATTTTCCGTTTTAACTATAAAACCTTATACCTGTATTGTATTTTAATATATATTTACCAAAAATGAAAGAGGAAAGAGAAAAAAATTTACAATTTTTTATATATTTTTTTGTATTACTTTTTTTCAATAAAACCTTCTCCATGAACTTCCCTGGCATCTGTCACTATCACAAAAGCTTCCGGATCAATTTCATCTACTTTTTCTTTAAGCATTACGATCTCTTTTTTATTTACCACGCAGAAAAGCATCAGTTTATCCTGTCCTGAGTACATTCCTCTGGCACTGATGCCTGTCACACCTCTGTCCAGATCTTTCATGATCATATCTGCTATTTCTTTTGGCTTTGCTGTAATGATATAGGCAGCTTTTGAGAATTTCAGACCTTCAATCAAACTGTCAGATACTTTTGTCACCAGATATACCGCAATAATCGCATAGAGTGCCTTGTGGATGCCGAACACATACATACCCACCAGTACAACGCCTGCATCTATAACCTGCATGATCTGTGCGATTGAATAGTGCTGCAGATATTTCTGGATGATAGCTGCCATCATATCGGTTCCTCCGGTTGTTCCACCGCCCAGAAAGACAAGACCGATTCCCACACCCTGGATCACACCACCGTAAAGTGCGGCAAGAAGAAGATCATTGCCAGCAAGATTCCATACAGGTTCTATGGCAAGCCAGGTGGACAGAGCAATTTCTCCTATCAAAGCTTTTTTTACAAAGGAGAATCCATTAATCTTCCATCCGATCAGAAACAGTGGAATGTTCAAACCCATATTTGTTACCCAGAGAGGGATACCACCGTCAATGATTCCCTGACTCCCTGCTTTTATAATGATCGCAATACCTGAAAAGCCTCCGGTTACCATACCTGATGCATCAAATACGGAATTGATTGCCAGTGCCATTAATCCGGTTCCTGCTATGATCATCAGATATTCCAGAAGCTGTGATCTTTTTCCATTTACTAACTTCATTCATTCGCCTCCTTGTATTCTGTAAAAATAATATTTGTTTTATGCTTTCATGGATATCAGCCAGAGATACCGCTTTATCACTGTGCCGTAATTATTCTTCCATAAACTACAAGAACGGCAGCAATCCATGAAGGACTGCTCCCGCTCTTATTCTTACCTTATTTTTCAGGCTTATTGATAAAATTTACAAAATGATAACTCTCCATTATCTGGAAGTATTTAACGATCCTTGGATATAAAGCTCTGCCTTCTCCCCAAATTCGTCTTTTACCAGTGCAGCAATATCTTCCACTGTCTTCCTGCCATCTATGAGTGGCCAGATAAATGTGCCATTGTCATCCAGATGTATCTTCGTATATCTGGGTTTTCCAAACAGCTTCTGGGCGATTGTGTTAAACGCGCCCTTATTCTCTATTTCCAGCACCATTCTCCCCCTGATATCCGTATGCCAGCGAAGCTGTGCACTGCGCTCAGGAATGAGATCCAGATAATTGATCTGTAATTCTTTTTTCTTTTTACTCATTTAAATATTATCATCTCCGCCTGATCAGGCTTTCTTCTTGTTCCAGATACTGAATTTCAGAAGGCTTAAGATCATAAGTAACATCAGGATCACGCCGCCTGCATTACCAAGGTTAATGCTTCCGGAGAGATCAAATACACTGCTTACATTTACTACTGCAAGGATTGCAAGAAGGATACCTACAAGACCTTCACCTGCGATCATACCTGCACAGTAAAGTGTACCGTCTGTTGCCTGTTCTTCTTTTTTCTTATCATCAACATTCTTTCTTCTGTCAACGAACATACGAACAACACCACCGATCATGATAGTAGCGTTGAGGTAGATTGGAAGGTAAAGACCGATAGCAAATGGCATAACCGGAATTCTTAAGATTTCCAGACCAATTGCAAGGAATACACCGATAAATACCAGTGTCCATGGAAGCTTTCCGCCCATGATACCTTCTACGATCATCTTCATCAGAGTTGCCTGAGGAGCAGGTACTTCTGCACTTCCGTATCCCCATGCAGTGTTCAGAAGATAAAGAACACCACCGATAGCAAGACCGGCAGCAACAACACCGATAAGCTCACCGATCTGCTGTTTCTTAGGAGTTGCACCAAGAAGATAACCTGTCTTTAAATCCTGTGAAGTATCACCTGCGATTGCTGCTACGATACAGATTACGGAACCGATAGCAATTGCTGCTTTCATTCCGTCGATACCGGTATTGCCGGATGCTTTGATAATCATTGTTGCGATCAGAAGTGTAGCGATAGCCATACCTGATACAGGGTTGTTGGAGCTTCCTACAAGACCAACCATACGGGAAGATACAGTTGCAAAGAAGAAGCCGAAGATTACGATGATCAGCGCACCGATCGGGTTAACCGGGATAGCCGGAACAAGCCAGATGATTGCAACCATTGCCACAATACCGATCAGGATAATGTTCATCGGAATATCCTGTGCGGTTCTTTCTGTACTTGTATTCTTACCGCCCTTCATGCTCTTCATGGAATCACGGAAGGTTGTAATAATCAGAGGCAGGGATTTGATCAGGGAAATAATACCACCTGTTGCGATAGCTCCTGCTCCGATATATTTTACATAAGTACTCCAGATTTTAGATGCTCCGCCTGCTGCATAAAGAGCAGAAATTGTTTCTGTTCCGGGATACATAACTGTATCAGCTCCGAACAGACAGATTACCGGAATCAGCACCATCCAGCCAATAAGAGAACCAACAAACATAAAGGATGCGATTCTTGGTCCTACGATATATCCAACACCGAGAAGTGCAGGATAGCATTCCATACCAATTTCACCTTTGAATCCTTTAAATGCTGCTGCAACGTCTGCAGGGATTACCTTTAAACCGTCAACGACAAATTTAAAGATCGCTGCGATTCCCATACCTGAGAATACTGTCGCAGCGTTTGCACCACCCTCTTCACCTGCAAGAAGAACATCTGCGCAGGCAGTTCCTTCAGGATAAAGAAGTGTTGCATGCTCTTTTACGATCAGTGCGTTACGAAGTGGTACCATAAAAAGTACACCAAGAACACCACCGCAAAGTGCGATTAATGTGATTTCCACGATACCCGGCATTTCACAAAGTCCTTCTTCTGCCCAGAGGAACAGAGCAGGCATTGTGAAAATTGCACCGGCTGCCAGTGATTCACCGGCTGAACCGATTGTCTGGACCATGTTGCTCTCCAGAATGGAGTTCTTTTTCATGATCTTGCGAATTACGCCCATGGAAATAACTGCTGCCGGAATGGAAGCAGATACAGTCATACCTACACGCAGACCAAGATAAGCATTGGCTGCACCGAAGATAACTGCAAGGATAACACCCATGATGATGGATGTCACCGTAAATTCAGGTGTGATCTTGTCAGCCGGAATATACGGTTTGAACTCTTTGTTTTTGTCCATGATTTCCTCTCCCTTTTGTATTGATTTATAAACATAGAACATTATAGCGAAATTTATACAAAAAGGCAAGGTGAAAAAACTGGTTTTTATGCACTTTATCATATTGACGTGCTAATCTTATAATCTCTTAACATATCAACACGCTCAAACGGCATATTTTCGTCCTGTTTTATCAGTCTATTCATCCGAATCCAACTGTTTAATCAGGTATCTCCCAACAATTCTGGAAAAATTCGAAATATTCCGGATATATGCGAAATCTTTGCCAAATATTTTTTTTTCTGTGGAAAGATCCTTTTCTTCCCCCGCAAACACTCCCAGAACACTTACTCCAAGGTTTCGCAGGTGCCGCACTTCTGTAGCAGTATCATTAACTGCATATTTTCCCATATAAGGTTCCGGATTCTTTGCATGAGGTCTGTTTACGATCACATCGTATGGTTTTCCATCACTTAATACAATGAGGATTTTTTTCTCCTCAGGTCTCTGAAGCAGACCGTATCCTGCGGTTTTAATAGCAAGTCCGTCCCTGTTATTGGAAGAAGTTACATAATTAAAAATATTTTCATTGGCTGACTGTGGATCATCGTACTCGCGGAATCTGTGAAGGATCGTATAGTCCCAGAATGTGCAGAAGCTCATGACACGGTGAGGCAGGTTTACATTGCTTAATGCTTCACTGATGATGTAGGCCTGTAATGCCACATCTCCCTGCCTAGACATCTGGGAACCGCTGGCATCGATCAGCACATCTACTACGAAATCAGATGCATCAGATTTCAATTCTCTTTTAAACAGATTTGCTTCACTGCTTCTGCCCACACGCCAGAGTCTGGACGGAATGATCGTTCCTCTATCTGACAGTACTTCCTGCGTCTCGCTTTTCAGCACCAGTGTCTTTCGTAAAAGGTCTGTGAGGGATGCGATGTTCTGCTTTACGATTCTGTGTTTGTCATGGTAGAGCCAGATATTCTTATTCTTTAATCGCACTGCATATTCGTACTGATAGTTTCGTTTGACCGGATTCTTAAGAATTCCTTCTGTAAAATAAAGGCTGCAGTCTCTGTGAAGTTCCCTGCACATCAGATAATTCATTCGCTTCTCTTCTGCAGGAGTGAGATAAGTTTTTCCGAAATTCAACTCTACATAGGTGTATGCTTTCTCAAGTTCTTCCTCTGTGAGAATTGTAATTTTGTGTTTGGTCTGGTGCTGTTTTTCCATTTCTTCAGTGACAGCAGTGTCTTCCATGTCCGTAATCTTATTTGTCATTTGTTCGATGTAACTCTCCAGAGCTTCCTCATAAAGTTCTTCTGTGAGAAAATCTTCCCAATCGTATTCTGTCAGTTCTTCCATGGTGACTGCCATAACCTGTTCCAGTGTTCCATGATCTTTCTCAAAATCCGGATCAATGATAGTGTTGTAAAGACTGTCAATAATACGGATCAGTTCTATAGTGTCTGCAGCTGTTCTGGCTTTGTAAACCATGTCGCGGATTTTTCGAAGACGCTCTTCTACATAATGGTTTCCATTCTGCAAACGGTCACGCAGGATGGCAATCTTCAGGCGGCCGAGAATATCTCCGTATGCGGGCATCTGTTCAAACTCCTGATCCAGGATATCCTCGAATGCTTCCTTCTGCATCTCCCGGACTCCCGGACGTTCCTGACAGATTTTGTCCCCGATTGCTTCTTCTACACATAGCTGTGCTACTGCAGTCAGTTCTCCCTCTCCTGCCTGGCAGAAAACTTTTTTTACCAGATATAAACCCAGCAGATTTCTGTCATAATATTTTGCCAGAGCGCCCTGCTTGATGCCGTCATACAGAGCGATTGCTTTTGAGCGCAGATACAGGGAAACATCTACTTTCATATTTAATGTGTAATCTCCGCTGATAGTCCAGAGGAGATTGCGGATCCTGTTTTCCAGTTCCAGACGGTAATCGTCGATTTCTACGATTTTCTCATCTTTCATATACATCATCCCTTGTCCAGTCTGCCGGAATTCTGGTTTTCACAATATCCTCTACGATTTCTTTCTCGAAAATATCGAAGGTCTTGTTTACCACCCCCATAGTAACCGCTTTTCTCGGAGAAAGTCCGGTTTCTACAATCTTCATGGCTGCAAGGAGACCTCGCAGATCCAGAGGTTTGGTGGAAATTTCACTGTTTGTGGCTTTGAGCTGAAGATCCAGGAATACTCCGATGAACTGTGTTCTGGCGTTTTCTTTTATATTCGGGAACATCCGGTGGAAAATAAATTCCAGGGATTCTTCAGTCTGAGCCGGCATGTCAATGACCAGAAATCTGGATACCAGCGCTTCATTGAGTTCTTTGGTTCCTGCATAACCGTAATTCATGGTTCCAATAAAACGGGCAGCCGGATGAAGATCAATTTTGTCATAGCCCGGGACATCGATGGAACGACGATAATCCAGAGTTGCATGGAGAACGGAAACTGCATCGTTCTTTGCCATATTAATCTCGTCGAGGATTCCGAAACCACCGTATTCTGCACACTGATAGATAGTTCCTTTGCGAAGCTTAACTTCATTGTCCACGAAAGTGTCTGTGCCTATCAGATCTCCGCTGTTTGTATTTACGTGAAAGGAAACATTGTATGCGGGACGGTTGAAAATATATGCCAGGTTCTCTGCAAGGATATTTTTTCCTGTTGCCTTCGGACCGGTGAGTAACAGATTCTCCCCTTTGAGCAGTCCGGCAATGGCCATTTCCAGAATATCTTTTCCATAAAATGGAATGGATGGTTTCACAATCCTGCCTGCTGTTTCCGGTGCCACTTCATACCGGCTACGAAATTCTTCTACTCTCTTTATCAGTTCAGGGGCTACCTGCTGCTCCTCCAGAAATTTCAGTTCTTCCATTTAGTTCTCCTTTATATAACTATTATAGTCCAGTTTGTGTTATAGAAAAAGGCCGCTTATCTTTTTCAGATTCACGACCCTTTTATTATGTTACTGTTCATTCCGTTCACAGTAACGTAGCCAAAATTCATTCCAGATTGCCTGCGGCAATGGAATTTTGGCTTGTATGTCTCGGGATTTTGGCATATTCATGCCAAAACACCTCGCGGGATAGTGGTGCATGAACAGTATCTTTATTATAACATTCTTCATTATACTTCAAATACAAGATCTCCATAAGATGCATCGGCCACATTTCCTTATCTACGATCATTTCCAGTTCATCCACCGGCTCACGTAAAGCTTCCATTGCAGGAACCACCTTTTCTCTGCAGAATACGGCTCTGTCCCGTCCCTCTGCATATTCCGGGATCTTCTCAACCAGTTTGCTCAGCTTACTCATGGCACTGTTTGCAGCCTTTAAGAGTTTTGACGCTTTCTTGAGCAGATCAAGCTGTACACTTACATCGATCAGCCTTCGCCCGCTGTTTTCACTGTATTGATGGATTCGCCAAGAACAGTGGTATATCTGATAACTGCCGGAATGATCTGCTTGGTTGCCATGTCGATCATTGTCTTTGCTTCAATATTGATTGCTTTAGAGTAAATCTCATATTTAATCTCTGCGCGTGATTCAAGCTCAGCTCTTGAGAATACATCAAAAGATTCAAAGAGTTTCACTGCCTTCTCTGTAGTAAGTGCAGGGATTGCATCCACCATGCTCGGAAGGATCGGAAGTCCGCGGCGTTTAGCTTCTTTCTCCCATTCCGGCGCATAGCCGTTTCCGTTAAATACGATCTTCTGATGATCTGTGGCATATTCTTTGATCAGGTCATGTACCGCCAGTTCGAAATCAGGAGCTTCTTCCAGGCGGTCACATACTTCCTTAAATACTTCTGCCGTGATCGTATTCAGGACTACGTTACATGCGGAAATAGAATCTCTTGAGCCCACCATACGGAATTCAAATTTATTTCCTGTAAAAGCAAAAGGTGACGTACGGTTACGGTCTGTGGCATCCTTCATGAAATCAGGCAGAGTCTTAACACCTGTTTCCAGCTTACTTCCCTTTTTACTGTGAGTTGCTGTTCCTGTGCTGACCAGCTGTTCCAGAACATCCTCCAGCTGCTCTCCAAGGAATACGGAAATCACTGCCGGCGGTGCCTCATGGCCGCCAAGTCTCTGGTCATTTCCCACATCTGCCGCAGATTCACGCAGAAGATCTGCATGTTCATCTACTGCTTTCAGGATACAGGTAAGAACCAGAAGGAACTGAATATTTTCATGAGGTGTTTTGCCCGGATCCAGAAGATTGATTCCGTCATCTGTGGTAAGAGACCAGTTGTTATGCTTACCGGAACCGTTCACACCTGCAAATGGTTTCTCATGAAGGACACAACGCATTCCATGGCGGCTGGCAACCTTTTTAAGAATACGCATCATCATCTGGTTCTGGTCTGCTGCGATATTGACCGGTGCATAGATCGGTGCAAGCTCATGCTGTGCAGGGGCAACCTCATTATGCTGTGTCTTTGCAGGGATTCCAAGCTTCCAGCATTCTTCATTTACCTCTTTCATGTATGCGGAAATTCTCTGACGGATACTTCCGAAGTAATGGTCATCCATTTCCTGTCCCTTCGGAGGCATGGCACCAAAAAGAGTTCTGCCTGTATAGATCAGGTCCTTTCTCTGAAGCCATTTCTCTTTATCGATCAGGAAATATTCCTGCTCTGCTCCTACTGACGGAGTTACCTTCTTGGAAGTTGTATTTCCAAAAAGTCTCAGCAGACGGAGTGCCTGGGTGTTGATTGCTTCCATAGAACGAAGAAGTGGTGTCTTCTGGTCAAGTGCTTCTCCTGTATAGGAACAGAATGCAGTAGGAATACAGAGTGTTCCGCCTGCTGCATCATGACGCACAAAAGCCGGTGATGTACAGTCCCATGCTGTATATCCTCTTGCCTCAAAAGTTGCTCTTAATCCACCGGACGGGAATGAAGAAGCATCCGGCTCACCTTTGATCAGTTCTTTTCCGGAGAAAGACATCAGAACCTTGCCGTTATCCATCGGAGCAGTGATAAAAGCATCGTGTTTCTCTGCTGTCACGCCGGTAAGGGGCTGGAACCAGTGACTGTAGTGTGTAGCACCTTTTTCAATAGCCCATTCTTTCATCTCGTGTGCTACTACATCTGCGATCTCCATAGACAGCTCCTTGCCTTCTTCTATGGTTTTTTTCAATTCTTTGTAGATCTTCTTCGGAAGTCGTGCCTGCATGACGGAATCATTAAACACGTCACATCCAAAAGTCTCTACTACATTGATATACTCACCCATTTTATTTCTCCTTTTTATTTATTAACGGGGAAATTCCAATTGATCTGGTTTCCTCATTTTTTGTACTTTTCAGATACAGATTCAGTGCTTCGTGGCAGTTTTCAATCTCTATCTGTGTATGACTGCCGCCGTATTCACCGTCCAGAGTCCATGGTACCGGTTCTTCTGAGGTAATGGTCACCCTGGCTGATTTAAAAGAATGGATCAGATCTGTATTGTCCTCTGCTGTCAGCATTGCAGTCATGATCTCCTGCAATTCCAGCGGATTCTTCGGTCTTGTGATCATGGTAACTTCAAAAAGTCCGTCATTCATATCCACGTTCTTACCTGTAAGGTTCTTGAACCCTCCCACTGAACGGGAATTGGTGATCATCCCAAAGATGAAGTCATCCTCCACAGTTAATTCTTCGGATTCAATTCTCATATGGTATGATTTGATATCAAAAAGGCGTTTCACTCCCTCAAGAAGATAGGCTACATGGCCAAGGATATTCTTGAGATCCTGATCTGTCTGATAGGCTACATCTGTGAAAAGACCGAAAGCTGCTATATATGTAAAGCTCTGGTTATTGAATCTGCCGATGTCACAGTGATAAAGTTTCTCTTCCATGATCATGGAAGCGGCATCTGTCATGCTTTTCGGCATAAAGAGACTGTTTGCAAAGTCGTTGGTGCTTCCTGCCGGAATGTATCCGATGGGAATGGAACTCTTCTTTTCCATTACTCCGGTAACCACCTCATCAAGAGTCCCGTCTCCGCCGCTACATACGATAAGATCCACTTTGGATTCGTATTCTTTGGCTTTCTCGTAGGCATCTTTTGGTTTCTGTGTGGAATAGATAATGACTTCATAACCGCCTTTGTTGAAAATATCTACTATATCAAGCAGGTTTGTTTTGATCTTGCCTTTACCTGCCTTGGGATTGAAAACAAAGAGCATTTTTTTGTTCATTTCGAGCAACTCTCCTTTTTTCAGGGTTTAAATGCGTAGTTTTCAGAGTACGCAGATTTCTATTTATATAATATAAGAAAAAAGGGTGGAAAAGTCAATGGGGTTTGGCGGGCAAAAAAATTGGGGACGACAGGAAATATTTTTGGTTTCAGGTGCGGTTTCGCGGGCTAATAACTCTAGGTGTGTGGAAATCTGCTAAAAACATTCAAAAATTGCTCAAACTCGCTTCGCTCAGACAGTGAGCAATTTTTGAATAACGCAGCTTCCCACGCACCAAGAGTTACTACGCCCACTGCAAATGCACCTGAAACCAAAAATATTTCCTGCCTGTTGGCTGGCTGCGGGACTGCCGAGCTGTTACTGCTCACTTCGTTCACAGTAATGCGCCTTGCAACGACAGGCTATGCAGATGAGATTTCCTCACAGAACATTTTGCAGGATGGTAACGCATGAACCGGGACTGGTGAATAGTTGCAATTTTTCTAAATTTTTTATGGCAAGTTATATTTTGGCGTGATAAAATGGGGATTGTATTTATTAGGTAATTGTAAAACGAAAAACCAGTATTTTCAATAGGTTCAGAGTTTCGCAAATGCCTATTGTATTTATTATAGAAAGGATTTCTTATTCATATGATTAAATTGATTGCTTCAGATATAGATGGAACTTTGGTAAAGGATGGGACTCTGGCTATTGACAGGGAGTATATGGAAGTTATCGGAAGGCTGATTGATAAGGGGATTGTGTTTGTGGCATGCTCAGGGCGGCAATATCGAAGTGAGAGGAAGCTGTTTGCCCCTGTCGCAGACAGACTGCTTTATATCTCTGACGGAGGAACTGTTGTACGGACTCCGAAGGAGATTCTGAAAGTGGATACTCTGCCGGACGAAATCTGGAAAGGAATGTGTTCTATGGTAAGAGAGAATATGCCTTCCTGTGATTATTTTATTTCCACACCTGAACGCTGTTTCGCAGAAGACGGAGGCAGCCAGATGTTTCACTGGCTGAGAGATTCTTACGGATATGATATCCATGAAGTTCCGGAAATGTTAAAACTCGAGGGGCAGCAGGTAAACAAATTTGCTGTCTACCACCCCAACGCCTGTGAGGAAATGTGCGCCCCTTTATTCACTCCCACCTGGAAAGACAAAACAGTTATGGCTGCCGCCGGCAAGGAATGGATGGACTGTACTGCCCCAGGTTCCGGCAAAGGTCCTTCCGTTGCTTTCCTTCAGGAATATCTGGGAATTTCACCTGACGAAACCTGCACTTTCGGAGATAACCTCAACGATATTGAAATGCTTCAGAATGCCGGTCTCAGCTACGCGGTCTCCAACTCCCGCCCCGAAGTCCGGGCTGCCGCCAAAAATACCTGCCCGCCCTACTGGGAAAACGGAGTTCTGCAAATTCTGAAGTCTTTCTTATAAAAGATACGAATTACTCCAGTTCATACCAATACACAGCGCAGAAACATATTTCATTTCGTGTGCATTTGCAGGAGTCTTAGAACTTCTTAGCTGATAAAAATATGCGTTATAAGAAAAATGACCCACTGTCTGAGCCGCAGCATGCGGCGAGTTTGGGTCATTTTTCTTATGTTTTTAGCATATTTTTAGCAACTTAGAAGTTCTTAGGCTCCGAAACCGCACACGAAATGAAATATGTTTCTGCGCGTCCCTTTTTTTTATTCCTAAGCTTCCATTACAGCATCTTTCATAGATTTCACATACTCTTTCACATAGGGCACACAATCCCTGCCATACTGTGCACACAACTTCACAATTGCAGATCCTACAATCGCTCCATCAGACTGTGCTGCCATCTTCTTTGCCTGCTCAGGTGTGGAGATTCCAAAACCTACTGCACAAGGAATATCTTTCGCAGCTTTTACCAATTTCACCATTGCACCGATATCTGTAGTAATATTAGTTCTTGTTCCTGTAACACCAAGAGAAGAAACACAATACACAAACCCTTCCGCATCCTTCGCAATCTGTGCGACCCTCTCATGAGAAGTCGGCGCGATCAGAGAGATCAGATCAATACCGTATTTCTTGCAAACACTGTCAAATTCCTCTTTTTCCTCATACGGCACATCCGGCAGAATCAGACCGTCCATTCCGATTTCTGCAGCTGTTTTAATAAACCGCTCCGTTCCGTAAGAAAATACCACGTTTGCATAAGTCATAAACACCATAGGAACAGAACTGTTCTTTCTGATCTTTACCACCATGTCAAATACCTTATCTGTAGTCACACCACCGGAAAGTGCTCTCACATTTGCTCCCTGGATCACCGGTCCCTCTGCTGTAGGATCAGAAAACGGAATCCCAAGCTCGATCAGGTTTGCACCAGCTTCCTCCATTGCATAGACAAGCTGCTCTGTCACTTCCAGAGACGGATCTCCACAGGTAATAAACGGGATAAATGCCTTTCCTTTTTCAAATGCTTCTGTAATTCTCTTATTCATGGATATCCTCCCCTCTGTAACGCGCGATTGCTGCGCAGTCCTTATCTCCACGTCCGGAAATTGTAATGACCACGATCTGGTCTTTTCTCATCTGCGGAACAATTTTCTTTGCGTAAGCTACTGCATGAGCACTCTCAATAGCAGGAATGATTCCCTCTGTTCTGGAGAGATATTCAAATGCTTCTACTGCTTCTTCATCTGTGACAGGTACATATTCTGCACGTCCTGTATCATAGAGATGCGCATGTTCCGGTCCGATTCCCGGATAATCCAGACCTGCGGAAATGGAATATACAGGTGCGATCTGACCATATTCATCCTGGCAGAAATAAGATTTCATTCCATGGAAGATTCCCAGTTTGCCGGTTGCAATGGTAGCTGCTGTCTCTGCCGTATTTACGCCACGTCCTGCTGCCTCACATCCGATCAGACGGACATCTTTGTCATTGATAAAATTGTAGAATGTTCCGATCGCATTGGATCCGCCACCTACACATGCAAGAACTGCATCCGGAAGTCTGCCCTCTTTTTCAAGGATCTGCTCTTTGATTTCTTTGGAGATCACTGCCTGAAAATCGCGAACAATTGTAGGGAACGGATGAGGTCCCATTACAGAACCAAGTACATAATGTGTATCGGAAATACGATTTGTCCACTCTCTCATTGTCTCGGAAACAGCATCCTTCAGGGTTGCAGTACCAGAAGTAACTGCATTGACCTTTGCACCCAGAAGACGCATTCTGTATACATTTAATGCCTGACGTTCTGTGTCTTCTTTTCCCATGAAGATTTCACATTCCATACCCATAAGAGCTGCTGCTGTTGCTGTTGCCACACCATGCTGACCTGCGCCTGTTTCTGCAATGACACGGGTCTTGCCCATTTTTTTTGCAAGAAGTACCTGACCAAGTACATTGTTGATTTTGTGAGCACCTGTATGGTTTAAATCTTCTCTCTTTAAGTATACTTTTGCTCCACCCAGATCTTCTGTCATGTGAGATGCAAAGTAGAGACGGGATGGTCTTCCTGCATATTCGTTCAGAAGCTCTGTAAGTTCTGCGTTAAACTCCGGGTCATCTTTATAGTGGTTGTAGGCTTCTTCCAGTTCAATGACAGCATTCATCAGTGTTTCCGGAATGTACTGTCCTCCATGGATGCCGAATCTTCCTTTTGACATCTGTATATGTCCTCCTTTTATGTATGTAATCCCTGGCCTGTCAGATGGTCGGTCAGAGTATTCTATGTTCTTTCTGAATTAGTCAAGCGGATATTCGCAATCCGCTTCGCTACTTGCTCATAACCGAATAACTGCTCCGCAGTTTATCAGAAGGAGCTTACACTCCTCCTGATACAAGCAAGTCCCCATCCACTGCTTATTGCTTTTCACAATTGAAGCAGGTGACTTACTTGATTCGGTTATCTTATTTCATATGCACCAGTTGAACTGCCTTCAAAATCTTATCTCTGTCTTTCATTCCATCCGTCTCCACACTGCTGCTCAGATCTACTGCATAAGGATGAATAGTCCGGACGGCTGTTTCCAGATTATCTGCACCCAGTCCTCCTGCCAGGAAAAACGGTCTGTCTATCTCCGGGATCAGTGACCAGTCAAAGGTCTGTCCGGTTCCACCGCCGCCCTGATCAAGCAGTATATAATCTGCCGGACTTTTCAGGGCATTTTCAATATCCTGAGCTGTTTTTACGGAAAAGGCCTTTATAACCTGATGACCTGTATTCTTTTGGATTCTCCGTATATATGCCT
>ENA-OQHY01000200-OQHY01000200.1-human-gut-metagenome-genome-assembly--contig:-NODE-200-length-34480-cov-6.202835_pt1 | contig 34480 bp, 34 predicted proteins | sample MGYA00242570_ERZ504733 | MGnify/ENA primary metagenome ERZ504733 (study PRJEB26092, sample SAMD00036219) | human gut metagenome | host: Homo sapiens | study: EMG produced TPA metagenomics assembly of... | reverse complement strand
TTTCCGATTATTTCTTTTTAGTTTGTTTGCTTTGTTATTATAATTATATAATAATGTAAGATAGCCTTACTTCTCTTCTGCCGGCTGATTCTTCTCTGGCTCGAGCACTTCGATGTCGGAGAGTGTGCGCAGCACGAGCTGCACTGTTGTGCCGTAAGACGATGTTGCGCTGGTCTTGTAAACGGTGAGGATACCGGTTACGTTGAGCTTGCCCTTCGGCAGTTTCTCGGCAGCGAACTTAGCGTAGCAGCTTGTACGGATGCCGATCTGCTTCTTCTGACCAGTGTAACCCTTGAAGTAGCGTGTCACGCCGTAGCCTGTAGTGGCACCTTCTGCCTCAGGAGCGAATGTGACGGTGCCGTCGGCTGTGTCGAACTCCACACCCTTCAGTGTCACAATCTGTCCAGAGTACTTCTGTGCAACGGTCTCGTCGTTGAGTGTGCTGATTTCAGAAGTCTCGAACACGTGAGGTACCACGAGCGAAGCGTCGGGCTTGCCGAGAATCTTGAAGCGTGTCTGCCATTCTGCACGGCTGATACGGCTCGGGTAAGTCTGATTCTTCTTGAAGTCGGTGTACGGGATGCCCAGCTGTGGCTGTGTGCGATATACGCCATAGTAGAGTCCGCCGAGGTCAACGAGAATCTCCTGACCAACCTGCAGCTGACCGTTGATGCCGCCCTGAGCAACGCTGATGATGATACCACCGGTAGCATCCTCGATCATAACCTGGCTATAGATATTGCCAGAGATGTCGTTGCCTGTGACGCGACCCTTGATCTGCACACCGTCGGCGATGCGCACTGTGTCGTTCACTACATCCTTCAGTTGTGCACCGTACTTTGCCTTAAGATCAGCAATAGAAACGACATTGGTCTCCTGAAGCTGGTTGTTGCCGAACGGTGCCACCTCGCCAGTAGGGTCGGTCCAGTCCTCATCCATACATGATGTAGCAGAAAGACCTATAACAAGCGCGAAGAGCGCGAGTTTCAGATATTTTATACTTTTCATCTTCTTTCTGTAATTTAGAATTTATAAGTAATGTTCAGCATACCGTTTGTACCCAATGCGTAGAACTTGAACGGGTTCTTCTCGAACGAGTAGCCACGTACGTTCAGGCTCTGTGTGTAGCCGCTTCGGCTCTGCTCGTAACCACCTGTAACGATGTTGCGGTTGTTGAGGATGTTCTGAACCATGAGGTTGATTGAGAGCGATCCGTGCTTGAGGTAGATGCTGCGACCGATTGAGCCGTCGAGCATGAAGCCACCGTGACCCTTAGCCTGATCGAGTGCGCCTGAAACGATTTCGCCGGTCACGTCGTTGATAATCGGCTGACCGAATGCCTTCATCACATCGTTACGGTTCACCACGTTCTTGTGGAAACGGTAGTTAGGCGAGTACGACAGGTAGATGCGGTCGTAGTAGTTGCAGTTGAGGTCGATGAACCAACCCTTCTGATGATAGCTTACGCCGAGGCTGAGAGCGGTGAGCGGTGTGCCGCTGTCGCGCATACCCTTGTTGTGGATATAGTCGTAGTTGTCACCTGTCTGGCGGTGCCGTACAGTGTGGCGTCTGTAGACTTCATGTAGCAGAGCTTAGAGTTGTTCGTAATCTTAGCCTCGCTGATTGTACCGATGAGCTTAATGTCGAGGAAGCTTGCGAGCTTGAACTTAGCGCCGAGCTCTGCACCGTAGTACGACTTGTTCATATCGGTCATAGACACATAGATGAACGAGTTGCTGTCGTCGTTATAGAAGTTCTGCCAGTCGGATACGTTAGTCATGCGGCTGTAGTAGCCCTTCACGTTGAGGTGCAGCCAAGAGTTCTCGTACATATAGCCGAGCTCTGTACTGAAGATGCGCTCGTTCTTGAGTCCCTGAACGAAGTCGTTGTTAATCTCTGGCGACATGAACGCTGCACGTGCTTCCGGTGCACGATGCTCGTAACCAACACCGAGTGTGAGCACGTTGCCACGACCGAGTGTGAGGTTAGAACCGAACTTGAAGCCACCATCAACGAATTCTGCTCGCTTGCTCTTGCCGAACGAGTTGTCGGCAGCCAAACCGTTACGCATCTTGCCGTCGCGCTGGAAAGAGGTGTAGCCGAGCTTAGCAGCAATAGTATAGTTAGCCCAACCGAAGTTCTCTGTGTACGAACTCCATACCTTGCCCTTGTTGATGAGCAGGTTATAGTCGTAGCAGAAGCGGTCGCCTTCCTTAACGACTGCGTTAGGATGGTTGAGGTCGTACTGTGCTTCGGGCGAAGTAGCTGTGTACTTATCTGATATAAGATATGTATTGATGTTATGGAACTGGGTAGCACCGAGCAAGTCCTCCATTGTCTGGTAGTGCATTGCCTTGTTGGTAGCTGCAAGTACGCCTACGTTTACCTTCTTGTCCTTGTCAATCTGGTGATTGAATGTAGAGGCAAACGAGAGCATCAGGTTGTCGTTGTGCTTAGCCTGGATGTAGTACATAGCGTCGCCGCCCTGTGCTGCTGCGTTCTTGTTTGAGTAGTAGAGGCGATCCCAGTTGATCTGACGATTAGCCTTTGATGCACGCCAATAGTTGTATGATGTCAACCAATCCTCGTAAGCCTGCTCTGTGCGATATGTAGAGTTTTCGCTATTCCACACGTCGTAGTAGCTTGACGGCATATTCTTCCAATAGTTAGGATGCGGATTGTCAGCATTGTTGTAGTTGAGCTTTGTGCTCTTGTACATAGAGTACTTGCCGAAGAACGATGTAGTGAGCTTCGAGTTCTCGTTGAAGTTCCAGTCCCATGTGAGGATTGCACTTGGAGCGTAGTCGTTCACCACGCGTGAGTTGCGCTTCTTACCGTTCTGATAGCCCCAATAAGGTTGTAGTAGCGGTTGTTGGCGAGCCAATACATCTCGTCTGTACCTGCGCCCTGTGTAGAACGCTCGGTCGGGTTGCCCCATGTAGAGAGCGAGAGGCTGTGCTTACCCATCACCTTCTGCACGGCGAGGAAGTAAGAAAGCGAGTTGTAGAATGTGCCCTCTACGTAGCCGTTGCGTGCCCAACGATAGCTCACGCCACCAGTGAACGCCCAACCTTTCTCTGAGAGACCAGTGCTATAGGTGTACATGCCACGCAGAGTGTAGTTGCGGTTAGCACCACTGAGGGTCATACGATGACCTACAGGCATTGCCGACGGACGGAAGTTGTAGTTGTTGGAGCCGCCCATGCCCGACATGGTGAAGTTGTTGCCTTCAAACGGAAGGGCGAACTCCTGGTTGCGGGTCATGTTGTTCAGACCGCCGACCTGAGAGTAACGGAACTGACCGCTCTCCATGTCGTTCAGCTGCAAGCCATTGAGATAAACCTCGTTGTACTTCTGGTCGAAAGCACGATAGCGGAAACGTGCCGGTGAGAACAGATAGCCCACCTGGCTGGCATAGATGTCGGAGTTGGAGTTGACGATTGTCACATTCTGTGTCATGTCGTCGTCCTCACCGAGCTGTGCCTCAGTGAAAGTGAAGGCAGCCTCGCTTGCGGCTTCGCTATGATAACCGATTGAGTCGGTCTGTGTCTGAGCGAAAGCAGACGGAGCGCAGCACATTGCCAACACTGCTAATTTAAGCTTCTTTTGCATGTAATGTTTATAATTAAGTTTTAAATTTTCGTTTCTAAATCAACTACTACTTTTTTTATTTCATTCAATTAGGGTAGTTTAAGAAATAAATTGCAAAGTAACACATTTTTATTCAATTAATGAAACATTTCCATATTTAATTTTTATTAAGTATATGTTTCAATGCAGAACATGCCAACGGATTGGAAAACAATCGCAATTTCATGCAAAAAAAACACGAAATAGGGCACAATGATAACAAATTACTGTAACTTTGTAGGCGTGTATCACGTACACGCTGTGTGTAACGAATAAAACAAAAAACAAATAACTCAAATGAAAAAAAATCTCTTTATCCTCGCCTTACTCCTATGCATGACACTGGGAGCATCGGCTCAGAAGAAATTCAATCTCTATGCCGTAGGTTCTACAACCAGGAAAACCTCTTCGACACCTGCCACGATGAGGGCAAGCGCGACTACGACTTCCTGCCTAACGGTGCATACAAATGGAACGGACTGAAATATAGCCACAAACTACGCAATATGTCGCAGGCATTGGCCGACCTTGGCACGGACAAGCTGCCGGGCATCGGATGCGCCCTCATCGGACTCTCGGAGGTGGAGAACTCGAAGGCACTCGATGACCTCATAGCACAGCCTGCTCTGAAGCAGCGCGGATATAAATATGTACATGTAGAGGGTCCAGACCGCCGCGGCATCGACTGCGCGCTGCTCTACAACCCTCGTTTCTTCACCGTGAAGGATGTGCGCCTCGTGCCATACGTTCCCGAAGAGAAGAAGGACTCTAACTACGTGACACGTGGCTACCTCACCGTTAGCGGCACGCTCGCCGGCGAACACGTGGCTGTAATCGTGTGCCACTGGCCGAGCCGTTTCGCCACATCCTACTACCGCGAGGTGGCTGGCAGACAGGTGCGCGTGGTGAAGGACTCGCTGTTGAACGCTGACCCCAACTGCAAGGTGTTCGTGATGGGCGACATGAACGACGACCCTACAAACAAGTCGATGACCGAAGGACTCTCTTGCAAACCGTCTATCGAGAAGACGGGCAAGGACGACATGTATAACCCGTGGTATAACATTCTCACAAAGCAGGGCAAGGGCACACTGTTCTACAACGGCTCGTGGAACCTCTTCGACCAGATCGTGATGACTCCGAACCTGCTCAACCCGAAGGGCGTGAAGGACTTCTCTACTCTGAAGTACTTCCAGCATCAGATACACATCCGCCCGTACCTCATACAGAGCGAGGGCAAGTACAAGGGCTCGCCGAAGCGTACCACCGCAGGCGGTGTATGGCTCGACGGCTATTCCGACCACTTGCCGGTAGTAGTGTATCTGGTGAAGGAGCAGAAATAATGAATACCGAACGCCATCCCTTCACCCCGTTCCTCCCCGACGGCTGCCGGCTGCTCATGCTCGGCAGCTTTCCGCCGGGCGAACAGCGCTGGTCGATGCGGTTCTACTACCCCAACTTCACCAACGACATGTGGCGCATCTTCGGGCTATGCTTCTTCAACGACAAGCTGCACTTCGTCGACACCGAAGCAAAGACGTTCCGACTCGACCGCATCATCCCGTTCCTCAACGAGCACCGCATCGGCATGTACGACACGGCGACGGCGGTGCGCCGACTGAAGAACACGGCGTCGGATAAGGACTTAGAGGTGGTGGAGTCTACAGACCTGAAGGCTATGGTGCGCTCCCTACCTCGCTCACCGACATCGTGACCACCGGGCAGAAAGCCACCGACGTGCTCTGCGCGTGCTTCGACATAAAGGTGCAGCCGAAGGTTGGCGAGAACGTGCAGTTCGGCTTCGACGACAGAACACTGCGTCTATGGCGTATGCCGAGCAGCTCGCGCGCCTACCCCATGAAGCCCGAACGCAAGGCAGAGTTCTACAGCCGCATGTTCAGCACATTATACGACCAAGCTTAAGAATATGACAAACAACAAGATAACAATAATTGGTATTGCCGGTGGCACAGGCTCTGGCAAGACCACTGTAGTGAAGAAGATTGTTGAGGCACTGCCGCCGCACCACGTGGCTGTCGTACCACTCGACTCGTACTATAACGATACGTCGCACATGACCGAAGAGGAGCGCCGGGCTATCAACTTCGACCATCCCGATGCGTTCGACTGGAAGCTACTGATAAAGCAGATTAACGAGCTACGCGAGGGCAAAGCTATCGAACAGCCTACGTACTCGTACCTGAAGTGCAACCGCGAGAAGGAGACGATACACGTGGAGCCGAAGCCGGTGATTATCGTGGAGGGCATCATGACACTGCTCAACAAGCGTCTGCGCGACATGATGGATCTACGCATCTTCGTCGACTGCGACCCCGACGAGCGACTCATACGCAACATACAGCGCGACACCATCGACCGCGGACGCACCGTGTCTATGGTTGTCGACCGCTACCTGAAGGTGCTCAAACCTATGCACGAGCAGTTCATTGAGCCGACAAAGCGCTTCGCACACGTCATCATACCAGAGGGTGGAGACAACCTGAAGGGCATCAACATGGTGTGCAAGTACATCGAAAGCATCGTAGAGAAATAGTCCGCGTCGGTCGGTGCAGATTATCAATATGCATTACTTGAGAGCTAACACACTTAGTATGCGATTTGAATAGTAACGCTTTTAAATATTTTACCTTTTAAACACTTTTGAGGCAGCGTGGTATGGGCAAGATGCCCATACCTCCTATCTTTTTACTTTTTTACTTTTAAACAAGTTCGAGCCCTAACGATTCGACGAACGCTCGCACTTCCTTCTGCTGCATCAGTTCGTCGTACACCTCTTTCTTTGTCTTTCGGCGGCTTATCTCTTCTGCCTCAGCGAGGCGGAGCGATATTGACACATTGCCGTTGTGCAGTGCTTGGCGAGCGTGACGCGTATGCGACCTTTTATCTCGTTCACCTGGTCGAGCAATATCTGGTTGTCTACCAACACCTCGATATCGGGGAAGGTGGTGATACGCGGTTGCATGTTCTTCATTCGGGAAGCAAGCCCCACCATCTTCTGCGGCATACGGTTGCACATCGAGAGCCATTGCAGATCGAGAAACTCCTGCGTGAACTGCTCGTTCTCATCCTTGTTTGTCTCTTCCGCCTCTTTCTTTGCCGCCACCGCATCCTGCGCTGCAAGCTTTGGAAGGTCATACCGAGCGACGAGAGCTTCAAGCGTGGTACGCCGGCAGACAACTTGTCGGAGACGGCTGCCGAACCCGATGCGGCGGTCTGCGAAGTAGGAGCCTCAGCTGAAACATGGCTCACCGAGGCATGGCTCACCGGAGCAGCCACCTGCTGAGCCACTTTCGTCCGGGTGAAATCAAGAAGTTTGAACAGGGTTTTCAGCTGCTTGGGGCTACGCCCCGCACTGTCGGCATCCTCCGGCTGCGTGATCTGTGCCACCTGGATGAGTGTCAGCTCTACGAGCAGACGTTTGTTGCTGCTTTGACGATAGCTTAGGTCGCACTGGTTCATCAGCTTCAGTGCCTTGTAGAGGAACTGCGTGGGACACGCCTTTGCCTGTGCGCTGTACTTCTCACGCTGTTTCTCGCTCACCTCAAGGAGCTTCAGCGTCTGCGCATCCTTAGCCATGAGCACGTTGCGCACGTGCGAAGCGAGTCCGTTGATAAGATTACCACCGTCGAAGCCTTTCTCTATTATCGAGTTGAGGAGCACCATGCACTCGCTCACCTTGTTCGCCAACGCATAGTCGACGAACTTGAAGTAGTTGTCGGTATCGAGCTCGTTTAGGTCCTCAATCACCTTTGCGTATGTGATGTTGCCCTGGCAGAAGCTTGCCGTCTGGTCGAAGATAGAAAGAGCGTCGCGCATACCGCCGTCAGCTTTCTCGGCGATGAGTGCCAATGCCTCCTCCTCGTAGGTGATGCCTTCCTTCTCTGCCACATACTTCAGGTGGTTGATGGTGTTCTCCACGCTCATGCGCTCGAAGTCGTAAATCTGACAACGCGAGAGGATGGTTGGCAAAATCTTATGCTTCTCGGTTGTGGCAAGAATGAACACCACGTGTGCAGGCGGCTCCTCAAGTGTTTTCAGGAAAGCGTTGAACGCTGCCTGCGAAAGCATGTGCACCTCATCGATGATGAACACCTTGTATTTGCCCACCTGTGGCGGTATGCGTGTCTGCTCCATGAGCGACTTGATGTGCTCCACGGAGTTGTTGCTGGCTGCGTCAAGCTCGAAGATATTGTACGAGCGTCCTTCAGCAAACGCTTTGCAGCTTTCGCACTCGCCACATGCCTCGCCCTCAGTAGTAGGGTTCATGCAGTTGATTGCCTTCGCGAAGATGCGTGCACACGTCGTCTTGCCTACTCCGCGCGTCCGCAGAACAGGTAGGCGTGCGCCAATTTGCCACTCTTCACAGCATTCTTCAACGTAGCGGTGAGAGCAGCCTGCCCCACCACCGAGTCGAATGTCATCGGGCGGTACTTACGCGCCGATACTATATATTCTCCCATATCGTGATTTTACTTTATACTTTCTACTTCTTCTACAGTCAGACCACTATATTTTGCAGCCTGCTCTACCGACAGACCATTGCTCAACATAGATTTAACAATATCCTTCTTTGCTTCTGCACGACCCTCGGCACGACCCTGCGTAAGTCCCTCAGCACGACCCTCGCAAGTCCTTCTTCGCGTGCATTGCCAAGCACATCATTCTGTATCATCACAGCGTTAAGGTGCTCATCATAAGCATAGCGCTCGGCATCGGTCATCGAGTAATACTGAAGTTTTTTGCGTGCCTCCTGCAATCCTGGAGCAGTGGTGTTCTCCTTTATAACTCCACTCTTCAAGTAAGCAACCCACTCCTCCAACGGAGTCACTGCTACCTTGTCGAACTCGTTGACACGCACAAGAATGTACTCGGGGAATATCTCTGCCGGACTCTTCTGCACTAAAGCACCTTTCTCCTTAGCCGTTATGACGAGTTGGTCGTTTGTATGCACACCGATGAACTTGTTCTGTCCTACATACAGGTAGTCGGCACCCTTACCTATATCGAAATAGAGGATGCTTATAGAATACACCTTCTTCACCTCCTTGTATGTATCACCGAGATGGATGTGCTCGGTGATGGCTTTCGCTACGCCATACAGGATGCGCTCCAGATAATAAAGCTCGCTTGTGTTCTGCACCTCTACAAGTATTATCTCACCCTTCGAGTTTCGTGCTTTGATGTCCACACGGTTGAACTTATCGTCTGGCGTTTGCTGATTGCCTCACTCTCGAGTATCTCCACAATCTTCACCTCCTCACCGATAAACACGGTAAGGAAACCTTCCAACACGTCGAAGTTGGCTTTCTGACGGAGCAAGCGCTTGATAGCCCAGTCGAAACGTATGTATCTATCTTTCAGTCCTCCCATAATACAATAGGTTTAATGCTACTTTACAAAGTTACAATTATTATTCTGAAAACACGGCATGAAGCAATTAATTTTTATTGTTGTCCTGTAAATAATACATCTCCCTTATATTGCTTCATGCCTTTCTCATATTGCCGCAGAAGAACAACAATATTGCCGCAGAAGGACAACAATATTGCCGCAGCAGGACAACAATGTTGCCGCAGAAGACTAATGAGAACGACGTAGCAGATTAGACAACGGATAGAATGATAGATGAATGGTAGATGTCTGGTAGATAGGCTGGCAGATATAGCTCTCGGAAGCATATCTGCCAGCCTTTAACATGCTCGTAATCTGTAAGTTGCAGCGACACTGGGAGATATGGTAGATTTTTTCGCGTACTGATACTTTACTATGATATATTGCTTCTATATAAAAGGGGTTTCCGAATGAACAAAAAGGCTATGACATTGCTGCCATAGCCTTGTATCTGATGTGAAGTTATATCTTCATCTTGTAACGTCTACGCAGGATACCTGCAAACGACTCCTCGTACTGCGTACCCTTAACCAGCTGGTAGTACTTGTACACATATTGTTTAGCGGCTGGATAATCCTTCTTCTTATTAAAATAATAATCCAACAGGCAATAACATACGGAGTTCATAATGGTAGCATCTTCACCCTCATAAGTGTCTCTGTTCTTCAAGATGTCGTATGCCTTTTTCGCAGGTCCAATAGCAAGCTCATTTGTCTTTTCTGGGTCAAGCACATCGTTCTTGCAAATCTCCCATGCGAAGTAGTAGAATCTTGGAGCATTCTCGGGGAACTTTTCTGCGCCACGCTCATACACCTTAGCAGCCTTAAGATAAGTATCAATCATCTGCTGACCGAAACTTTCCTGTGCCTGCGATTCCAACATCATTGCGTAGTCTGATAGTGACCAGCCTGCAAAGAGGCCTTAGCATCAAGTGTTTTTATCAACTCCTCGTATGCGTTCTCAGCCTTCTCGTATTCGCCCAAATCTCTATATGCCTCACAGATAGCGTTCATTGCGTCAGAGACAGTATTATCATCGATATTAGGACGTGCCATGAGTTCTTGCAAAACGTCAATACCCTGTTGCTGCTTATAGCGGTTCATCAAGGCAATACCATAACGATAAATATCCTTATTATTTATCAATGTATCCTTGGTTGCCATCAAACGCTCACCGTATTCGAGTGCCTTCGTTGAGAACTTATTCTTATACTCGGCAAGTGCTTCACCATTCTTTCGCTTCACAAGTGTATAAGCACGATTCAGATAGTCGAGTCCATTTGCCAAGATATAGTAATCGGTTGGGAACTTCATAAGCGCACTATCGAGGACATTCACGATACTACCATATCTATTCAGCTTCACGTTGCCATTAGGTGCATCAATGATAAACTGGTACATCATGTTGCATCGCTGCGCATAATCGTCGGCAGTCAAAGAATCCTGATCGGCTGCCTCAAAGAATTGAATACCCTTTTTTGTCTCTTTAGTCGTAAGCGAAAGGGATGTATAAAGGCGAGCGCACTCCAACTCGTAGGGGAATGTCGGATTAGCATCCTTTGCTGTCTTGTATACAGCCTCCATCTCTGCTCGGCGTTTACGCACTTCTTCTTGAGCCTCTGTATCGCCCGCAAACGCACGCGCTGTCACCTTATCCAAACCGGAACCTATAAACTTTGCATACTTACGATACGTCCTGAAGTCGTTGGGAGCCATCTCTATCGCCTTCTTATAGTAATTTACAGCTACAGTAGTGTCGTCAGCCCACTTGTAGATGTCGCCCTTGAGCATATAGGCAGGACCATAATGGGGGTCGAGTTCTATTGCTTTGTCGATGTATTTCAAAGCGTATGTGGTATCGCTGACACCCGATTTGAGCCAAAAGGCATTGGCTGCGCTACGTAGATACGTGGGCACACGCTTTTCTTGGTCTGTTGCGACTCGCAAATCTGCTGCACAATAGGTTCCACCTCAACGAGTGTGTGCGACACAATCTTCTCTATACCCAAAATTGCGGCTTCTACATCGTTGATGGTCTGCACCTTGCGTGGCGAATTAGAACTTGACGCTTTGCTGGTCTTTGTCTTATTGTCAACCTTTACTTTCTTTTCGGTCTTCGGTTTCTTCTCCTTCTTGTCCTTCAGCGAGACAGAAGCAATCGAAGGCGCAACAAGTGCGAAAGCGAGCAAGCCTATAGCGATTTTTCTCATATTCATATCTTGTATAGCTTTAAGAGTGGCGAAGGTGTTGATACCTCCGCCCTATTATTTACTTATAATACGTACTGCACACCGATTATAGTGTGTACTGCACACCGAGGTTGAGTGTCTGGAACGTGCGCAGCTTCATCATATTAACGCCAAGCAGATTCGGGTCATAACGCACTACGTAGAGCTGCGGTGTGAGCGTCACAGCGATGTGCTTAGCCACGTTCATCTTTATCTTGATACCTCCATTGGCACCCATAAGCGGCTGGTGTAGTACTTTCTTTGTGAGTACGACATGGTGTGCGAACTATTCACCTTTATCGAACCATCAGGTTCTGTGCTATTGCCTAACGACAGTAGCAATGCAGGACCAGCGAACAACTCTGCCTCAAACATACGATTGCTATGATAGCCTGAGCAGAGGTTGGTAACATTCAGCAAATAGTTGAGCGCCACGAAACCTCGCTTGTAGTTGTTCTTGAAGAGTCCGGTAGTGGTGTATTCTGTGCCATACTCGGTTGTGCCAGTATAGCTGTCCGGCGCAATGCTATTGATAGACAAGTATTCGAACGAAGCACGTACGCCATGCACCTTACCGAAATGTCCTTCAACGAAGGCCTGTGCATTATAGTTGAACGCTGCTCCCTCGTATGTTTTCTTGGTGTTGAACAGCATCGTACCTGCGCCCAAACCGAAGCTAAGCGGAATGCGTGGTGCCTCATAGTCATCTTGCTTCCTCATACGATAGTTTGTAGCACGTGTATAGGCTGTGAAACCAAGACGAACCACTACTCTTTGGGCGTTGAAACGCTTCACTGCGTCTATGTTGCGATACGGTATTCGGTAGTTGTAGTTGGTGAAGCTCGGTTCGAGGAACACCTGCAAGTCGTTGCTGAGGTTATACGAGAGGTGTAAGCCTGCCGTGTAGAACGTACTGATGGTGCGCAGATGGGTCTTCTGCTCTCGCATAATCCAACTAAGACCGCCACCGAATGCTAACGCCACGTTGAATGGTTGGTCGAAAGAGTAGTTCTTCATAAATCCTAACGGATTGATAAGAGCCTCTGCGGTTGCATCAGCGGTCATATCATGCAGGTCGACAACAGCATCGTCTTGCACTGGTATGCTTAGCATAGCGCGTCTATCCTCGTCCTGTTCGCCCATTGCTTCATGGGTTTTGTCCCATGTGGCGGAGGTGAGTCCTAAGCTAAGGCGCACACCTACCGACGGCGAGAACCATCTACCTACAGACATCTTCGTAGAGTGTCCCATCTTTGGGCTCACATTTTCACCTCCCACGCACCATGCCATGCCTCCTGAGAGCTCGGCAAACCATGGTGTACGCCATTTCTGCGGATGCCACTGCATTGTGCTGTCCACATATTCAGGGCGGTTCTTCATATAGCGCATACGATCCTCGATAGAGAGGTTGTTATGCAGATAGTACACCATACCGATGTTTACGCCATAGAAGCCTCCGAACTTATTATACAGGTGTCTTGACTTGATACCTACATACGGCTCTATTGTGAGGTATCCTTGCGGACCGGTGAATATCTTTCCCTGCACACCTCCACGTATTTCGTATCGTGTGCGATGGTTGTCAACTATGTTTGTTGTGTTGTGACGCACGCCAAAGCCAAACACTGTTGACACATCGAGCAGTCGAGACGGACGATAGCCGTCCATCAACGTCGACAGATATATATCCAGTCGACAGAACCTTGCCACTGTTTATAGTTCTTCTTGTTACCTTCATAGTAGCCATATCCCAATCCGGCTGTGAGGCGCACAGTATGGTAAGGGTTGAACTGCTTACCCACACTCACATGCGCCATCGTGATTGGCGAGAGGTTATAGCCTGGATATTCTAAGTCCTTATGCAATCCTCCGCCGAAGCCTAAGAAGAGGTGGTCGTACCACTTCTTTCTGAAGGTGTCGTCATAGCCACGATAGCGGTCCTCAAGCACGTACTTGAGGGCATTGAACTCCGTAGCGTAGTTGTGGCGAGTTTTGCCAATGGTGTCTTCGTCGCCCGACTCGTCCCATAGTGAGTCGGGCACCTGTGTGATAGCACGTGGAGCGACACTGAACGTTGTCGTTCTTGCTACACTACAGCTCAAGCCACCTATCAGACAAATCGCTGTTGCGTAAAGGCGTATGATGTTAATGCTCATTGTTCTTGGTCTTATTTGTTATCGTCAGCGGTGTTATCCTTGTTATCTGCCGACTGCACTTCTTCCTTTGTCTCACTTACAGCTCCGCTTTCCTCAGCCTTCTTACGGTCGGTGTAGGCTTTGAGTATCTCGAACTTCTTTCGATAAGCCGGAATATCTTTTCGCATATACTTCGACTTCTTACGGATGTCGTCGTTCACATTGCCCTCGTTGCGATACAGGCGTATGAACTTAGGCTCCAGATCGAAGCTATGCTGGAAGTAGGCGAGGTAGAACGGCACCTTGCTTACGTCAAGCTGCGGTCCGGTGTTCTTCTTTTTATACTCGTCAAGCTGCTTGTAGTACTCTTCCGCCTTCTCGGGGTCGGTGCGCAGCAGTTCGTTCTCCTCTTCTTCTGTGAGTTCTTTAAAACCGCTGTTCGCTGCCGAGTAGTCATCTATCTGCGGTTCACGTCCCCACTCGTCAGCCCATATAATGCCTTTCAGATACCACTTCTTCGGGTTATCGTCGGGCATACGGTCGATAAGAGCCTCACATTCTTTGCGCGATTTGTTAAGGTATCCGTGCAGCTCGGTGTAGATGATAGCACGGTTGTCGTCGCCCGTACTGAACACGTAGCGTTCTGCTTCCTTTATCTTTGCCACCTGCTCCGGGTCGGTTATCAAGCCCTGTATATAGGACGGGTAGCCTTGCTGGAATGTGATGAGCATACGTAGCGCTTTGTAGCCTGCAGCTGCACATTCTTTTTCTCCAACATCTCAATGAAGAACATCGCGGTGTCGAGCTTTGCCTCCTGGAAGTACATCACGGCTTGGTTGAGCACCAACTGCTCGCGGTTTATCTTCACGGGGTTATAGCGGTCGCTCATATCCATTTGGTTCACACCCTTACGGAAGTCGATGAACGGCTTCAGGATGTTCACATCGGGCATACCTCTGCGACTTGCCATCAGTGCCATCTGGTTAGCCACGTATGGGGCAAGCTTCAGACGTGTATAGTCCGACTGCGCAATGACGTGCTTGTAAGCAAGTGTTGTGATGGTGTCGAGCTCTAAGCTATCGGTTACTGTAGCCAAGAGGTTGAAGTAGTCACCGTTCGACATCTTCTTCTCGCCCGAGATATATTCGCGCTTGTGTGCGAAGTAGTTCTCCACTGCCTCTTCTGCGTTCATAATATGCTTTATCTCGTAACGATACTTCACAACCATGATACGCATATTCTCAAGTATTGGCACGATGTCGCTCTCGAAGAACGGCTGTGTCTTCAACATGCCGAACACTTCGTTCGGTTTGTATGTCTCGATAGTGTTCTTCACTGCGTCGTACACCTCCTGATTGCCATTCTTGCCAACCTGCTCAAGCACGTCGTCCCAGGTGAACACTCGCGGTTCGAGTGTCGACACACGTATGTCCGAGCTCAAGTGGCGTTTCAGAATATTTCGAGCCACAGCCGCACGCTGTGTAGCAAGTCGGGTGTTGAGCTCCACACTACCCTCTGGCGAAGCACCACCCTGCACCTGCACGTCCCAAAGCAAATCGCCATACGACTTCAGCTCTTTCACGATAGACTGCAACTCTACAGTGTTCGTAGAGTCGTTGAGTAGTACATCCTTACCTACTGCGAACTTCAACTTCAAGTTACGAGGCACGGTAGCCATATTCTCCTCCGCTGCCTCCTGAAACTCGCTTGTGAGTGGCATATCGGCAGCCGTCACTGAGAAGTCGAGGAACTTCAATGGCTTGAATGCAAGGCATGAGCCGGTTGTCCTCTCTCCGCTATCCCATATGCGATGATGATAGTCCTCGAGCACAACGCGATAGCTTCCTCGGTAGGTCTTCTCTTTATCTGGCTTCTTAAAGGTGATATTGGTACTGTAAGCCACCTCCTTATCGCGCTCCAAAACGTACGACGGGTCGTAGCCACGAGCCACCGAATCGTTCTTCATATAGTTGAAGCCCATACGCTTATCCTGCTTCTTATGATACTCTGCGCCCTCAAGTATTATGGGCTGCAGATAGGCTATAGTGTCTTCGGTCTGACAGTCGACAGCCATCGGTTGGCAGATGATGCGCGACTTCTCTGTGGTGTACCCCTCTGGAATGGTGAAGTTGACATTGAACGTCACTCTATCGCCGGTGTCCATACCAGGCACGGGCTTCATCGTAGGTTGGTGTTGCGATACTTACCATCGACAACGGTCTCATCAAGAATTTGGTCGCTACTCTCAAGCGTCACCGTGAACTTGTCTTGTCCCGACTTTATCTCTACGGCCTTTGCACCGTACTCCTCGTCGAATACTACAACGCCCTGACCGCTCATGAGGAACTCCTCAATCTCACCATTCGACTTAGAGAGCTTGAATGCTATTCCGAGCGAACGCAGCTCTTTCTCCAATGCTTTCGGATCGCCACTGAACACCTTCGTGTTAGCCACGTTGATACGATTGGCTGCATCAAGAGCCTTGTTGATAGAGCGGAATGATGTACAATACTGCACTGTCTTTGCAGGCTTTGGCTCGCCCTTCTTACCCATCTTCAAGTACACCTTGATCTTCACCTTACGCGAACCTCCGTCGTCCTGCTGCAGGACGGCAGCCGTAGCGGTGAAGGTGACAAGCAGTATAGCTATCAGCGCGAAGCATATATGTCGTAAAAAGTTTCGTTTCATTGTTATTGTGTGTTATTATATTATTTGAGGATGTAAGCCACTGAGATGCCTATGCGTTGTGGCATGAGGTAATATCCTGATGCGTTCGGTTTGTTGAGTCCGCCTACCACATAGTCGCCGTAGTTATCTCCTGCGAAGTATTCCTTACGATTGTAGCCCACAGCAGCCACTCCAGCGTGGAAGTCGATAAAGAGTCGCTTCGTGACATTCATTACGTAACCAAAGGTGATGCCACCACCGTAAGCTATTCCTTTATAAACTTTTCCTTTTATAGAAGCATCGTAAATTGCGCCAACGCCTCCAACGCCAACGAATAAGCTGTGCATCGGACGTCCAGAGAAGTAGTATCTGTATTCGGGCTGTGCTGCCAACAACTTTATGTTCTTGCCATACGGCTTATTACATCCGAGCACATTAAGTCCGAGGGTCGACCAGTTGCCGACCGTCATCTCCAAACCGACGCTTGGTACCATGCACGCATCCATAAGCACATCGGTGTTGACGGCGAGCTTCTGCGCCCGAGCGGAGAATACTGCCGAGAGCATCAAGAATGTCAAGAGTAATTTCTTCATTTTTACTATGTTATGTTTAAAGGTGCGGCATCGCGCTGCACCAGCGTGTTGCTTTATATATTGTGGGGCTTTGAAATTTCTACTTTAGTGGGTGCTGCCCTGCCGTGGGCTACACCGGTTGTATGTTTTAGGGTGTTTGTTGGGTGTTGGAGTGTTTTTGTCTGAGAAATCATTAAGAGTGGGTATGCTTAACGCCACACCCGCTCTATAATTATAATGCTTATTCGAGTTCGATTACGCGCTTCTCCCACGGAGTGAGATAGCCATGTGTCTGAATCTGCTCTGGGTCAGAAACTGAGATTACGATGTCATACTCGTAACCAGCTTGCCAAGGCTCACCATCGACCGCAGTACCAGCAGTAGTCTTGAATACTGGCTTAATCTCGTACTGTGCTGCCTTATACACCTTGTCGGGTGCGTCGGAGAGGTAGTACTCTACACGCAAGCGGAAGATACCCTTGTTAGCTAATTCTGCAGCGTCTGTACCAAGGTAGCCATTGTCTTCATACTTGTAAGAGCCGTCATCGTTAGTACCAATCTTTGTCGGTACAGGGAGGAGGAAGCCGTCACCAACAGTAACCTTTGTGTTATCGCCGAGGTACGGACCGTTAGCTGGGTCGCCGATAACATTGCCTTCCTTGTCCTTCAACTTGAAGGCAGTAGCCTCAGTCTTATGGTTATTAGCAGTAGTCCAATCGACAACAAACTCGCCTTCCTTACCCTTAACATCGTCAGTCAAAGCATCGAGACGATTGTCGAGGTCAGCAATAGTAAGTGTACCTGCGTCAGCCACATTGAGGAGCTTAGCCGACTTTATACCCAACTTTGCAATACGAGTATTTTCACCGCTGCCTTTTGGAGGATGATGTTGAACTTCATGAGCTTGTGCACGAAGGTGAGCTGCGGACGGTTCTCCTTGTGTGCCTTATCATCCCATGTTCCACCGCCTTCCACTACGCGCTTCTTCTTATCACGCAGATACTTTGCGCTGTAAGCGTCCGCCTTGTCAGGATCATCTGGTTTTACGAACGACTTACCCCAGATAAGATCGGTTGTGCCGTCCAGATCTGTTATCTTCACGCTGTACTTATTGCCGTTGTGCTCCACATTCGCTGAGTAAGGATAATAGCCATAGAATGTATAGCTATACTGGCTACCCATCGGGTAATAGTGATTAGCTGGTGTTGTGCCACCATTCTCGTCGAAGAGCTGAAGGTTTGTAACACGCCTACCTAAGTGGACATCGTCAGTAGTCACAGCCTTAGCCTGAATATTCTTCAACCAAAGGAAGTTAGGGTTGTCATTGCCGTCCTGCCAAGTAATTTCCTGCTTAGCTGCAATCCTGCCAGTAGCAAGACAGAAGAAGCCGAGGTTCTTGTCGGCAGGTGTATCGAATGTGCCGTCATATCTGCCATCAGCACCAACATTGCCGAGCGATGCGCGGGTCTTGTTTGCCTGCTGACCAGCAGAAAGCACGATAGGCACATCAGAGTTCAGTCGCTGATTGTTGCTACCGCCAGCGAGGTCGTCCTCGTTTGTGCAGCTGGTCATAAACATGGCAGCAGCCATTCCCATTAAGAATATATGCTTATTCATTTGTTTGTTGAATTTATTGTTTTTCTAAAAAAACGTTTATTCACAGGGACTGTTGAAACACTCGTCTCTTCCTCGCCTTTTGCAGCGAGGAAGAGAGTTTATATATCTCCAATCCCTTTCTGCAGGGGCAAGCCCCTACGCTTTATATATGCCCCCTTATGCGGTTGCATACTCAAATAGAGATTCTTATCAGATGCTCTGATTAAGGAGCAGGAGTTACAGTAGGCTCTGTGTACTGGCCGTTGTTCGGATCTCGGTCGTCGTCGATATCGATTGAACCACCATCAGCCCAAGGTACGAGAGTAGCTGTAACTCTGATGTCCTCAAGACCGTAAACAGTGATAGTAACCTTGTAAGACTTACCTGGCTCAAATTTCTTTGTACCGTCCATCTTGATAGTAGCCTTCTGCTCGAGAGGCTTAGTAACCTTAGCCCCACCAACCTTCTCAAGAACATCCTGAGAAAGAGCGATTGTAAGAGGATACTCTGTCTCACCAGGAGCAACGAGGAGAGCCTCGCCTACCTTAAGAACATCACCTATTGTTGCAGCATCATCTGTCCATGTCAAAGAAACAGGCTTAAGAGCAACGAGTGCGTCATTGTTATCTACTGCATTTTCATCACGCTGCTTCAAAGTGAGAGGAGAAGCATTGCCAGTGAAAGTAAGAAGCTCTGCAGATTCCTTAGTCGCGCCTGTGTAAGCTACTGTAAGAGTACCAGTTGTCTTTGAGTCTACAGAAACACCTGTTACCTTAACAGCGTCTGTATTGCCATTTACTGGGAGACCCGCTGTTGCCTTAGATCCTGCACGTACCTCGAATGTGAAACGTGTGAGGAGGTGGTTGAATGTGATGTTCGGCTGAACGCCCTTACGTGCTGCATAAGCAGAGTAGAAGTTGTCAGCATAGCCACCAAGATCAGTAACCTCCTTAGTAGAAGGAGCTGCCTTGCCTGCCATGATATCCTGCGAACCATCAATCTCGATCTCAACAACACGCTTTGTAGCGGTATCTCGACATAGAGGGTTCCTCGGTGAGCACTCCCTGTCCGCCGTTTGGATCGGCATCGTTGTAAGCACGGAATGCGAAGATGTGGAATTTAGCATTCAAGTACTTGTCGCGGTTGTATGCCACGGTCTCCATTGGCTCGAACGCACCCGTACCACGTGTGCCCACAGAGCCACGTGTGTCGGACACTACCGAGAAGTATGCCGGATTACTGGTATATAACAAAATCGATGTCTTGTCGATGTTGACATCCTCATCGTTTGTTGGCGGTTCTCCCTGCGGTAGGTCCAAGTCTGGATAAGAGACATTGCACGACGCCGTGAGCAGCAGTGTTACTGCAGCTGTCAAGATGTTAACAATATGTTTCGTTCGTTTCATCTTATAGGTTATTTTTTAAATGTCGATATTTATATCGGAATCCGTTTGTATCCAACGATCGAGAGCGTCGCCACCCTTGTCTATGTTACCGACCGTTTTTCCATCAAGAAGTATTTCGGCACTGATGTTTATTGTTCCGTGTTCGCCATTGCGGTACACGTACTTGTTATCAGATGTCGTAGTCATCAGTTTTGCCTTGTTCAGAGTGTTGTAGAGGTTTATGATGCCTTGCCACTTCTGAGGGAAGGTCTGTCCTGTTTTGGGGTTGTACACTTCTGTGTATATAACCACCTGCATTATACCAGGACCATATATCTTCTTGCGCACATCCTCTAAAGTCTCTCCGTAAGCGCGCTGCACATTCACCACGCCCGTCACATTGATATTGCCGTGGCAAGCTATGCGATTGTTCTCGTTTGTGTCGTTGCCACTGTCGTCCGGGTTGTTCGGCTTGATGTCGGTCTTGAACAACATCTTGCTTGTTTTGGTTATGTCAAGATAGCCTGTGTTCATCTTTATATAAGTAGGCACGCCGCTTATCTCTGCCCAGACCTCCGTCACCTTAAACTCCACCTCATCCGTATTCTTTACGATGTTGAAGTTGATGTCTATATTCTGTGAGAGTATCTTCGGCTTGAACTCGAAGGTTGTCTGACGGTCGGCGCGTACTTGTTGCACTGTTGTTGAGTCGTAATAGAGTGGCTCCACATCGGGCTGTATGTACTTCGCGTACGGGTTGAAGTCTTGCCAAGCTAATGGCTTGTTGAGCTTTGGGTCTTTTATGTCGTACACCTTATAGCTCAAGCCTACGTTCTGCAACGGGTAGTCTTTAGCATCATTTTTCATGAACTGCTCAAGCTCCGAGTAGTCGATGGATGGGTTGTCGAGCGGGAATGTCGCAAACTTATAATAACCGCGCGGAATCTTTACAGTCGGTGTAAACGGAGGGGGAGTCGTTCCAGTACCAGGCTCTGTCGGTTCGGTCGGCTCGGTTGGTTCAGTCGGCTCGGTTGGCTCAGTCGGCTCGGTCGGTTCGTTTGGCTCGGTAACACCTGTGTTGTCACCGCCTGTGTTGTCACCGCCTGTGTTGTCACCGCCTGTGTTGTCACCCTCGTCTGGGTTTTCGTTCGGACGGTTTTCGGGTGTGATGGTCGTCTCACCGATGAGGCGCAGTGTGAGGTCGTCGGTGTTCACCTCTGCCACCTGCTTCCACTGTCCCACGACACGATAGCAGAGCACACCCATTCGATTCGGCTTGTCCTCTGGCTTATTCCATGTATATGTGAAGTTGACATCGCCTGATGTGGGTGATCTCTTTCACAAATCTCTACCTCAGCACATGAGGTGAGCGTTGCTCCAAGAAGGAGTGTGTATAATAGTTTCTTATTATTCATTGCTTGCCTCCTTTCCTGGTTCAGCAGAAGGCTGATTCGTTTCCTGTTGAGATGATTCAGGTTGAGATGTTGAGATTTCCTCTGCAGGGGTCTGCTCTTCTGCAGGGGCTTCACTTTCTGCAGGTGTCTGCTCTTCTGCAGGAGCTTCACTCTCTGCAGGGGTCTTCTGCTCTTCTGCAGGAGCTTCACTCTCTGCAGGGGTCTTCTGCTCTTCCGCAGGAGCTTCACTTTCTGCAGGAGCCTCGCCCTCTACTGGGGTCTGTTCCCCAGTAGACTCGGTGGTTCCGTTCGGTTCGGTAGCCTCGGCACCTTCGGTTGGCTCTGGTTTCTCTTCCGCCTTTTTGCCTTTATTCTTCTTTTCGGCTTTCAGGCGTTCCTTCTCCTTTTTCTCATCGATAGCCTTTTGGCGATCAATCTCTGCCTGCTTGCGGTCAGCCTCTGCTTTCAGCTTAGCGTTCACTATGCGCATCGAGTCAGCCTTAGCACTGTTGACAACAGCCGCAGAGTCGTAAACCTGCCAGAACTCCTTATAGATGACAGACTCAACAGAGTCTCTGTTATGCTGATTGATAGCATCGACAACGCGCTGGTTAGCGATACTGTCAATTCTGTACTGATATTGTGCATCGGCATCGTAACGCCAACGATATTTCTTCGTGATTGGATAGCTGCCAAATCGATATACGAATCCTACACGTGCCGCAGTGGGCATCGGGAACGGAACAACCTTCCACGAACCTTGCTTGGTGCGTGTGTAGCAGTTGTCGGCACGATTGTATATGAACTTCTCCGAGTTGACTGCTACGAAGCCTGCATCGAAGCCGAGGTCGAGGTCGAGAGTGTTACCTGTACGGAAAGCGTAGAGAGGCTTTATTATACCGTATGTAATACCAGCCGACAATGCTTTGCCTTGATGTCCTTCTCTGCCAAACTTTATCGAGAAATCGCTGAACGACATGTACGCACCTCTATAATATGTAGTCTTCGGATGCTTTACCACACGGCGACGGCATGAGAAGAGACGGTCGATGAAGCCGGTATGCGCGGGTACCTTATTATTTATCTGACGGGTACGCCAATAGTTGCGGAAGTCGGCACGCACCTCCGTGATGTTATAGAAAACTCGGTTTTTGAATGTTGCTGGTGTATTCCACTTTGTCTTTAACGTAAGTCCAACAGCCCAGCGGTTCCAGTTGGTCGATTTCACATCGAATTCTACACCAAGATTAGGAGTCAGCAAAGTCCAATCGACAGCATTGGTGCGCAGTGAGATACGCTCAGCAAATGTAAGCGTATCCACACCAGTCCTGCTCTCGAATATCTGAGCCCTGCTGATTTGCGGGAAAAGCACCGCAATCATCAAAAATATAGCGTAAAGCCAGTTTTTTGTTGTCTTAGTCACGTTGTTTTTATTGATGGTTTTAAAAATTGCCGTCTCGACAAACTTTTAGCATGTCGAAAACCGCATTGATTTTCATTATAACAACTCTATTTCATCAATTATAACTAAAAAATAGTTATGTCACGGCTGCAAAGTTAAGCTATTTTTCAATTAAACCTAATTTTTAGACTTAATTTTTCACCTTACCCCTATTAATGTTTTATTGCAGAAGCGCATTTACCCCCCCCATTTCGTTGTGTCATAGGACGCAAAAACCCTCGTAAATACGGCATTTTTGACAAAAAGACGGGAGCATAACTCAATAATTGTTTTTTTTTTGTACTTTTGCCTGTTGACAAGATTTTTGAACAAAAATAGACGCCTTGTACACTTGTCAACTAAAAAAATAAAAAACATGGACGACGAGAAAAAAGACATCATGCCAAGCGATCACTCCGACTACAAACCTGTCAACCGTTTCGACGCTTCAGCAGTGCATCACCTCAGTGGTATGTACCAAAACTGGTTTCTGGATTACGCCTCATACGTGATCTTAGAGCGTGCCGTGCCTCATATCGAGGACGGCTTGAAGCCTGTGCAACGACGCATACTCCACTCAATGAAGCGCATGGACGACGGCCGTTTCAACAAGGTGGCTAACATCGTGGGACACACCATGCAGTTTCACCCTCACGGCGACGCTTCCATCGGCGACGCTCTTGTGCAGATGGGACAGAAGGACTTGCTCGTCGACTGTCAGGGCAACTGGGGCAACATCCTCACGGGCGACCGTGCGGCTGCACCGCGATACATCGAGGCACGACTCTCGAAGTTCGCACTCGACGTGGTGTTCAACCTAAGACCACCGATTGGCAGCTCTCCTACGACGGACGCAACAAGGAACCGATTACGCTGCCGGCGAAGTTCCCGCTCCTGTTAGCGCAGGGCGCGGAGGGCATTGCCGTGGGTCTGAGCTCGAAAATCCTGCCGCATAACCTCGTGGAGATATGCGATGCTGCCATCGCCTACCTGCGTGGCGAGGAGTTCCACCTCTACCCCGACTTCCCCACGGGCGGTTCTATCGACGTGGCGAAGTACAACGACGGACAGCGTGGCGGCACCGTAAAGGTGCGTGCGAAGATAGAGAAGCTCGACCAGAAGACTATCGTCATCCGCGAGATTCCGTTCTCGAAGACCACGTCTACGCTCATCGACTCCATCCTGAAGGCTATCGAGAAGGGCAAGATAAAGGCGAAGAAGGTGGACGACAACACGGCTGCCGAGGTGGAGATACAGGTGCACCTGGCGCCGGGCGTATCGTCCGACAAGACAATCGACGCGCTCTACGCCTTCTCCGACTGCGAGATAAACATATCGCCCAACTGCTGCGTGATAGAGGACAACAAGCCGTGCTTCCTCACCGTGAGCGACGTGCTGCGCCACTCTACCGACTCCACCATGGGACTGCTGCGCCGCGAGTTGCAGATACGCCAGTCGGAGCTGGAGGAGCAGCTGTTCTTCTCGTCGCTCGAGCGCATCTTCATCGAGGAGCGCATCTACAAGGAGAAGAAGTTCGAGCAGGCGAAGTCGCAGGACGAGGTGGTCGACTTCATCGACTCGAAGCTGGAGCCGTTCAAGAACCAGGTGTTCCGCGTGCAGGACTTCGAGTACTCGTTCCACCGCGAAATAACACGCGACGACATACTGCGCCTGCTCGAGATAAAGATGCAGCGCATACTTAAATATAATAAGGATAAGGCTGACGAGCTGATAGCGCGCATCAAGGCGGAGCTGGCTGAGATAGAGTACGACCTTGCGCACATGACCGACGTGACGATACACTGGTTCGAGTTTCTGCGCGAGAAGTACGGCAAGGACCATCCGCGCCGCACCGAGATACGCAACTTCGACACCATCGAGGCTTCGAAGGTGGTGGAGGCGAACCAGAAGCTATACATCAACCGCGCCGAGGGATTCATCGGCACGGGTCTGAAGAAGGACGAGTTCGTGTGCAACTGCTCGGACATCGACGACATCATCGTGTTCTTCAAGGACGGCAAGTACAAGATGGTGCACGCTGCCGACAAGATATTCGTGGGCAAGAACATCCTGCACGTGCAGGTGTTCAAGAAAAACGACAAGCGCACTATATATAATGTGGTATACCGCGACGGCAAGGCTGGTGCGGCATACATCAAGCGTTTCTTCGTACCGACGATGACTGCCGGCCGCGAGTACGACTGCACGCAGGGCACTGCCGGCTCACGCATACTCTACTTCACCGCCAACCCGAACGGCGAGGCGGAGGTGATAAAGGTGACATTGGAGGCGAACCCGCGCCTGAAGCGCATCTTCATCGAGAAGGACTTCTCCGAAATCGCCATCAAGGGACGCGCCTCAAAGGGCAACCTGCTCACACGCAACCCTATCCACCGCATCGGTCTGAAGAGTCACGGCCACTCTACGCTTGGTGGCAGAAAGGTGTGGTACGACCCGGACGTGAACCGACTCAACTACGACGAGCACGGACGACTCTTGGGCGAGTTCTTCGACGACGACTCTATACTCGTGGTGCTCGACGACGGCAACTTCTACATCTCTACATTCGATGCCAACAACCACTATGAGGACAACATAAAGCTCATCGAGAAGTGGGATCCTGACAAGGTGTGGACAGCAGCACTGTTCGATGCCGACAACGCCAACAACCTCTACCTCAAACGCTTCCGCATGGAGGCGACGAAACGCTGGCAGAACTACATCGGCGAGAACTCGAAGAGCGAGCTACTGCTGCTCACCGACACGCCGTTCCCACGCATAGAGGTCGACTTCGCACCGACACTGCGCCTGACGGCTCTGAGACGCAACGCCCGCCGTTGGAGATAGACGCGGAGGAGTTCATCGCCGTGAAGGGCTTCAAGGCGAAAGGCAAACGTGTCACCACGTTCGACGTGCTGGGGGTGAAGGAACTGGAACCAACACGCTTCCCCGAACCCGAAGCGGAGGAGGACGAGGAGGAAGCCGAAGAGGTGAACCTCGACCCTGATGCCGGCAAGAGTCAGCAGCAGGTGATTGACGAAATGACCGGACAACTTAATATTTTCACCGAGCATGAGGATCTGTAGTCTATTGCTCGCCATGCTATGGTGTACCTCAGGGGGTGCAGTTGTCTCAACTGCACCAGATTACTTAAATACAGATACGTTGGTGCAGTTGAGACAACTGCACCCCCTGAAGCAGCACCCCCTGAGGGAGAATTCTCTTATGCTGGGGGTAGGCTACACCGACATCCTCGACACCTACCTCTCGCCGGAGAAGTACCGCGGCACCGACCTGCGCTTCATCTCGCACACGCGCCGCGAAAAGGACTCCACCTGTCTCGTGCACCAATTGCTGCACGAGGCTGCATCGCCACTGCCGACAACCGCTCGGGCAATGGGGGCGAGATAGGGGGCGGATACACCTTTGCCTACTCTCTGCTGCGCAAGTGGCAGATGTCCGTGGGCAGTTGTCATCTGCGACTGCTCGCCGGTGGCACCGCGGAGCTGAGCGTGGGCTTTCTGTATAACACACGGGGCAGCAACAACCCGGCACAGGCACGACTGGCACTGCAGCTGAAGCCTACCGTGGCTGCCGACTTCGACTTCCGACTGTTCCGTCGCCAACAACGACCGTTCACACTGCACTACGAGGCATCGGCTCCGCTCTGCGGTCTGATGTTCTCGCCCAACTACGGACAATCGTACTACGAGATTTTCTCACGTGGCAACTACGACCACAACTGCGTGCCTACGACTATCGTCTCCACGCCGTCGCTCCGACAGATGCTCACGCTCGACTTCCGTGCGCTGCACACCACGTGGCGCATCGGCTACCTCGGCGACTGGCGCCAGGCAAGCGTAAACAACCTCAAGCAGCACACCTACACTCATGCTCTCGTCTTCGGCATCGTCAGACGCTTCCGCATCGAGAAACTGTAGCCGCCCACGGAACTCACTCTTCTGGTTGAGAAGTACCTTCCACAGATGCGCACGGATGCGCACAGATTAGGAGGTATGGCATCCTGCCATACCCACGCAGCCTCAGGAATCCAGTTGTCTCAGCTCGGCTTTACCGACTGCCAGAGCAAGAACTGCACCAATAAAACAAACAGGGATATCGCCCACAGAACGCACGGAACGCACAGAACCTTCTGGCAGAGAAATACCTCCCACAGATTGGCACGGATGCGCACAGATTAGGAGGGTATGGCATCCTGCCATACCCACGCTGCCTCCGGAATCCAGTAGTCTCAGCTCGACGTTGCCGACTGCCAGAGCAAGAACTGCACCAACAAAACAAGCAGGGATATCTCCCACAGAACGCACAGAACACACGGAACCTTCTGGCAGAGAAGCACCTTCCACAGAACACTCTCTAAGTTTATAGAAGAATGCGACGCAACAAAACTTCTGTGAATTCCGTGGGAGAACCGACGCAACAAAACTTCTGTGAATTCCGTGAATTCCGTGGGAGGACCGACGCAACCAAGCCATCTGTGCAAATCCGTGAATTCTGTGGGAGGACTTACGCAACCAAACTCCCATGAAACCCGTGGGAAGATGGCGATACTATCTCGGTTGGTGCAGCGGAGACCGCTGCACCCCCTTTAGAATGTTCAGAGGGCGGAGTGGGTATGGCAAGATGCCATACCCTCCTGAAGAGTATAACAATAAAAACAAATGCGAATGAGAAGAATAATCACTATACTGTTTGCATCGCTACTGCTGCTGACCACAGCGTGCGTCGACGAAACGGAGTATGCCGACAATCCGCGCGGCAACTTCGAGGCTCTGTGGCGTGCCATCGACGAACACTACTGCTTCTTCGACTACAAGCACGAGCTGTACGGACTCGACTGGGACGAGGTGCACGAGCGATACAGCCGACAGATAGCCGACGACATGACGACGGGACAGCTGTTCGAGGTGTTAGGCAATATGCTCGGCGAGCTGCGCGACGGACACGTGAACATGTACTCGGCGTGGGACGTGGCACGCAACTGGTCGTGGCACGAGGACTACCCGTCGAACGTGAGCGACACGCTGCTCTCGAAGTATCTCGCACCGACTATCGCATCGCTGCCGGACTGCGCTACCGCGTGCTCGACGACAACACGGGATACGTGCGCTGCGCCACCTTCGCATACAACTTCGGCGAGGGCAACCTCGACAATATAATGCTCTACCTCGCACCGTGCAACGGACTGATCATCGACCTGCGCGACAACGGCGGCGGACAGCTCACGGCTGCAGAACAGTTGGCGGCACGCTTCACCAACGAGCGACTGCTGGTGGGCTACATGCAGCACAAAACGGGAAAAGCGCACACGGCATTCTCGGAGATGAAGAGCCAATACCTGAAGCCGTCGAAAGGCATCAGATGGCAGAAACGGGTGGTGGTGCTGACCAACCGCGCGGTGTATAGCGCAGCCAACGAGTTCGTGAAGTACATGCGCTGCTGCCCGAACGTGACCGTCGTGGGCGACCGCACAGGCGGTGGAGCGGGTATGCCCTACTCTACCGAACTGCCTAACGGCTGGAGCGTGCGCTTCTCTGCCTGCCCTATGTACGACAAGGATAAGAACTCAACGGAGTTCGGCATAGAGCCCGACCATAATGTTGCGTTGAAAGAAGCCGACTGGCTGCGCGGTGAGGATACTATCATCGAGTTCGCACGCGAATTGCTCAGAAAGTAAAGAGGCAAAAGTGCCTTTTTACTCTTTTACTCTTAAATCTGGCTGCGTGGTATGGGCAAGATGCCCATACCTCCTACTTTTTTACTCTTTTACTTTTTTACTCTTTTACTTTTACTTTTACCAGTACTTGTTGCGGTAGTACTCCAGTACTCGCAGAGAGATTACTCCAGTTTAGCAGCGAGATTACTCCAGTACCGTAGTGAGATTACTCCAGTACTGCTGCGGTAGTACTCAAAAATGGTACGCTTAGGGGTGTGCAACAACGCTTTTTATAGCTGCATCGTGACCACTTCGGCGTTCGCCATGCGTGGCGTTTCGTTCATCGGCGTGCCGCTATGCACGCTTCTTATCGCCTTGTTCATTATTCCGTGTCCCACGGCAAGCACGGTCTTTCCCTCATAATTATCCCTCACAAACTGCAGGAACGCAGCGGCACGCGCCCTCAGAGCGTCGAGCGACTCGATGTCGTCGGTCCACCGAGCATCCTTTAGGTCGGGGATGTATCTGCCTGTGAAGCTGCCCCAGTCGCGCTCGCGCAGCAGTTTGGTCTGCACAATGGCGTCGGGCGCCACACCGTGCGCAGCTGCCAGTATCACACACGTGTCGAAAGCGCGCTTAAGGTCGCTCGACACGAACACGTCGATGGGCGTGTCTTTCAGCTCGGCAGCGAGGGCGCGTGCCTGCTCGATGCGTTCGGGGTCAGCTCGCCTTGAGTCTGCCCCTGCATAATCTGGCGCACATTGTCGATGGTCTCGCCGTGGCGCACAAGGAGAAGGGTTGTCATGTTGTGGTTGTTGTTGTTACTTACTAAGCCGAACTAAGCCTTCTTAAGCCTTTCTAAGCCATTGCTAACTAAGACTTCTTAGGGCTTTCTTGGCCTTCTTACTAAGCCGAACTAAGCCTTCTTAGGCCTTTCTAAGCCATTGCTAACTAAGACTTTTAGGGCATTTCTTAGCCTTCTTGCTAAGCCTTTCTAAGCCTTTCTAAGCCTTAGCCGAAGTATCCTCAAGCCCTTCCGACGGGGAGGGTTGGGAGGGGCTTTTTACTTTTAAAAGCACTTTCACCGCTTCGCCCACTGTCGGCACACCGCTCACCACCATTGAGCGTTTGCCGTTCACTTCCTTGAGGTTGCAGCGGCGTGCGTTGCAGCGATGAAGTCGAGTGCCTTGCCGAAGGTGGCACTGCGGTAGTAGGCAGAGTTGGGGTTGCTGACGAACTGCATCTGCATACGTCCCTGTTTGAGTATTATCTTCTCGCAGCCGAGGCTCTTGCCATAGCGGCGCAGTGCCACCACCTGCAGCAGTTCATCGCCCTCGTGCGGTATGGCACCGAAGCGGTCGATGAGTCGCTGGCGGTAAGCGTCGAGCTCGTCGTCGTTGTCGATGTTGTCGAGTTCGCGGTAGAGCAGCATACGCTCTGCGCTGCCCGGCACATAGGTGTCGGGGAAGTACATCTCGAGGTCGCTCTCCACGGCGCAGTCCTCCACGAAGGCATCGCCCGTGAGGTTGTTGCCCTGCGCTATCTCCTCGGCGTACATGTCGGCAAACTCGTCGTTCTTCAGTTCGGTGACCGCCTGATTGAGTATCTTCTGATAAGTCTCGTAGCCAAGGTCCTCCATGAAACCGCTCTGCTCGGCGCCAAGCAGGTTGCCCGCACCGCGGATGTCGAGGTCCTGCATGGCGAGGTTGAAGCCGCTGCCCAGTTCGGAGAAGTTCTCCAAAGCCTCAAGGCGGCGGCGTGCCTCGGAGGAGAGCACCGACTTAGGCGGCGCAAGCAGATAGCAGAACGCCTTGCGGTTGGAGCGACCCACGCGACCGCGCATCTGGTGGAGGTCGGAGAGTCCGAAGCGGTGGGCGTCGTTGATGATGATGGTGTTGGCGTTGCTGATGTCGATGCCGTTCTCGACGATGGTCGTTGAAAGCAGCACGTCGTAGTCGTAGTTCATAAAGCCGATGAGAATCTTCTCCAGCTCCTCGGGCGACATCTGTCCGTGTCCGATAGCCACACGCGCGTCGGGCACGTATTTCGTTATGAGCGAGGCAATCTCGGGCAGGTTGCTGATGCGGTCGTTGACGAAGAACACCTGTCCGTTGCGCGACATCTCGAAGTTGATGGCATCGGCTATTATCTCATGTCCGTACACACCCAGCTCTGTCTGTACGGGATAGCGGTTGGGTGGCGGCGTGCGCATGATGCTCATGTCGCGTGCGCCCATCAGCGAGAACTGCAGCGTGCGCGGTATAGGCGTAGCCGACATGGTGAGCGTGTCGACGTTGGTCTTCAGCGTGCGCAGCTTCTCCTTTGTAGAGACGCCGAACTTCTGTTCCTCGTCGATGATGAGCAGTCCGAGGTCGTGCCACTCCACAGCCTTTCCTATCAGCTTATGCGTGCCGACGAGTATGTCTATCTTGCCCGCCTTGAGGTCGGCAAGCACCTCGCGCGTCTGCTTCGCCGTGCGGGCACGCGAGAGGTAGTCGACACGCACCGGCATACCCTTCAGACGGTCTGAGAACGTCTTGTAGTGCTGGAAGGCGAGCACCGTTGTGGGCACGAGCACTGCCACCTGCTTCGAGTCGCACGCCGCCTTGAACGCTGCACGTATAGCCACCTCGGTCTTGCCGAAGCCCACGTCGCCACACACCAGGCGATCCATCGGTCGTACCGACTCCATGTCGGCCTTCACATCGTGCGTGGCACGCTGCTGGTCGGGCGTGTCCTCGTAGAGGAACGACGCCTCAAGCTCGTGCTGCAGATAGGAGTCGGCAGAATAGGCGAAGCCTTTCTCGTGGCGACGCTTGGCGTAGAGCTTGATGAGGTCGCGCGCAATGTCCTTGATGCGCTTCTTCGTGCGCTCCTTCAGCTTCTCCCATGCGCCGGTGCCGAGCGTGCTGAGTCGGGGCGGTTCGCCAGTGTCGCTGCGGCGGTACTTTGATATCTTGTAGAGCGAGTGGATAGACACGTCGACGATATCGCCACGCTGATAGTAGAGGCGTATCATCTCCTGGTAGGAGTCGCCGACGGGCACGCGCACCAAACCGCCGAACTTGCCGATGCCGAAGTCGACGTGCACGATGAAGTCGCCGGGTTCCATCTCTTGCAGCTCCTTCATCGTGAGTGCCATCTTGCCCGTTCGGGCTGCGTCCGACTTCAGGTTGTACTTGTGGAAACGGTCGAATATCTGATGGTCGGTGAAGAAGCACAGACGCAGGTCGTTGTCGGCGAAGCCTCGTGCAGAGTGCGGTTGACGGGAGTGAAGGGGAGGGTTGAATGTTGAATGTTGAGGTGTTGAGGTGTTGAGGTGTTGAGGTGTTGAGAATTCCTGCGCATCTGTTGCAACTCCTCACTGTCAAAAATATCGCGCAGGCGTTGCGTCTGCTTCTCCGAGTCGGCGAGGATGTAGAGCTGATAGCCCTGCAAGAGATAGTCGTCGAGGGTCTGGGTGAGCAGACTGAAGTTCTTGTGGAAGAGCGGCTGCGGCGAGATGTGGAACTCGATAGACACCTGTGGCGTGCCCGAAGCTTTGCGCCGAATTCCACGAGGCGGAAGCGGCATATTTCCTCGCGGAAGCGCGTGGGCGACACGAGGTTGTTCTCCTTGCGCATATCGCGCATTATCTGCTGCTGCTCCACCTCCGTGGCTCCCTCCAAACGTTCGGTCATGGCTTGCTGCGAAAAGCCGTCGTTGTATATCTGCTCGATGGTAGAACAGAGATAGAGGCGGTCTTTCATCACGAGCAGCGCGTCGTCGGGCAGTAGCGACGTGAACGGCTGCTTCTCCTCGGTGAGCTGCGCCAGTTCGGGCACGATGCGCACCTGCTGCTTCGCGTCCTTCGAGAGCTGATCGGCTACCTCGAACGTGCGTATGGTGTCCACCTCGTCGCCGAAGAAGTCGATGCGGAACGGCAGCTCCGACGAGTAGGAATAGACATCGATGATGCTGCCACGCATTGCGAACTGACCCGGCTCGTAGACGTAGTCGACCTCCTTGAAACCGAACTCGCGCATCTGGCGTCCGAGGTCGCAAAGTCGATGATGTCGCCAACGGCGATGTTGATGGTACGCTCGTCGAGGCGACGCTTCGACACGACAAGCTCGCTGAGCGCCTCGGGGCAGGTCACAACGTAGAGAGCTTCAGCAGCACTGTCTGCATTCTTGCCTGCACCCTTGCCCGTTGATGCCTTCTGCGTGTCGACAGAGATAAGAGCCGCAAGACGACTCAATGTCTCGGTGCGCAAGATCTCGTTGGCTGCGTCGCGCTGTCCGTACTTCACCGCACGACGGTAGGACGACGGGAAAAAGAGCACGTTGTCGGTGCCGAGTATCTGCGTCAGGTCGTGATAGAAGTAGCCTGCCTCGTCGTTGTCTTGAAGGATGAAAACGGCGGTGAGAGTTTTGAGTTTTGAATTTTGAGTTTTGAATTGTTGCGCCGATTCGGCGCAATTTTGAGTTTTGGGTTTTGAGTTTTTCTTCCCGTTAAGTCGTTCGGCTACGGCGGAGAAAAACACAGGAGCCGATGAGGCAAGTAGTCCACCGAGGAATACGTGTCTCACCGACTCGTCGCTGATAGCTTTCAAAAAAGCCCCGCACTGTGGCAGGGCTGTATAAATGTTGCTGATGTTTCTTATTTCCATAGAATCGGGTGGGTAGTTTAGTGCTTCGCCTCAGGATACTTTCTGAACCAGCCGTCCCATCTGAGTCGCATCACGCCGAAGAACGCCTCGCCGAAGATACCACCGCTCATCTTGCTGACACCCTCGCGACGGTTGACGAAGATGACCGGCACCTCCTTTATCTTGTAGCCCATCTTGTAAGCCGTGAACTTCATCTCTATCTGGAAGCCGTAGCCTTGAAGCGCACCTTGTCGAGGTCGATAGAAGAGAGCACGCAACGACGGTAGCACTTGAAGCCGGCTGTGGTGTCGTGCACCTTGAAGCCCGTAACCATACGCACGTACTTCGACGCGAAGTAGCTCATCAGCACGCGACCGATAGGCCAGTTGACAACGTTCACGCCACTCACGTAGCGCGAGCCGATAGCCACGTCGTAGCCCTCGTCGTGACAAGCACTGTAGAGGCGTGGCAGGTCGTTGGGGTCGTGAGAGAAGTCGGCATCCATCTCGAAGATGTAGTCGTAGCCGTGCTCAAGCGCCCACTTGAAGCCTGTGATGTACGCCGTGCCAAGACCCAACTTGCCACTGCGCTCGAGGATGAAGAGGCGGTCGCCGAACTCATCACTGATGAGGTGCTTCACGATGGCTGCAGTGCCGTCGGGACTACCGTCGTCGATGACGAGGATGTGGAAACACTTCTCAAGTGAGAACACCGCGCGTATGATCTTCTCGATGTTCTCCTTCTCGTTATATGTCGGTATGATTACTATACTATCGCTTTTGTTCATTGTTTTGCTATTGAATGGTTTTACATTGTCAACTCGTCAACTCGTAACTCGTAACTTGTAACTCGTCAACTAACATGCAAATATACTAAATGTATTCGATACGGGTGCCGCCGTAGCGTTAAAAAACGTGTTTTCGGGAGTTTTACTGGTCGGGGTTCTCCACAAAGCCCTGATATTGCTTCTCCAGTCCGCTCATCACTACCTTGTAGCTCTCCTGCTCAAGATACTTGATGTTGTCCGCGCCCTTGCCTACAGGCAGTATCGGCTTGTGTATGGTAAGGCGGAGCGGATGCCAAACGACCCACTTCATGTCGCGAGTGCGTGGCATGATGTCGAACGAGCCATTGATGGTGAGCGGCACAACGGGCAGCTCGATGTCGTCGGCGAGCATGAAGGCTCCGCGCTTGAATACGCCCATGTGTCCTGTGAACGAGCGTGCTCCCTCGGGGAACACCACGAGCGACATACCACCCTGCAGCGTCTGTCGAGCGCGGTCGTAGGTCTCGCGTATCTTGCTTGCGCCACGCTTGTCGACGAAGATGTGGTGAGCCGACTCGCACGCCTTGCCAACGAACGGCATCTGGCGTAGCTGGCGCTTCATCATCCACTTGAAGTTGCGCGAGAGGAAGCCGTAGATGAGGAAGATGTCGAACGCTCCCTGGTGGTTGGCTACGAACACATACGACTGTCCCTTCACAAGATTCTCGCGTCCTTCCACCTTCACCGGCAGCAGGAGTATGCGTATGATGAACTGCGCCCACCACTTGCCGGGGTAGTAGCCCCAGAAGTGGCCGTTGCCTAAGGTGCAACCGATTATAACCATCAAGCGCATTTTTTGGGCTTCTCCGGTTTACGCTCCGCCGAGGGTGTTACGTTCTTGCTGGACGTTATGTCCAGCAAGGGCGTAAAGTCTGCTGCGAAGCAGCA
>ENA-OQHY01000199-OQHY01000199.1-human-gut-metagenome-genome-assembly--contig:-NODE-199-length-34788-cov-5.895156_pt1 | contig 34788 bp, 41 predicted proteins | sample MGYA00242570_ERZ504733 | MGnify/ENA primary metagenome ERZ504733 (study PRJEB26092, sample SAMD00036219) | human gut metagenome | host: Homo sapiens | study: EMG produced TPA metagenomics assembly of... | reverse complement strand
ACCAGCCAAATGAGATGACCGCGCTGAGGCATAGATTTCTTCACTACGTTAACAAGGATGCTTTCGCTCTTTCCAGGGAAATACTACGGTATAAGGATCTGCACATTTATCCTTCCGGCATTTCGAGGTGGAGATATCGATGCCATAGAAGCAGGGGTACTTCAGCGGCGGGGAGCTGATGCGCATATGCACTTCAGCGGCGCCGGCTTCCTTGAGCAGCTGCACGATGCGCTTGGACGTGGTGCCGCGCACGATGGAATCATCGATGACGATAACGCGCTTGCCTTTAACCACGCTGCGCACAGCAGAGAGCTTCATACGCACACCCTGCTCGCGCAGTTCTTGCGTGGGCTGAATGAAGGTGCGGGCCACATACTGGTTTTTGATTAGACCCATTTCGTTGGGCAGGCCTGCTGCTTCCGCATAGCCGGATGCGGCGGACAATGAGGAGTTCGGCACGCCGATAACCATATCGGCCTCCACCGGGGATTCGGCGGCGAGACGTGCGCCCATGCGCTTGCGGGCGGAGTGCACGTTGACGCATAGATATCGGAATCCGGGCGGGCGAAGTAGATGTACTCCATCGAGCAGATGGCCAGCTGCGTGTTGTTGGTGTACTGCACGATCTTGTAGCCGTGATCGTTGACCACCACGATTTCACCCGGGCGAATGTTGCGCACCAGCTCGCGCCGACGACATCCAGTGCGCAGGTTTCGGAGGCGAGCACGTAGGCGCCGTTCTTCATCTTGCCGAGGGAGAGCGGGCGGAAGCCGTTCGGGTCGAGTGCGCCGATCATGCGTCTTCGGTCATCAGCAGGTAGGCGAAACCGCCATGCACCGTGTTGAGCGCTTCCTTGAGCTTGTCCATAAAGGTGCGCTGCATCGAACGGCGAATCAAGTGCATCAGCACTTCGGTGTCGGAGTTCGAATGGAAGATGGCGCCTTCGTCTTCAAGCTTGCGGCGCAGTGACGGGCAGTTCGTCAGGTTGCCGTTATGGCACAGAGCCACGTCGCGTCATGGAAGCGGAAGATGAACGGTGGATGTTGTCTGTGGTGCCCGAGCCGGCCGTTGCGTAACGCACGTGGCCGATGGCGCAATTGCCCTTCAGTCGTTCGATTTCGCGCTCATCGCCGAACACCTGGGTGAGCAGGCCGAGTCCGCGATGACCGATGAGATGACCGTTATCGTTGGAGACGATGCCGGCACCTTCCTGACCGCGATGCTGCAGCGCGTGCAGGCCAAAATAGGTGAGTCGTGAGGCGTCGGGGTGGCCCCATACGCCGAAGATGCCACATTCCTCGTGAATGTCTTCGAGTTCAGCCGACAAGCCAAAGCTCCTTTTTCAAACAGGGGATTAACTATCTATCAACCCTACCAATCGGCGGCTACATCGCGTGTTGTGGGTGGTGGAACTTGTTGGGGTTTGCGGACGCGGTTTAAGCACCAGATCAGTCAAGTATGAATAGTGGCTTAGGATTTTGGCCTTTCGCTGTTTGTGGTGGGTGGTTGTGGTGTGGGTGATGCCGACGGGTAGGTTGGAAGCATGGATACCTCTTACCTGTTCACCGCCGCATTACCTGGTGCTCCACTTTGTGCTCAAGCGTGATACCGAATTGTCGGTGTGACGTGATCGGTTGACTTTCGTCAACGCAATTTGAAAGGCTCCGACGGTATTATCCGTCGGAGCCTTTCGTCGTATGAATCCGGTGCTTGTTCTTCGGCTTCGTCTCAGTGCCTGAAATGGCTGAAGACTCGATGGTCTCGGGATCCTGCGACTCGTCCATCACCTCGGCGGGTGTGCCGTTCTCGGCGATGACGCCGTGACGGAGCAGTACGATGCGGTCGGCCGCTTCGTGGGCGAAGCTCATTTCGTGCGTGGCCATGAGGATTGTGGTGCCTTGGGCCTTTAACTCGGCAACCATGTTGAGCACTTCGCCGACCAGCATCGGATCAAGAGCGGATGTGATCTCGTCAAGCAGCAGCAGTTCCGGTCGGTCATCAGTGCGCGCGCAATCGCCACGCGCTGCTGCTGGCCGCCAGAGAGCTGATCGGGTAGGCACTGGCTTTATCGCGCATGCCGATGCGTTCAAGCAGTTCCATAGCGCGGGTTTCGGCGCGATCCTTGCTCCAGTGGTGAACCTTGATTGCGGCAAGGGTCACGTTCCTGAGCACCGACATGTGGGGAAGAGGTTGAACTGCTGGAACACCACGCCGATACGTGCGCGAATCTTGTCCTGATCGGCACGCGGGTCGGTGATATCGGTATTGCCCAGCCAAATCTGGCCGTCATCGACCTGTTCAAGCAGGTTGACGCATTTCATCAATGTGGATTTGCCTGAACCGGAAGGCCCCAGCAAAGCCACCACCTCATGTTGGTGAATGTCAAAGGAAATGCCACGCAGCACCTGCGTGTTTCCAAAGGATTTGCGCACGTCATCAAGACGCAGCACCGTCTTGTTGCTCACGGGGGAGTCACTCGCCTCGGTGGTGATATTGGTCATTTCGCTCATACCGTTCCTCCGCTGAGTTCGCGTTTACGCAGACGTTCCGTGTACCAGTCGTTCAGCAGGATGAACGGCACGCTCATCAGGATGAACAGCAGGCTGGCGACCACATACGGCGTGAAGTTGTAGGTGCTGGCCACGTCGATCTGTGCGGCGCGCACGGCATCCACCGCACCCAGCACGGAAATCAGCCGACGTCCTTTTGCATGGAGATGAAGTCATTCATCAGTGCGGGCGCCACTTTGCGCAATGCCTGAGGAATGACGATCAGTCGGGTCGTCTGGCCGGAGGTCAGGCCCAACGAGCGGGCCGAGGCTCGCTGAGAAGGATGTACGTCGTTAAAACCGGCACGCAGCACCTCGGAGACGTAGGCGCTGTATCCCATTACCACTGCAATGGTGCCGAGTACCGAGGGATCGATACGGCCGAACAAGCCTAGGCCGGGAATGCCGAAACCGATTAGATACAGCACGACGATAATAGGCACGCCGCGCATCACAGTCGTGTAGATCAATGCCAGGATACGCAGCGGGAACAGAATAGGGGAGCGGCTGGTGCGCACCAGCGCGATCAGCGTGCTCAGAATCGCCACGCCGACCACTGCGACGAGCAGAACGCGGATGTTGAGCCATAGGCCGTCAAGCACATGGGGAAACGATTTGACGAAGTATTCGCCGGAGAAGAAGGTCTCCTTGACTCGTGGCCAGCCGGGGGAGAGCTTCAAGCCGATGACGATGACCACCACGAACACAATGGTGCTGATCAGACTGGTAATCGTCGATTGAATTTGCTGATGAACACGATATTGGCGTCGTTCGAGCTCGACCTGACTTACCTCGTGTCCGTCAGGGGCATTGTGCTGCCTGGTTTCGGTTGGTGCTGCGGTCATGTGATGAATGTCGCTCGCTTCCTGAATGCCGGGATGCCGGGGTGCCACAGGAAAATTCCCGCAGCGCCCGGCCAAGGTGTTGTGACCTTATGATGTAAGCCTACTTCACTTACTTCTTCAGTTCGGTCAGGTCGGTGGTGTACTCGGCCAGCCACTTGTCCTGAAGCTTCTTGATGGTGCCGTCGGCGTTCAGGTCATCCACTGCCTTGGTCACGGCTGCAGTCAGCTTGGAATCCTTCGGCAGCACGATGCCCATGCCGCTCTTGTCTTCGGAGTCAGGCAGACGGCCGAGCACCTTGGCGTCCTTGACCTGCTCGGACTGCACCATGTACACGCATTCCACGGTGCTGGTGACCAGTGCGTCGATCTGACCGGCGTCAAGTGCCTGAGCCAGTGCGGCATCATCATTGAACGTCTGGATGTCGTCCTTGATGTTCGCCTTGGCGTAGTCGTAGGCAAGGGTGCCGACCATGACGCCCACGGTCGCATCCTTCAGATCGGATACCTTGGTGGCGTTGGCGAACTTGCTGTCTTTCTTGACCACGACGGACTGGCTGTCGTTGTAGTAGCTGGACGAGAAGTCAACGGCCTTCTTGCGCTCGTCGGTGATGCCGAACTGCTGGATGTTGAAATCCCAGTCCTTGGCGCCGGGAGCGATGGCGGTGTCGAATGCGGTGCGGGTCCACACCACGTCGCTCTTCTTGAAACCGAGCTTGTCGGCCACTGCGTAGGCGACGGCCGCCTCGTAGCCCTCACCGCTTTCCGGCTTGTCGTTCATAACCCACGGCTCGTAGGCCGGCTGTCCGGTGGCGATGGTCAGCTTGCCCGGCTTGTACGTCTGCTGGGTGATGTCGTCCGAATCGGTGGAATTGGATGCGGTGGACTGGCCGGAACCGCAGGCTGCGGTGAACGACAGAGCCAGGATGCTGACGGTGGCCGCAATGGTACGGACGATGTGTCGCTTATTGAACATGGGTTTCCTCTCCTCAAGTGTTCGTCATGCACACGGTTCAAACCGTGCTTGATGCATTCGCGCCAATTGTATGGCTATTGGGTTACAAAACATCGATATTTTCGGATGCTGGCTATCGCCATTGCTTATGGCCGACTAGAGCCGCGCAATCTGGCGCGTAAGCGGACGGATATCTCATATTGGCGCAGAGCGAAATGGCGTTCACTGTTCGAGTGTGAAGCCGTCGAATACGAATCCCGGACTGACCACACAGGAGACCAGCGCATCGCCCTGGCCTGGCACTGTGCGCTGCCAGACGCCAGCCGGTACGACCGCATGTCCCGATACGGTTACGTCGGCCTGATCGGTGGTGATGCCGGAACCCAAGGTGATTACGGTTCGCTTGGATTCGTCGGATTCCGGAGTCTCGTCGCTGCCGCCGAGCTCCAGTTTGACCGATGCCGGGCCATGCCACAGCCAGACCTCATCCGCATCGACCTTATGCCAGGCGCTGGCATCTCCCTCGGGCAGCAGGAAGTAAATCAGTGACGATAGCGGTCGGCTTGAGGCTCATCCGTGTGCGGGGATTGCCAGTCACGCGTGTACCAGCCGCCTTCGGGGTGGGTTTCCAGTCCAAGGCGTTCCACTATGGACCGGGCGTATGGACTCATGTCTTGCAAAGCGACGCTCATAATGAGATCTCCTGTTCTTGGCGGGTTTGCTGGTTTTTGGCTTCTTGATATCAGGTCAGGTCAGCGGTGTCACCAGGCGTTGTTGTAGGCTTCGCGCCCGGATATCACCGTGGCTCGGTTCGTGCCTGCGCCGTGCCTCACCAGTGTTTCCAGCGTTTCTTCGATGCCGGCCGGAGATGATGTGTCGACGGGGATGTCGAAGAACGCGAAATCAGCCAATGCGCCCGCGTTGATTTGTCCAATGCGGGCGCGGCCCACGTGCATGCCCATGGAGGCGGCGCCGCCCAGCGTCATCATACGAATCAGGCGATGTGTCAGATCGTCGCTGGCATAGCCTTGTTCGCGGGCCAGGTCGTAAAGCATCGACACATCATCAAGCAGATCGAGGGTCGGCGTGCTGGAGAGCGAATCGGTGCCCACGCTTACCAGATTGCCTTCCTCGAGGTATTCGCGCACCGGTGCATCTTTGCCGGTGTTGGTAATGCGATTCGATCGGGGGCACAAGGCCACGCCCACGCCGCGCTGACGTAGAATACGCCGATCCTCGCCATTGGCCCACACGCCGTGTGCAATGTGCACATCCGGTCCAAGCGAGCCAAGCTGATCGACGAACTGGATGGCGGAGGCGCCTTTGCCCACTTCCTTGAGCTGCCGGTAGCTTTCCCAATCGTGGTCACTCCAGTCGGCCGCCGAATAAGTGGTGAGCACCGGCGGATAAGTGCCGGCCTCGAGCGGGGTCTCCGCCAGATGGATATGCAGTCGCATGTTCAGCTGACGAGCAATGTCTGGAAGATCAACGAACGGTTCGGACTCCAGCGTATACGGAGCATGCGGCTGATGCCGAGGTTTGGCAGCTGCTCCTCGTTCATCCGGCGCAACTGCCGGATGAGCTCAGTGCGGCCCTTTTCCATCCATTCGGCGTTGTGCCAGCCATTACCTCCCAATAAGCGATGCCGTGCATGCCCTGCGAAGCCAGCGCGCCGGCGGCGTCCAAATCGGTGACGATGTCTGCGGCGGCCGTCGTTCCCGATTCGACCATCTGGCGAGCGCCGTCCTCGGCCCACTGCTTCCATGGCTGGGTCTTCTGCGCCTCGGCGTACACCTCGTTGAATGCCAGTTCCCAGGCGCGGAACCGATCGTAGGTGCCTTGCCCGACCTGCACCATGCCGCTGTACTGCAGATGAGTGTGCGCGTTGATCAATCCGGGGGTGAGCACCCCATCCCAATGCCGTTCATGGATGGTGCCGTGAGCCGTCATTTCCTGCTTCAGCGCCTTCAGCACCCAGCGGCGTTTACCTACATGAACCACGCGGTCGCCATGTATGGCAACTGCGCCATCGATGATGACGGGGCCCGTCGACGGGATGATGAGTTTGGCGGAATACAGTGTCACATCATCGATAAGCTCGGTATCGACGGTCGGCCAGGTGTTGTCGGTCATATTCTCCTCGCTGCGTTGTGTTCGGTGCCGTGTCTATGGCTATCGGTCGGCGTTCTCTCGGTCGTTTTCCGCGAATCTGGTCAGTCGCCAATTGTAGCCGTTGTCCTCCACGGCATGGCTGGCTCGGTATCCGCGCGCCTTGAGCGCGCTGGCGGCGATGCGCTGGTCGGTCGCTGCGTCAAGTCTGATAAGCGTGTGATCCAGTGTGCTCGATGTTCCAGAAGATATGCGACGGCGCTGGCCTGTACGGCGAAGCTCAGATCCATGATCTCGATTGGATTGCCGCCTCCCACCGTGTAGTTCACGCCATCGCCGTCGGCGATTAGCGTGAGCGTTGGTCCGTCGGGAACATTGAGTTGCACGGTGTCCCTGTTGACCTGTGGGGTGAAGTCGCTTACCTCGTCCAAGGCGATTTCGTTGGCGATGCCGCCGATCACTGCGAGCGCCGCGCCTCGTGCATTGCGCGCATGTGCTCAAGTGTGACCGTATGTCTCACGCCAGTGGCGGACACCACCATATCCGCGCAGGGGAGTGCCTCGTCAATGTCTTGTGCGGCGAAGCCGTCGAACACCGCTTTGAGTGAAGCCACTGGATCGATATCGCAGATGGTGACTTCGGCGCCAAGCGCGCGAATGCGCCGTGCGAAGCTTGGCTGACCGGGCCGTAGCCGATGACGGTGACGTTCTTACCGTCGAATGCATGCTCGCCGAGAATGCGCTGCATGGTGGTCACGCATGTCTCCCCAGTGCCGTGGGCGTTGTCGAATCCGGTTTTCAGCACACTGTCGTTACGGCTACGACCGGGTAGGTGAGGGCTCCCGCTTCCTGCATCTGCTGGAACGCGCGTACGCCGCTGGTCGTTTCCTCGGCCACTCCAATGAGGTTCGCCGTGAGTTCGGGGCGTTCGAGCGAAGCGAGACGGGCGAAGCTGGCACCATCGTCGATGATGATGTCCGGCTGTATTTCGTCCAGCAGGTGCAGGGCCGCCTCGTGCGCCTGTTCCGCGGTCCAGTCTCGGCTGGATTCGACCGTGATTCCTTCCCGGCGCAGCTGTTCCGCCACTCGGGGATCCGTGGAATCCGGGCCGCAATATACGCCGACGATTGCGCCGGCGGCCTTAAGCTTGCGCAGCAGAATCGCGGTCTTTGGCTCCAGTATCAGACAGACGGCAATACGAATGCCTGAGAAATCGACGCGAGTGGTGAGGCTATCCATGGTGTCGCGTAATACCGGCATGTGCTGTTCCGCGTACTCCATTGCCTCCAGTCCGCTTGCCTTGCGCATATCGGTGATGGAATCGATGCTTTGTGTGCCGTCGCATAGGAATTCCTCGTTGTGCTCGTCGGTCATCGTGGCATCTTCGACGGTCATGCCCCATTGCTGGGCCTGAGACTTGATTTCGGCATGCTTCTGTGCTCCGGAATCGCGAGTCGGGCTCCTGCCAGTGATCGATTCGTCTTCTGGGATCGGGCTGCCGCCCACGCTGCAAAATCGCTGTCTGCTGTAATGCTTTTCTTCATATTCCCCATGGTACGCATGCATGCCGCTGCTCCGCCGCTGCGCGTGTGGCGTGGGTGAAGAGCGTGCTTGGGCGCGTTGCGTGCGTCGACTTCGGCAGCTTCGAACAGGCATGTTGCATCGAACAAATGTTCGACTGTGTTGATATGCTGGTCGGGCCAGCGGTGGTAAGGAGGTGATGGCGATGGGCAGCGGAACGGTATCGACGCAACGCGAGCATACCTATATTGCCATTGATCTCAAGTCCTTCTATGCCTCGGTGGAGTGCGTGGCTCGTGGGCTCGACCCGTTGACCACGCATCTGGTGGTGGCCGATGAAACCCGCACCGATAAGACAATATGTTTGGCGGTCTCACCCTCGCTGAAGAACTATGGCATTCCTGGCCGTGCGCGGCTATTCGAGGTAAAACAGCGCCTGAATGGAGTCAACATCGAGCGCGCGGTCCATGCTCCCGGCGGCCGATTAATCGGGGAGTCCTGCGATGCGTGCGACCTGGAACGCTCGCCGGGCTCAAAGCCTCGATGGTCATCGCCAAGCCGCGCATGGCGCACTATCTGGAAATCAGCGGGCAAATATATGGCATCTACCTCAAATACGCCGCACCCGAGCACATCCATGTCTACTCGATTGACGAGGTGTTCATCGACGCCACGCCATATCTGCGCTCGCTGGGTATGGGGCCGCATGCGATGGCGCGAACCATCGTGCGCGAAATCCTCACCAAAACCGGCATCACCGCCACTGCCGGCATCGGCTCCAACATGTATCTGGCCAAAGTCGCCATGGATATCGTCGCCAAGCACATGCCCGCCGACAAGGACGGCGTGCGCGTGGCCGAACTGAATGAAATGTCATATCGTCGGCTGCTTTGGGATCATCGTCCGCTCACCGATTTTTGGCGGGTTGGGCGCGGCTATGCCAAGAAGCTCGAGCATGCCGGACTGATGACCATGGGCGATATCGCCCGATGCTCGGTGGGTCGTGCTTCGGATTACTACAACGAAGACCTGCTGTATCGCATGTTCGGTGTCAATGCCGAACTGCTCATCGACCATGCGTGGGGCTGGGAGCCGTGCGAAATCGCGGATATCCGATCCTATGAGCCAGGTGCGCACAGCATTAGCAGTGGGCAGGTGCTCACCGGCCCCGCCGACTATGCCACGGCCCGGCTGATCACCAAGGAGATGGCTGATGCGCTGGCCCTCGATCTGGTCGATAAAAGCGTGCTGACGAACCGACTGACGCTCGCCGTCGGCTATGACATCGGCAGTCTTGATTCGTCAAAGCTCGATTCGTGCGCTGATTATGCGATGAAACGTGCCGCTGAGCGGGCGGCGAAAAGCTATCAAGGGCCGGTGACCATCGACCGATTTGGGCGCAAGGTGCCCAAGAGCGCGGTCGGGTCGATTGGTTTGGGTGATTTCACCTCGTCGTCGGCACGTATTCGTGAGGCTATGACGATGTTGTACGAGCGCATTGTGGATTCACGCTTGCTTGTGAGGCGGTTGACCGTCATCGCCGATGATGTGGCCACTCCGGAGGAGCTGGCCGCCGGCAAACGCTATGAACAGCTCGACTTGTTCGGTGATGACGGGGCCCAATCGTATGGATCCGATTCCACCAGCGAAAAAGATGGAGAGCATGATATCCAGCGTGCGCTGCTGGATGTGAAACGTAAATTCGGCCGCAACGCCGTCATCAAAGCCATGGACATGGAAGACGGTGCCACCGGTCAGGACCGCAACCGTCAGATCGGAGGCCATCGCGCATGACCCTGCAAGAGACCCGTGCGTACGACGACATCATCAACCTGCCACACCATCAGTCGCGCAAGCATCCGCACATGTCCCGCCACCAGCGGGCCGCGCAGTTCATGCCGTTCGCGGCCCTGACCGGCTACAACCAAGTCATCGAGCAAACAGCAAAAAACGCCGAAACCGCCATCGCTCAGGCCGAAGCCCAAGGCGATACCGATTTCGCGCTTGACAATCGCTCTCGTTGGAGGAAGTCTCAGATTCGTCAGCCTACGTGACGTTCGAAGCGGTGGAAGCCGGTGATCTTGTCGATTTCGGCCATCGCGTCAGCCGGAATCACAAAGCCCGCGGCCTTCATGTTGTTCTCCAGTTGGCTGGGCTTGGAGGCGCCGGCGATCACACAGCTGATCTCCGGGTGCTGCAGGATCCATGCCATGGAAAGCACCGGCAGGTTCGTGCCGAGCTCGTCGGCCACCTTGCGCAGCTGCTCGACCTTGTCGAGGTTCTCATCGGTCAGCAGATCGTTGATCTGGTGGTCGGACTGCCAGGTGGCGCGCGAGCCGGCCGGCAGCGGCTGGCCCTTGCGGTACTTGCCGGTCAGCAGACCCTGCGCGAGCGGGGAAGAACGTGGTGATGCCGATGCCGAGCTTGCGGCAGGTGCCCATGATCTCATGCTCGATGTAACGGTCGTTTAGGTTGTACTGCGGCTGAACCACGGTGATCGGGTACAGGTTGTAGCGGTCGATGATGCGCTGGGCCTCTTCAAGGCGAGCCGAACCCCACTCCTCGGAAACGCCATAGTACAGCACCTTGCCTTGGGCGACCAGGTCGCTCATCGCGCGCAAGGTCTCGGTAAGGTCGGTGGTCTCGTCAAAACGGTGGCAGAAGTACATGTCCAGATAATCGGTCTGCATGTTCTTCAGCGTCTGGTCGATGCTCTCGAAAATGTGCTTGCGGGACAGGCCGCGGTCGTTCACGCCTTCGCCGGTGGGGAAGTAGACCTTGCTGGAAATGACCAGTTCCTTACGCGGGTACTGCTTCAGCGTCTTGCCGAGGAAGCGTTCGGCCGCGCCGCCAGAATAGGCGTCCGCGCAGTCGAAGAAGTTGACGCCGGAATCGTAGGCGAGCTTCACGGTCTCCTTGGCCACGTCCTCAGCCGCCGTGCCCTTGAGATCCGTGACCCAGCTGCCCAGTGCGACCTCGCTGATCTTCAGTCCCGACTTGCCAACGCTGCGATACTTCATGTGTGCTCCTTGATAATCAATCGTCACCGTCGTCTCTTCATGCCGGCCGTGAACGCTAACAATTCTTATTGAAACAGTTCAACCCCACTTGAACGCAAGTTGGCGGCTATTGCGACACGCCGGTGGTGACTTCGCGGGCGCAACGAATGAAATCATCAATGACGCTCCACCGATACGATGTGGCCGGAACGCCGAACTGAATGGCATATGCGGTATCCGGGCCGCAATCCAGCACGCGCAAAGTACGCAACCGTTCGCCGTCAAGCAGCGCTGGCAGGAACCGCTCCGGGCATAGGCAGGCACCCATGCCGTAATGGCACAGTTCCAGCAGAGTCAGTACGTTATCCGAACGGGCTGTGACTTTCGGCTCAAAACCGGCACGGCGGAACAGCAGATCGGCAATGCGTCCGTCAATATCTTGTGGGCTGCCTAGGAGAAACGGGCAATGCTCCAGTGAGGAAAGGTCACCTGCGGCAATGGCGCGCTCGTCCGGCGCGGTTCTGACGGCATCGACTTGGCCATTCGCCGCGCCACCGGTAGCGGCCAAATCCATCCACAGTGATTGTGCGAGGACCAGCACCATGCGCTCGTTATAGAAATCCATAAGTTCGATGCCGGCCGGTTTCCCGGCGAAGTCCGCCACCGCCAGATCAAGATCGCCGTTCGCCAGCCATTGTTGAATCTGATCGTTGCGGCCCTCAATGAGTTCAACGATGATATTCGGGCAGTCACGTTGCATCGCCTCACAATCGGCGGATGATCGCCCGGCTACGCGTGTAGGCAACACCCACGCGCAGCACGCCGGCCTGATCGCCGGCGATGTCGCGCATTTCTTGGCCAAGTGCATCGCGATCGCGGCGGAATCGCTGCGCATATCGCGCGAACACCGTGCGGCATAGGTCAATTCGAGCGGCACATGGCGTACGAAAAGCGTGCATCCGAGCTCCCGCTCTAGGGCGGCGATGTTCGCACTCAGCGTCTGCTGCGTGATCCCCAACCGTTTCGCCGCCTTGCTGAAGCTATGTTCCGAGGCCACGGCGGCGAAGTATTCGATGCTGAGAAAGTTCATGGCGATACTCCCGTGTGTATGGCGTTTGCGTGGTGTGTGTATGACGTGTCGTGGCGCGAATCAATGCCACAGTATTAAACCTGTAATAGATATCAGTTTAGTCTGTATTTCTCCTGTCTTGGTGCGGGAAGCTGGGGAACTGCCCTGTCTATCCTTCTTTACAATAATGGACACGAGGTGATTCTCTGGTCGGCGCTTGGGGAGGAGATAACAACATTAAGAGAAAAGCGGGAACACGTGAGCAAACTTCCGGGAGTAAAGATTCCTGAACCGATTGATATCACAATAGATCTTGAGAGAAGCCTGCGGGATACAGATGTGGCAATTCTGGCAGTTCCTTCGCCTTATACCAGAAGTACCTGCAAGCGTATGGCGCCTTTTGTAAAAAACGGACAGAAAATTGTAAATGTTGCCAAAGGTGTGGAGGAAAAAACTCTTCTTACTTTAAGCGAAATCATTGAACAGGAACTTCCGCAGGCAAATGTGTCTGTGCTTTCCGGCCCAAGCCATGCAGAAGAGGTTGGAAAAGGACTTCCGACTACCTGTGTGGTAAGTTCTCACCAGAGAGAGACAGCAGAATATCTGCAGGGAATCTTTATGAGCCCTGTTTTCAGAGTTTATACCACGCCGGATATGCTGGGAGTGGAGCTTGGCGCAGCGTTAAAGAATGTGATCGCACTGGCGGCCGGAACCGCAGATGGTCTGGGATACGGCGATAATACCAAAGCAGCCCTGATCACAAGAGGAATTGCAGAAATTTCACGTCTGGGTGTTAAAATGGGAGCACGTATGGAAACCTTTTATGGTCTGTCCGGAATCGGAGATCTGATCGTTACCTGTGCCAGTGTCCACAGCCGTAACCGGAAAGCCGGATATCTGATGGGAAAAGGATATACCATGGAGCAGGCAATGGCTGAAGTGAAAATGATCGTGGAAGGCGTCTATTCTGCAAAAGCAGCAAAAGAACTGGCTGAGAAATATGATGTGGAAATGCCGATCATCACGGAAATAAACAAAGTCCTGTTCGAAGGAAAAAGTGCAGCGGAAGCGGTGATCGATCTTATGGTAAGAGATAAGAAAGTGGAGACGCCGATGCTTCCATGGGAAGACGGACAGAAAACTAACTGAGATGTTATAGAAAAAACTGTAACTGTTCAGTACCTCGCGGGATAGCTGACTGCTGAATGGTTACGAAAAACTTTCGAATGCATCATTTACGGAAAATTCTATAGACAGAGATGATAAATATGCAAAAAGCAGATGTTATATAAATACATCTGCTTTTTACATTTGAATGATAAAATATTTTTTAACTACTCTTTATCAGAATGCAATGTCCCTTAAATCCTCGGGAACATGTGAACTGTGGAAATTTTCGTTCAGAGTATCGATCAGATCCATATCCTCCTGTTCGATTGTGAAATCAAAAATATTGCCGTTACTTCTGATGCGGTCAGGATGTACGGATTTCGGGATTACTGATATTCCCTTCTGGGTAGCCCAGCGCAGACCAATCTGAGCAGGAGTATGGGCATATTTAGTTCCGAGTACACACATAACATCATTATCAAGATATGCACCCCTTGCAAGCGGGGCATATGCCTGTACCTGGATTCCTTTATCCTGACAATAATCAATCAGCTCTTTTGGATAGCAGAGAGGATGGCATTCAATCTGATTTACAGCAGGTATGATTCCGGAATTGGCTTCCAGTTCTTCCAGATGACGGATTTCAAAATTACTGACACCGATAGAAAGAGCCCGCCCGGATTTCTGGATTTCCTCCAGTACTTTCCAGGTGCTGAGATAACATCCCGGAACCGGCCAGTGGATCAGATACAGATCAACATAATCCAGTTTGAGCCGGTCCAGGCTTCTTTCAAAAGCACCCTGAATGTCTCCCAGACGCTGTGCGGTATTCCATACTTTTGTAGTAATAAAAAGTTCATTTCGCGGTATTCCACAGCTGGCGATTCCCCGTCCTACATTTTCTTCGTTTTTATATACGGAGGCTGTATCAATCAGACGGTATCCTGATTCAACAGCAGAAATAATAGCATTTTCGGCCTCATTTTCCCCGGTGGCTTTGTATACTCCCAGTCCGAGTAAAGGCATCTCTCTGTTTGTATTCAGAAAAACAGTATTATCCAAAACAATTCCTCCAATTCCTATATACACTTTGGGCAAGCTGCTTTGCCCGATAATCTTGTCCAAGTATAACATAAAAATGTGTCAGAAGTACATAAAAATTATTAAGTTTTTGCAAGAATACATTGTTAACAATATAACATAAGGGTTAAAGTATTAACAGTTCTTGTGAAAAAAGCTATTTCAAAGCATATATTTCAAAATTTTTTTAGTGATTATTTATGCTAAATGGCTTGCGGAAACGAAAAAAAAGATGTATAATATCAGTAAATTGATAATTTATTGTCATAAAAAAGACTGAATTTTATAAATTCAGTGTATTTTTCAATAGAAGGGAGCATTTAACCATGCATTTAATCAAAGATGAAAATGGGAATCTTGTCCAGCATGGGCATGGACACACCCATGAACATACCCATGAAGATGGTATGACTCATACTCATGAGCATACTCATGGCGAAGGTCATGATCATGGACATTCTCATGCAGATCATGCCTGTGATACTGCTCATTGCGGATCCTGCAGTGAAGGTGACTGTAAGAATGAGACACTGGCTCTTCTGACATATATGCTTCAGCATAATGAGCATCATGCTCAGGAACTGGATCAGATGGCTGATAACCTTGCAAGATGGGAATGGATGCAGCATGTAAGACTATTAAGGAAGCTGTTGCAGATTTTCAGAAAGGCAATATGAGACTTGGACTTGCCTTAACACTTGTTAAAGAAGAGATGAAATAGGAGGCGACATCACATGTGTCTGGCAACTGTATATAAAGAAAGTGACGATTCTGTTATTTTTAAAAATGTTTCCCGTATAGATGTGGATGGGAATAAATTGATTCTCCGTGATATTATGGGAGATGAGAGAGTAGTCGAGGGAACTATTTTAATGGTTGACCTTGCCAACAGTATTGTGAAACTGAAATGTGACTGATATTAAGATAGGGACAAAACACCTTTTGACCTTAACATCATTTTTTATTTATAGAAAGAATACTAAGACAGATTTAGGAGGCACCTGGTTTTATGGCACACGTAATTGCTGTCGCAGGAAAAGGCGGCGTGGGAAAAACAACATTATGCGGAATGCTGATCCAGTACCTGTGTGAAAAGGGTAAAGGGCCGATTCTTGCAGTAGATGCTGATGCAAACTCAAACCTCAATGAGGTTCTTGGCGTAAAGGTAGAGACAACTCTTGGCGATGTGCGTGAAGAAATTGCACGTGCAGAGCTTGCAAAAGAGAATCCAATTCCTACCGGAATGTCTAAGGCTGATTACGCGGAAATGCGTTTTGAAGATGCGCTTGTAGAAGATGATGATTTTGATCTTCTTGTCATGGGCAGAACTCAGGGAAAAGGCTGTTACTGTTATGTTAATGGTCTTCTTCAGACTCAGCTTGCAAAATACCAGAATAATTATCCGTATATTGTTGTAGATAATGAAGCCGGAATGGAACATATCAGCAGAGGTGTTCTTCCGAGCATGCAGACTGCCATTCTGGTCAGCGACTGCTCCAGAAGAGGCGTACAGGCAGTAGGCAGGATTGCAGAACTCATTAAAGAATGTGATATGCATCCTGATACAGTTGGTCTGATCATTAACCGAGCTCCGAAAGGAGAATTGAATAAGGGAATTCAGGAAGAGATTGCAAATCAGGGACTGACACTTCTTGGTGTTGTTCCACAGGATGAAACAGTATATGAATATGACTGTGAGGGACGTCCTACAAGCACACTTCCGGAAGACAACCCTGTCAAGACTGCACTTCGTGCAATCGTTGATAATTTAAAATTATAAGATACACCCCTTGTCGGATGAGAATCCGATGAGGGATGTTTGTGCGCATAGGAAATCTATATATGCAGAGATAAATACAAGTTTACATCTTTATTTTTTAAGTTAAATAACCCATGGGAGGGGATGGGATGGGTTATCACAGTTATCTTTAACGGAGCCAATTCTTCAGATATAGATAACCGGGATTTCCTGCCTGTGGGATTATTAATAAAATAAAAATGTGTATCTTAAAGGAATACACAAACCAGAATTAAAGGAGGTCTATAATGAGTGAATTCAAATTAACTACAGTGGAAGAGTTTGAAGAGCTACTGCCAGACTTTTGGAGACAGGTGCAAAGGTTGGAGCTGACGCATGGCAGTTCCGTGTAAAAAACCAGACTCCACATTGTAAATTCGGTGAGCAGGGTGTCTGCTGTCGTATCTGTGCTATGGGACCATGTCGTATTACCCCTAAAGCGCCAAGAGGTATCTGTGGATGTGACGTCCATGGTATCGTAGGAAGAAACTTCCTGAAATTTACAGCAGCTGGTGCAGCTACTCACTCTGATCACGGTCGTGAAATCTGCCACACATTATATTGTGCAAAAGACGGCGGAAACTATCAGGTAAAAGATCCTGAGAAACTGATCCGTATCGCAAAAGAATGGGGCGTAGAGACAGAAGGAAAAGATATCTATGATCTGGCTCATGAAATGGCTGAGACAGGATTGATGGAATATGGTAAACCATTTGGATATCAGAGATTCCTTGACAGAATGCCTGCAGGACAGAAAGAGAAACTGATTGAAAATGAAATTGCACCACGTGCGATCGACCGTGAAGTTTCCACTTCTTTACATATGGCTCATATGGGATGTTCTTCTCTTCCGGAAGCACTGGTAAAACAGTCTCTTCGCTGCGGTATGGCTGATGGATGGGGCGGTTCCATGATGGGAACAGAGTTCTCTGATGTTTTATTCGGAACTCCGAAGCCAATTGACACAGAAGCTAACCTTGGTGTTATGGTTGAGGAAAACGTAAACATTGTTGTACACGGACATGATCCGAGCCTTTCTGAGATGATCTGTGAATATGCAGACAGCAAAGAAATGATCGATTATGCAAAATCTGTAGGAGCAAAAGGAATCACTGTTTCCGGTGTATGCTGTACTTCAAACGAAGTAGCTATGCGTCGCGGTGTTCCGATGGCCGGTAACTTCCTGCAGCAGGAGAATGTAGTACTGACAGGTGCCTGCGAAGCGATCGTAGTAGATGTTCAGTGTATCTTCCCTGCATTAGGACCTTTAAGCAAATGCTTCCATACTAAATTTATCACAACTTCTCCGATCGCTCAGATGCCTGATGCTGAATTTATCAGATTCAATGCTGAGACAGCAGGAGAGAATGCAAAAGCAATCGTCAAGATGGCTATTGACAACTTCAAGAACAGAAAACCTGAACTTGTACATATCCCACAGCTGAAACAGAAAGCTACAGTTGGTTATTCCGTAGAAGCAATCGTTAAGGTTCTTGACGGTGTTACAAACTCTCAGGTTGATGAGACAGGAACAACCAAACCATTACTTGAATGTATCACTTCCGGTGTTATCCGTGGTGCTGTTGCTATGGTTGGATGTAACAATCCTAAGATCCGTCCTGACTATGCACATATTGAACTGATGAAGAAATGTATCGCCAATGATATCGTTGTCATTGCTTCCGGATGTTCTGCACAGGCAGCTGCAAAAGCAGGTCTTATGGACAAATCTGCAAAAGATCTCTGCGGCGCAGGTCTGAAACGTGTCTGTGAACTGGCTGATATCCCACCGGTACTCCACATGGATCATGCGTAGATATTTCCCGTATGATGATCCTTGCTGCTGAACTTGCAAAAGATGCAGGTCTTCAGATCAATCAGCTTCCTGTAGTTGGATGTGCTCCTGAGTGGATGTCTGAAAAAGCTGTATCTATCGGTAACTATGTAGTAGGTACCGGTATTGATACATTCCTTGGTGTTGATCCATATGTTTCCGGTTCTTCAGAAATGGGAGAGCTTCTTACAGAGGGAACAAGAAAATGGACAGGAGCTGCTTATACAGTAGAAACAGATATTGAGAAATTAGTTGATCTGATGATCGAAAGAATCGAAGAGAAGAGAACAGCATTAGGAATCTAATCTGCTGTGATCTTAAAAATGTAATAAAAGGTGGATGACGTAAAATGAAAATAGCAGTTACAGGAAAAGGCGGCGTAGGCAAAACTACTTTTGCAGCAACGCTGGCCAGGTTGTATGCAGCAGAGGGAAGACCGGTACTTGCAGCAGATGTGGATCCGGATGCGAATCTTGGTCTTGCATTAGGCTTTGATGAAGAAACACTGGATTCTATTGTACCAATTTCCAAAATGCGTAAGCTTGTGGAAGAACGTACAGGTGCCACTGCGGGAAATCAGTTCTATCATCTGAATCCGAAAGTAGACGATATCCCGGAGAAATATGGTAAGGTCTGTAATGGCGTGCGTCTCCTTGTCCTGGGAACTGTCGAGACAGGCGGTGGCGGATGTGTATGTCCGGAGCATGTAATGCTGAAACGTATTATTAACAATCTGGTACTGAGAAGAGAAGATGTGGTAATTCTTGATATGGAAGCCGGCCTGGAACATCTCGGCAGAGGAACCACAGAAGGAGTTGACGCATTTGTCGTAGTGATCGAACCGGGTGCAAGAAGCGTTCAGACATACAAGAATGTAAAACGTCTGGCAAAGGATCTGGGAGTAGCTCAGGTAAAGGTTGTTGCAAACAAAGTACGCAACGAGGATGACGAAAACTTTATCAGAGAACGGATTCCACAGGAAGATCTTTTAGGAATGATCCATTACAACACAGAAGTAATTGATGCGGACAGACAGGGAAAATCCCCTTATGACTTCAGCAAAACAGTTACTGATGAGATCATTAAGATAAAAGAAAAGATAGATCGTCAATAATCTCATATATTTAGGAGGTAAACAAAGTGACTTTATTTGAAAGTGTTTTTGCGGGAAATGACGCGGTTTATGGACTTACAGAGGGTGCCATCAACCAGGCAATTGAAAAATACGGCGCTGACAAAGCAGTCAGCTTCCCTGATACAGCATATTCTTTACCATGCTACTATGCAGTAACAGGAACAAAGGTTGGAACTCTTGCAGAGTTAAAAGATGCTCTTGCAGTAGTAAAAACTCTTATGACAAGAGAGAAAAGAACAAATGACGTATTTATGTCAGGTGTTGCTACAGCTCTCTGCGCAGAATTTATCGAAGTTCTGAAATATATTGACGGAGCAGTTCCTTATGAAGCTCCTTGCTACGGACATCTTGCAGATGCAGTGATCCGTGAACTTGGTGTACCGCTTGTAACAGGCGATATCCCAGGTGTAGCAGTTATCCTTGGAAAAGCTCCTTCCGCTCAGGAAGCAGCAGACCTTGTTAAATCCTATCAGTCTCAGGGTATCCTGATCACTCTGGTTGGTGACGTTATTGACCAGTTAGAGGAAGTTGGATACAAGACAGGTGCTAACGTACGTGTGATCCCGCTTGGAAAAGACGTTACAGCAGTTATCCATGTAGTATCTGTAGCACTTCGTGCAGCTCTTATCTTCGGTAACGTAAAACCAGGTGATGCTGCAACTCTGATGGATTACACAATGAAACGTGTACCTGCATTTGTTAATGCATTTGCACCGTTAAATGATGTGATCGTAGCTTGTGGTGCAGGCGCTATCGCTCTTGGATTCCCGGTTATCACAAACCAGGAAGATGTTGCAAGAGTACCGAAGAGCCTGATCTGCCAGAAAGACATCTCCAAATGGAATGCAACTTCTCTGGAAGCACGTGACATCAAGATCAAAATTACAAACATCGATATCCCGGTTGCTTTCGCATCTGCATTCGAAGGTGAGATTATCCGTCGTAAAGACATGCAGGTTGAATTCGATGGTTCCCGTGTAGACTGTGCAGAGCTTGTACATACATGTGATGCAAGTGAAGTAGAAGACCATAAGATTACAGTTGTTGGTCCGGAAGTAGACGACATGGAACTTGGCAGCAAGAACAGCATTGCATATGTTGTTAAAGTTGCAGGTAAAAACATGCAGCCTGACTTTGAACCTGTTATCGAGCGTAAGTTCCATAACTACATCAACTGTATCGAAGGTGTATACCATACAGGACAGAGAGATATGCAGAGAATCCGTATCAGCAAAGATGCATTTGCTGCAGGCTTCAAGATCAAACATATCGGTGAAGTTCTCTATACACAGGTTAAGAATGAATTTGACGCAGTTGTTGATAAATGTGAAGTTACTATTTATACAGATCCTGCTGAGTGTACAAGAATCCGTCATGAAGTTGCTATCCCGATCTTCGAGAAACGTGATGACCGTCTGAATACTCTGACAGACGAATCTGTAGATGTATATTACAGCTGTATCCTCTGCCAGGCATTCTCCCCGTCTCACGTATGTGTTGTTACACCTGAGAGACTTGGACTTTGCGGTGCCGTTTCATGGCTGGATGCAAAAGCTACCAACGAGCTGGATCCAAACGGACCTTGCCAGGTAATTACAAAAGAAAGACCTATTGATGAGAACCTTGGTTCTTATGAAGATGTAGATGAAGCTGTTAAGAAATTATCCCAGGGTGCATTAGAGCACGTTACACTGTACTCTATCATGCAGGATCCTATGACATCATGCGGATGCTTCGAGTGTATCTGCGGTATCGAGCCATTCTCCAATGGTGTTGTTATCGCTAACCGTGAGTATGCAGGCATGACACCTCTTGGAATGACATTCTCAGAAATGGCATCCATGACAGGTGGTGGTGTTCAGACACCTGGTTTCATGGGACATGGTAAACATTTCATCAGCTCCAAGAAGTTCATGAAGGCAGAAGGCGGTATTGAACGTATCGTATGGATGCCAAAAGAACTGAAAGAGTTTGTTGCTGAGCGTCTTAACAACACAGCAAAAGAACTCTACGGAATTGAAAACTTTACAGATATGATCGGTGATGAAACAATCGCTACTGATCCGGAAACACTGGTTGGATTCCTTACAGAAAAAGGCCATCCGGCATTAGCCCTTGATCCGATGATGTAAAGATGGTGGTTTTCCCGGAGGTATTATGTGAGTCATGCGGAGGCTTTTAATAAGCCTCCGGGTTTAAACGCTCAAAAGCGTATAGATAAAAACCATAGTATATTATATTTCAAGGACATACAGAATGTGATCGTGTGAAAGTACAATCGTTCTGTTTCGTAAGGACGGAATGTGGTTGCTGTAATGATTTGCTGATAAAAAATATATGCGGAGTGTATGAAGAATCAGCAAAGTTCAGATATGGCAATTTGCCGAATTTTTTCATTTTGTTATGGAAAATAAAGGAAAGCTGTGAAATTGTTGTTTTTTTAACAAAATATGACAGACTGTACTTGTCAACGGGCAGGATAATGTTGTATACTACACATGACATAGTGTGTAAGTCTGCGAAAAGATACATACACACAGTAATTTTTTTAAGGAGGCCAAAAAAATGCCGTTTAATCAGAAACTTCAGAAATTCAATGCAAAGATTAATACAGTCACCATTGGCAGCGGAGATAAGACTGTAACAATCGGCGGAGACTCTACTTATCCATTTTATTCTTTTGATGCACCATCAGAAAACACACCTAAGATCGGTGTGGAAATTTCTGATATGGGTCTTGAGAATGTTGTATCCGAAGGTATCAAAGCATACTACGACGGAGCTTCCACAATCGGAGAAATGGCTAAAAAAGCAGCAGCTATGGAAGGTGCTGATTTTGTAGCGCTTATCCTTGAAGGCGGAGATCCGAACGGTGTAAACAAATCTGTTGATGAACTTATTGCAGTTGTAAAAGACGTTGCAGATTCCATTGATGCACCATTAGTAGTAGAAGGATGCAAGAACGTAGAAAAAGACGCTGAACTTCTTCCGAAAGTAGCTGAAGCTCTTCAGGGAAGAAATGTATTGATCCTTTCTGAAAAAGAAGAAAACTACAAAGCAATCGGTGCTGCAGCAGGACTTGCTTACGATCAGATCGTAGGTGCAGAATCTGCCGTAGATATCAACCTTGCTAAACAGCTTAACGTTGTAACTACTCAGTTAGGCGTTAACGCACAGAAGATCGTTATGAATATCGGCAGTGCTGCTGCCGGATATGGATATGAGTACGTTGTATCTACAATGGATCGTATCAAAGGTGCAGCTTTATCTCAGAATGATAACATGCTGCAGATGCCTATCATTACACCGGTATCCGCTGAGACATGGGGCGTAAAGGAAGCTACAGCTTCTGAAGCTGACATGCCTGAATGGGGACCGGAAGAAGAGCGTGGAATCGATATGGAAGTTATGACAGCTGCTGCTGACCTTGCAGCCGGATCTGATGCAGTCATCTTAAGACATCCGGAAGCTGTTGCAACTATTTCCAGAATGATCAAAGCACTTGCGTAATTGAATAGGAGGAACAAATAAAATGGCACTGAATGGTATTCAGATCTTTAAATTAACACCAAAGAAAAACTGTAAGGAATGCGGATGCCCAACATGTATGGCTTTCTCTATGAAAGTTGCTCAGGGCGCTATGAAAATCGAACAATGTCCGCATATGTCTGATGAAGCTTTAGCATCTCTTTCCGAGGCAACTGCTCCGCCAATGAAGACAATCAAAATTGGTACTGGTGCAGAAGAGCACACTCTGGGTGGAGAAACAGTATTATTCAGACATGAAAAAACATTTGTAAGCAAGCCAAGATATGCAGTAGCTCTGTGCACATGTATGGATGATGCTACAGTAGAGGCGAAACTTGCAGAAATCCCGAAGGTAGATTATGACCGTATCGGTGAAAGAATGTACGCTGAACTTGTATATGTAAACTGTGGCGAAGGCGCAGATGCAGCTAAATATACTGCACTTGTAGAAAAAGCTGCAGGTCTTGGCAGAACTTTAGTTCTTGAATGTAAAGATCCTGAAATCGCAAAAGCAGCTCTTGCAGTATGCAAAGACAGCAAACCGGTCTTAAACGGTGCAGATGCTTCCAACTATGAAGCAATGAACGCAGTTGCTACAGAAGCAGGTGTTGTTCTCGGTGTATCCGGTAAAGACTTAAATGAATTATATGATACAACAGCAGCTCTTGAAAAACTTGGAAACAAGAACCTTGTTCTTGATACAACAGGCGCTGACATCAAAGAAACCTTTGCAAACACTGTACAGGTTCGTCGTGCAGCTCTGAAAGATCAGGACAGAACATTTGGTTATCCATCTATCGTAAACCTTGTTAAGATTGCAAAAGGTGACCTTCACTTACAGGCAGCTTTAGCATCTATGTTTACAATGAAATATGGTTCTATCATCGTTATGGAGCAGATGACATATGCAGAAGCTCTTCCATTATATGGTCTGCGTCAGAACGTTTTCACTGACCCGCAGAAACCAATGAAAGTTGAGCCAGGCATCTATCCATTAAATGGTGCTGATGAGAATGCGGTAGTAGTTACTACTGTAGACTTTGCTCTTACATATTTCGTTGTATCCGGCGAGCTGGAGCGTTCCGGTGTTCCGCTTAACCTGGTAATCAATGATGCAGGCGGACTTTCCGTACTGACATCCTGGGCAGCTGGTAAATTCTCCGGCAACAGCATTTCCGCTTACATCAAAGAAAATGTTGAGCCTAAGGTGAAATCCAGAAAGCTTATTATCCCAGGTAAGGTAGCAGTTCTTAAGGGTGACCTTGAAGCAAAACTTCCTGGATGGGAAATCATCGTTGGACCAAGAGAAGCTGTACAGCTTGTTAAATTCTTAAAGGATATGCAGGCAGACGGTCAGATCTGAAGGGATTAACATGCCGGGCCGGGCATCTGTCCGGTCTGGCGTTTAATGAGAAGCATACAGGTTTTATCCTGTGTAAATAAATAAAAAGGAGAACACGGTTATGGCAAAATTTGTAACAATCGGAGAAAGACTTTCCACTACTGCACCTGCAGTAAACAAAGCATTTACAGAAAGAGATCCAGAGCCGATCATCAAAAGAGCAAAACAGCAGCTTGATGCTGGCGCAACTTACCTTGATGTAAATATCGGACCTGCTGAGAACGACGGAGAAGACCTGATGAAATGGGCTGTACAGCTCCTTCAGTCAGAATTCGACAATGTTCCGCTTGCACTGGATACAACAAATAAGAAAGCTATTGAAGCTGGTATTTCTGTATACAACAGAGCAAAAGGAAAACCGATCGTTAACTCCGCTGATGCTGGTGACAGAATCACAAACATCGACCTTGCAGCAGCAAACGATGCCATCTGTATCGCACTTTGCTCTTCCGGTATGGTAGCAGCAGACAATGATGAACGTATGATGCACTGCCAGAACATGCTTGAAAGAGGTATGTCTCTTGGTATGGAAGCTGAAGATCTGTGGTTTGACCCGTTATTCCTGGTTGTAAAAGGAATGCAGGACAAACAGATGGAAGTTCTTGAAGCAATCAAAATGTTCTCTGATATGGGACTGAACTCCACAGGTGGTCTTTCCAATAACAGTAACGGTATGCCGAAACATATCCGTCCGATCATGGACTCTGCTCTTGTAGCAATGGCTATGATGAACGGTCTTACATCTGCAATCGTTAATCCTAACGACCTTCGTCTGATGGAAACTATTAAATCCTGTGATGTATTCAAAGGCAATACACTGTATGCAGATTCCTACCTGGAAATCTAATCAGTGTAGCTGAGAAATCTAATAAAATATTCGACCGACATAAATGAATACATAATTATGGGGGCTGAAGGCTTCGGTCTTCGGTCCCTGTTTTATTACAGGCTATTACGACTATGAGAAAGGTGGTTGCCGAATGTTTAAGGTAACATTTTCATTCGAAGATGGCAGTATGGTAGAAACTTTTGCCAATGCGGGGGATAATTTACTGGAGGTTGCACGAAGTGCCAATGTGGCTATTGATGCACCATGTTCCGGAAACGGAGCCTGCGGAAAATGTCGTGTCCAGTTAAAGAGCGGAGAACTGGAAAGCAAAAAGACATTACATATTTCTGACGAAGAATATCAGGCGGGATGGCGTCTGTCTTGCTGCAGCAAGATCAGTGCGGACGTCAATGTGCTGGTACCTGATATTGCATCTGCCTATAAGAGCAGAATGAAAGTAGCTGATTTAAGTTCGAAAGAGGAAATAGCCATTTTTGAAAATGCCAAGAGTGATATACAGCTGGCAGGCATTGAACTGAAAAATAGTCTGGAGGTTGTGGATGTGCTGATGGACGTTCCCTCTCTGGATGATACTATGCCGGACAATGAGAGATTGACACGTGCATTGCGGAAATATTTAAATATCAACAGAGTACGGATACCATATGTAGTCCTGAAAAAACTCCCTGATGTACTGAGAGAGAACAATTTTGCAGTGAAATGTGTGATCCGCGCTACTTCTGACGATATGTATGTCTATGATATATTTGGCAAAGACGAGGATGTGGTCATCGGAGGTCTGGCAATTGATATCGGTACAACTACAGTTTCTGCTGTACTGATTAATATGGAAAATGGAGAAATTCTGGCAAAAAGTTCTGCCGGAAACGGACAGATCCGTTTTGGTGCAGATGTAATAAACCGAATCGTGGAATCACAGAAACCCGGAGGTCAGAAAAAATTGCAGGATGCGGTGATCAAGGAGACTATCAATCCAATGATCCACGAAATGTGCAAGAGTGCAAAATTTCCCAAAGACCATATCTACAGGATGTGTGTGGCATCCAATACAACTATGAATCATCTGTTTGCAGGAATCAATGCGGATCCGTTGCGTACAGAGCCTTATATCCCTGCATTCTTTAAGACCAATTCCCTTTTTGCTTCTGATGTGGGAGTTGATATCAATAAAGATGCTCATATTATTATGGCGCCGAATATCGGAAGCTATGTAGGTGGCGATATCACAGCCGGAACTCTGGTCAGCCAGATTTGGAACAGGCCCGAATTCTCACTGTTTATCGACCTTGGTACAAATGGAGAGCTTGTATTTGGAAACTCAGACTTTATGATGAGCTGTGCATGTTCAGCAGGTCCTGCCTTTGAGGGTGGTGACATCAGCTGTGGTATGCGTGCCACAGACGGAGCTATCGAAGCATGTACCATTGACAAAGAGACTATGGAGCCTACCTACAAGATCGTAGGTGATCCGGGAACGAAACCTGTAGGTTTATGTGGATCCGGTATCATCGATGTGATCAGTGAACTTTATATCTGCGGAATCATCAACCCAAGGGTAAATTTATCCGTGAAGGAAAGAGAATCAAACATGACAAATACGGAATGGGCAGCTATATCCTTGCATTTGAGGAAGAGGCAGGTTCTGTAAAGGATGTTGAGATTACAGAAGTTGATATTGACAACTTCATCCGTGCCAAAGGTGCCATCTTCTCAGCAATCCGTACAATGCTTACTTCTCTGGACTTCGATGTGAGCATGATCGATGATGTGTATGTTGCAGGCGGTATCGGAAGCGGTATCAACATGCAGAATGCAGTCAACATCGGTATGTTCCCGGATATCCCGATCGAGAAATTCCACTACATTGGTAACTCTTCTCTGACAGGTGCGTATCTGATGCTTCTGTCAACACCGGCAGAGAAGAAGACTTATGAACTTGCTGCAAATATGACATATATGGAACTTTCTACAGTACCGATCTATATGGATGAATTTGTAGGTGCATGTTTTATTCCTCATACAGATACAAGTATGTTCCCGACTGTAATGGAAGAGGTTCAGAACCGCTGATGAATTTCAGTAATTTCTATATGAGAAATTATGAATATCTAGAGAAATAAAAATAACAGGACGGATCTTTAGATCCCTTTGATCTGTCCTGTTTATGGAGATTTATATGGCGTTTAGCTTAAGTGATTTAAATTATGAAAAGACAGTAAGGAAAGAATGCCCTGGGAGCATTACACTCAGGAGTTTGCAGCTGCAGACCCGAAGGAAATCGCTTCCAGATTGTCTATTCCTTACGATGAAGAAACCAAAAAACTGACTTTAACTTTTCTTGGAACACAGTATCAGATCACATGGCCGGATTTTGAAGTAACACATACTCCGGATGATAAAGACTTTTATCCACTGGAGAACATGATCTATGCCAGGATCCTGACTATCCGTTTTCTTTTAAACGGTGTGAAATCTGAGAGCTCCGGAAAATTTAAGACATACCGTGAGATGCCATGGGGAGAAGTATATTTAAGACAGTTTGACGGCAGATGCATCAAACGTCTGGCATTTTCCTATGGAAATCGCCTAGGAGATTTTAAGGCGATCATGGAGCATATCAGTGCCATATCTGTAAAGCACGGAGATATTGCCTATGAAGTAGAAATTTTTCCGGAATATAAAATACAGATGATCCTCTGGGAAGGCGATGAGGAATTTCCGCCGTCTTCACAGATTCTCTTTTCTGACAACTTCCCTGTCTCTTTCCAGGCAGAGGATATGGCAGTTATGGGAGATGTGATCATTGGTTCTCTGAAAGCATATCTGAAATGCGTTCAGAAATGACAAATGATATCAGGATTATGGAAACAGCAGAATAATCCGCAAATATCAGAGCCAAATAAGTAAATATAAACAGAAAGAGGGAGAAAAAATGGGATTTTCAACAAGTACATGTACAGAATTCGTTGAAGTTCTGGCATCCAAGGCTCCGGTTCCGGGCGGCGGCGGTGCGTCTGCATTAGTTGGTGCAGTAGGAACTGCTCTTGGAAATATGGTAGGAAGCCTTACTGTAGGAAAAAAGAAATATGCGGATGTTGAAGACGAAATGTACGAATTAAAAGCAAAATGCGATCAGTTACAGAAGGATTTCCTTCGTCTGATTGAGCGTGATGCAGAAGTATTCGAGCCATTATCAAAGGCATATGGAATGCCAAAGGAAACAGAAGAAGAGAAAGCTGAGAAAGCCAGAGTTATGGAGATCGTATTAAAAGATGCCTGCTCTGTACCAATGGAGATCATGGAGAAATGCTGTGAAGCAATTGAACTGATCGTAGAATTCGGTGCAAAAGGCTCTAAGCTTGCCATCAGTGATGCAGGCGTTGGTGCAGCTTTCTGTAAAGCAGCATTACAGGGTGCCAGCCTGAACGTATACATTAACACAAAATCCATGGCTGACAGAGAGTATGCAGAAGAATTAAACAGAAAAGCAGATGCGATGCTTGAGAAATATACAAAGATCGCAGATGACACATTCAACAGCGTACTTGGCAGACTGAAATAATAGTAAATAAAATAGAAATTTCTGTATTGTTTTCCGTCTCTTTTAACAAAGTGTAAAGTTATTTATTAGATGTAATTTTTACAGAGTGCATATGATTTATGAGGCGATTATGCTGAAATCATTCAGATACAGTATAGAATAATAACGTATAATTTCGGAGGGAACGACAAATGGCTAAGCAGTTATTAGGTAAAGAAGTAACAGCAGCATTAAACGAGAAAATCAAAGCAAACGTAGCAGAGCTTCAGGGAAAAGGAGTAAATCCTACCCTCTGCATTATTCGTGTTGGTGAAAACCCAAGCGATATATCCTATGAAAGAGGAGCAACAAAACGTTGCGAAACTTTAGGTGTTGCATGTGAAAAGATTTTACTTCCGGAGGACGTTGCTCAGGAAGAGCTTCTTGCAACTATCGATAAAGTAAACAAAGATGACAGTATTCACGGCGTATTATTATTCCGTCCGCTTCCAAAACATCTGGATCAGGCAGTGATCGAAAACGCACTTGCTCCTGAAAAAGACGTTGACTGTATGACAGACCTTTCCATGTCCGGTGTATTCACAGGTAAGAAAATCGGTTTCCCGCCATGTACACCACAGGCTTGTATGGAAATCCTTGATCATTATGGAATCGACTGCACAGGCAAAAAGGCAGTAGTGATCGGAAGAAGCCTTGTTGTTGGTAAACCTGCAGCAATGATGCTGGTTAAAAAGAACGCAACTGTTACAATCTGCCACACAAGAACTGTAGATATGCCGTCTGTAGCACGTGAAGCAGATATCATTATTGTAGCAGCAGGCCGCGCCGGTGTTGTTGGTGCCGAATATGTAAAAGAAGGTCAGACAATCATCGATGTAGGTATCAACGTAAATGCAGAAGGTAAACTCTGCGGTGATGTTGATTACGCAGCGGTAGAGCCTATCGTAGATGCTATTACACCTGTACCTGGCGGTGTTGGAAGTGTAACAACTTCTGTACTGGTTGGTCATGTGGTAGAAGCTGCAATGAGAAAGGTAAACGCATAAGATGAAAAAAGTGCTGGGAAAAAATTTCTGGCTGCTTATGACAATGACAGGTGCCCTGATGTTCGGGGCACCTGCTTTAGTAAGTGCCAGTGAAGGGACAGCGTCCACTGATACAGAAAACAGCGCGGCAGACGATGCTGCAAATACCCCAGATGACGATACAATAGCTAAAACAACTGATAGTACAGAAAAAAACAGTCAGGAAACTGACCATTCAGGAGAGGGACAGATCTCCAAACCCAAATATCTCGAAAATGCAGAAAATAGCGGAGAAGAAGTTATCTCCGATGAAGACCCGACAGATAATACCTATGGATACTACACGATTATGGGCGGAACAACTGTTTCCGTTGATGAAATGTGTTCATTATACAACAATCAGGGATGCACTTACCCATCTGAAGAACTCAGTGGCGGCGGAGCATCTGATATAGATACCTTTTGCAATATTATTGTAGAGGAGCAAATGCCGAGAATGTACGTGGCGAAGTAGTCTTTGCGCAGGCAATGCTGGAACCGGATGGTTGAGTTTCGGCGGTGATGCGGGAATCGACCAGTTTAATTTCGCAGGTCTTGGAACAACCGGAGGTGGGGTCAAAGGAATCGCATTTCCTGATGTAAGAACAGGAATCCGTGCTCAGGTTCAGCATCTCAAAGCCTACGCCTCCACAGATTCCCTGAATCAGGAATGTGTAGATGAACGCTTCGATTACGTGACAAGAGAGACTGCACCTTACGTGGAATGGCTGGGAATCCAGGAAAATCCTTATGGCGGCGGCTGGGCTGCAGGAAAGGATTATGGAAGTAAATTAAGAAAAATACTGACAGATTTGAAATCCGGGACATAAAAACGGAACTTGGCGTCTTATTTACATTGTTTTTCTGAACTGCTGTAAATGATTTTTAAATTCTTAAATAAAGAAGGATGTTGAGTAAAATGAAAAGAAAATTGATGATCTGTGCAATGGCTTTGTGTATATGTGCAGGATTGGCCGGTAACACTGGAGAGGTCAGTGTATGGGCATCCGAAGGATCATCTTCGGATGCTGTCCGGATAGGCGCCCTGAAAGGTCCGACAGCAATGGGAATGGCGCAGCTTCTTGATGAAGACGGATACGATTTTACGATTGCTGCATCTCCGGATGAGATTGTTCCGATGGTAGTACAGGACAAGCTTGATATTGCAGCTGTTCCGGCAAATCTGGCAGCAACGTTGTATCAGAAGACAGATAAGGATGTCAGTGTCCTGGCGGTCAATACGTTGGGTGTTCTCTATCTTGTAGAGAATGGAGACAGTGTAAAATCTGTGGAGGATCTTAAGGGAAAGACCATTTATGCCAGTGGAAAGGGTGCAACTCCGGAATATGCCCTGAACTCTGTTCTTAAAGCGAATGGAATCGACCCTGAAAAAGATGCGACTGTTGAATTTAAATCTGAGCACGCAGAGGTAGTCTCCGCACTTGTGCAGGATCAGACAGCAGTCGGACTTCTTCCGCAGCCTTTTGTAACTACAGCGCTGATGAAAAACGATAAGCTGAAGGTTGCCCTGGATCTGAACAAACTGTGGGAAGATTCCATGGATGACGGAAGTAAACTTGTGACAGGAGTTGTGATCGCAAACAATGAGTTTGTTCAGGATCATGCAGATAAAGTAAATGATTTTATGGATGCTTATAAAGAATCTGTAGATTTTGTCAACAGTGACACAGAAGCTGCGGCCCAGATCATAGGAGATCATGATATTATTGCAAAAGAAGTTGCACAGAAAGCAATCCCTGACTGCAGTATTGTGTTTATTGAAGGCGATGAGATGAAAACCATGCTTTCAGGATATCTGGCAACTCTGGATGATCAGAATCCTGAGATTATAGGAGGACAGTTGCCGGATGATGCATTCTATTACAAACGATAGAGTAAAAACTGACAATGGAACGAAATATACAGGAATTCGTATATTAGCAGTGCTTTTCTGGATTGCAATCTGGCAGTTTGCGAGTATGTATCTGAAACAGGAGATCCTTCTGGCGTCTCCTGTTTCTGTTGTCCAAAAGCTTTTTGAACTGATTTTCAGCAGAAATTTCTGGTATTCTGTTGGATTTAGTTTTGTACGCATTGTGACAGGATTTCTTCTGGCTGTGTTTCTGGGAATCTTTCTGGCAATATTGGCATATTGGTCAAAAACAGTGGAAATCCTGATAGCACCTGTGAATTCGCAGTGGTCAAATCTACACCTGTGGCATCCTTTATTATTTTGTGCCTGATATGGATTCCTTCGAGAAATCTGTCAGTTTTTATTTCCTTTCTTATGGTTCTGCCGGTGATATATACAAATATCCTTGAAGGAATACGACAGACGGACAGGAAGATACTGGAAATGGCAAAAGTATTTCGTGTGAATCTCAGAAGACAGATCAGGTATATTTATGTATCGCAGGTACTGCCTTATTTTCTCTCTGCATGCAGACTTTCACTTGGGATGTGCTGGAAAGCAGGAGTGGCAGCAGAGGTTATCGGAGTACCCTCAGGTTCTATTGGAGAGAAGCTGTATAATGCAAAAATATACCTGAATACTCCTGATCTTTTTGCGTGGACGATTGTGATCATTGTGATCAGTTTTGTATTTGAAAAGTGTTTTCTTGGAATTGTAAGCAGGATAGTTTATATGATAGAACATAGATAATAGAAATTTTGATTTATGATAATCCTCTTAAATGTATTATTTACGAGGTATGTTACAGGCGGAGAAAAGATATGGATATAAAGGTAGATCATGTCAGTAAAGCATACGGAGAGCAGCAGGTACTGCGAGACTTGTCCTGTGTTTTTCCGGAAGGGAAAACCACTTGTATCAGAGGAAGATCCGGCTCTGGAAAAACAACACTGATCCAGCTTCTTCTGAGACTGGATGTTCCTGATAAGGGGAAAATAGAAGGGATAAGTGACAGGAAGCTCAGTGCAGTATTTCAGGAAGATCGTCTGTGTGAAAATCTGAGCGCTGCTTCCAATATAAGACTGGTATGCACAAAAACAATATCAGACAGAGAACTGGAGGAGGCATATAAAGCAGTTGCGCTTACTGAGGTATGGCAGAAACCGGTTCGCGAACTGAGTGGGGGAATGCGCAGGAGAGTATCTATCCTGAGGGCATTGCTGGCAGAATCAGATTGTGTGATCATGGATGAACCTCTCAGAGGTCTTGATGAAAAAACCAGAGCAAAAACAATTGATTATATTTTGAAAAAGACTGAGAGAAAGACATTGATCTTTGTTACCCATGAAGAAAAAGAAGCAGTTTGGTTAAAGGCTGACAGAACAGTAGGTATATAATTATAATGCATTTACAGAGGATTGATATCTTAAATTGCAGATGTACCCTGTTATATTTGAATAATTGTGCGTTCATTATTTTATGGAACTGCTATAAATGAAAAACTAAATTTCGGTTATAGATTAGAGCGTGCTTGAAAAATCATTTCCACAATCTTCAAACACGCTCTAACTCCAAAAGAGGAAAAACTTATGATTACATTAAATGATTACCTGTATTCAGGAGATACAGTTTTAAAAATTTTACAGAAATATACCCGGGATCTGAGAAAAGAAGCGAAACTCACTCATAATGAGATTGATCTGATGCATGTGAATTTCCTGATCCAGATCACAGAGCTTTTAGAGCACAATGATTTCCTTACGGCCCAGTCCAGAAGATCCGGGAATTTTATAAATATATGGCTCATGAATATCCGTTTCTTGCGTTTACATTTAAAGGAAGGATCAAATCGCTGATCCGGGCAGAAGAGAAATTTAACGGCTATATTGTGGAATATATTTACGATTATTATACAAAACATGGAACCTATCCTCCTGTGTCGGAACTGAAAAATAAACTCAGTTGTTTTCGGGATTTTATTGCATACAGAATTGTGTTGTGTATGCCCAAGTGTCATCTGAAACCAGGAGAAGATCAGGAAACGGCGTCGATCCGCTATCTTTATGAGATTGCCAATGTTCTTCCGGGTTCCTGGAAGAACGAGGGTTTACGGTGGAGTCTGCCTATGGAGTAAAGAAAAGTACGTCGCCGCTTCTTAATGAAGATGTGAAGATGTATTACCGGGATTATATCTGTGGAACCAGCGGGGAAGGATATCAGTCATTACATATCACAGTTTATGATAACAGTTCCCGTTCTTTCATGGAAGTGCAGCTGCGTACCCAGAAAATGGATGACACTGCGGAAATTGGTCCGGCGAATCATCTGGGATATGAGAAGAAACAGCAGGATGAGCGTGCAAGACGTGATGCTATTCCAGAAGGCGAGTGCGTTTATTTTGATGAAGCCTATGAACGGGGCATGCGTCTTTTGCAGCTGGAACTGGCAGATCTGGATGTAAATATGTTTTCCGCAGTAGATAACAGTCTGATCAATGATGGGTGCGGACTGTTCAGGGGAAGACTGATATTACCTTATGAACATTTGTCAAGATTTCAGAATGATGTGATTGATTGAATAAAACACCTATCTTTTGCTGTATAAAAATACAGGGAAATGACAAAAATTGATAAAATATGTAAATTTTTAGTTATATTTTAGGCATTCTATGGTACACTGATATAGTATATCAAAAATGGGAGGGAAACTCGAAAATGAGCAAAAAAGAAGGAAAAGGGTTAAAGTCTTTTAACAAGGGGTTTCAAGTGCCTGACACCTACATTATTATCTTTTTAGTAGTTGTTGTCGCTGCACTTCTGACTTTCCTTGTACCAAAGGGATTTTACGAAACACAGGATATTTCGTATATGATCAATGGTGTTGAGAAAACCCGTACAGTAATCAAAGACGGAAGTTTCCAGTATCTGACAGATGATGCAGGAAATGTAGTAACAGAAGGAGTAGCACTCTTTAGTGGAGATGGTGGAACAGGATTCTTCAACTATATGTATAACGGAATCGTAAGCAGTTCTGCAATCGAGATTATCGCATTTCTTATGGTAGTAGGCGGTGCATTCGGTATCATGATCCGTACAGGAGCGATTGAATCCGGATTGATTGGATTGATCCGTAAGGCAAAGGGAGCAGAAAAACTGCTGATTCCGATACTTTTCGTATTGTTTTCTCTTGGTGGAGCAGTTTTTGGAATGGGAGAAGAAGCACTTCCGTTTACTATGATTCTTTGTCCGTTGTTTGTAGCAGTTGGATACGATTCAGTTATTGCAGTTCTTGTTACTTATGTTGCAACACAGATTGGTTTCGGTTCATCATGGATGAATCCATTCTCTGTAGGTATTGCACAGGGAATTGCAGGTATTGACGTATTCTCCGGAGCAGGATTCCGTATGGTAATGTGGGTAGTATTTACAGCACTCGGCTGTGGAATGACTATGTTCTATGCATCAAAGATCAAAAAGACTCCGACAATCTCAA